>AR_comb_assmDRAFT_10139754_pt1 | contig 17388 bp, 12 predicted proteins | sample ArasoioldDNA_FD_10543 | JGI IMG/M metagenome (IMG submission 10543) | reverse complement strand
GCGAAGCGCGAGCCCGGCAAGCTCAACTACGGCTCCGCCGGGCCCGCGAGCATCAATCATCTTGCCCTCGAGCTTCTGAACGCCCGCGCGGGAACGGTCATCGTCCACGTCCCCTACAAGGGCATCGCGCCGGCCACGCTCGACCTCATCTCCGGCCAGATCCATGCGATGACGGGAACCGTTTCCGCGACGCTGCCCTACATTGCCGAGAAGAAGGTGAAGGTGCTCGCGGTGACCGGTGCGCGCCGCTCACCCTTGCTGCCCGATGTGCCGAGCTGGCAGGAGGAAGGCGTTCCGAACGCCGACGTCATCAACTATTGGGGCATCGTCGCGCCCATGGGCACGCCGCAGGATGTGATCGCGAAGCTGAATCGGGAGGTCAATCGCGTGCTTGCAGAGCGCGACGTCAGGGCGCGACTGGAGCGCGAAGGCGCGGAGCTGATCCCCGGCACGTCGGAGCAGCTCGGCACGCTGATCGAGACCGATCTCGCAAGCTGGAAAAAACTGATCGTCGACGCGAAGCTCAGCCTCGAGTAGCGCTCGGGGAGCGCGGCGCGCGCAGCACGAGGATGTTGCCGGCGACCGCGAGCGCCACGCCGACCACGCCCGGCAAAGTCCAGCGGTAGCCTTCGAGAAACGTGGAAAACAGCATCGCGACCACCGGCGTCGTCACGCCGACGTACGATGCTGGACCCGCGCCGACCCGCTTCAGCAGCGTCAGGTATGTGAGAAACGCGACGACGCTGCCAAATACAGCGAGGTAGGCGAGCGAAGCGACGTAGGCAGGACGCGGATCGAACGACCACGCGACGCCGCCGAGCGTGGCCACGACTGCGGCGACCAGAGCGCCGTAGCCCATCCCGATTGCCGTCGTCTCGATGATCGGAAGGTGCAGGCGTTGCATGCGCATCGAAACGAGGTTGCCGCCGGTTGCAACCGCCGTACCGCCGATCGCGTAGGCGATGCCCAGCGCGGTGTCGCCGCCGGCGCGCGCAGAGGTGAGCTCGGGGAGGAACAGGAGCGCGACGCCCCCGACGCCGAGCACGGCGCCGATCAGCGCGCGGGCGGTGATCGGAGTTCCGAACGCAAGCCGCGTACCGACGAGGCTCATGATGACGATCGTCGAGAACAATACTGCGACCAAGCCCGAAGTCGCGTACTGCTCCGCGCGGTAGATGGCGATGTAGTTGAGCCCGAAGAACAGCGCCCCCTGCGCGGCGAACAGCAGGTGATGGCGCGGGCGAAAACGCAGCGGGCGCCCGGTCGCTAGGCAACCGCCTGCGATCAGGAGCGCGGCAAGGGCGAATCGGTAGGCGACGGAGACTTCCGGCGCCACCATGCCGAGCTGAAACGTGATCGCAAGCCACGTCGAGCTCCAGATCAGCGTGGGCGCGAGAAAGAGTGGAACGATTCCCGTCATTCGCGCGCGCTCGTTTCGCTCATGAAGGCCTCGATTGCCGCCGCCACAGCGGCCGGCTGGTCGTGATGCAGCATGTGGCCGGCATCCGGAACGACAACGAGACGGGCGTCACGAAGATGCGCCATGCGACTGCGAACGCCGTCGAAATCGTCTTTGCCCACGTCGCGTTCCGAACGATCGTTGAGCCACTTCGGAATATTCGATTCCGCTGCAGCGACCCACAGCGTCGGCGCCACGATCTTGCGCCATACGGCAATCGCTTCGTCGAGCCGGTAGGTGGTCGGAAACGGCAGCTTGTGGCGCGGGTCGGACAACAGCCGCGCGCGGCCATCGGTCGACGCGGCCGCCCAATGGCCAGCGAGGAAGATCGCCTTGTCGCGCGGCAGGCGCGGATTGTTCCTTTGCAAGCGATCGGCGACCGCATCAAGGCTCGCATAGGGCGCGAACTCGGGCGGCGAGGCCAGCGCGTCGAGCCATGCGGCGAGCTTTGCCGGCGCGGCATCGGGAGACTGCGCCGGAATGCCGAAACCTTCGAGCGACACGATTCGCCGCACGCGCGCCGGGCGCGTGCCCGCATACATCATCACGACATTCCCGCCGAGGCTGTGACCGACGAGATTCACCGTTTCGCCAGGTGCGAACACATCGACCAGCGCTTCGAGGTCGGCAATGTAGTCGGCGAACCAATAGCCCTGCGGCTGCCATTCGCTCCGGCCGTAGCCGCGAAGATCGGGAGCGATCGCATGCCAGTCCCGCGCAAACGCGTCGACAAGAAACTGGAACGACGCGCCGACGTCCATCCACCCGTGAAGCAGGAAGATTTTGGGCGCCGCCGGATCGCCCCACGTCAGCACGTGGTGCGCGGAGCCACGCAGAATGACCCGCCGCGAGGTCGCGTTCTTCAAGCGCCGCGCGCGGCCATGATGGCCGCAGGCCTGCCCCAAGGCGCGAATCGCTCCCCCTCGGGGGGCAGCGCAGCGGCCGAATTGAACAATGAGGCCGCTAGTGCGGGGGCGCACACATTGCGCGTCATTTCTTGCGACAGATGGCGAGGCCGTCCTGCCAGCCCGTTCGATAGTTGCCGTCCGCCGCGAATCGCGTCGTATCCTTTCGCTCGGTGCCTGCGGCGCTCGTGCAGCCGTCCGCGTAGCCTTGGCGATAGGTGAGCGGAAAGCCCGAGAGGTTGACGTTGGGCGGCGGCGGCTCGACGTTCGATGGCGCAACCGCCTTGGCTGGGGCCGCGCCGCTATCGCTTGGGCCGACGCGCGGGCCAACCGCGGTTGTCGCGCATCCACCGAGCAGCACGCCCAAAGCCGCTGCGAAAAAGAGCGAACGCGCGTACGGGATAGAAAGGGAGGACACGGCCAATCGATGCACGATCAACGGAGTAAAATTGTAGCATCGGTCCGCCAGCATCACGCCTGTCATTCGCCATGTCCGCCCCCGACTTTGTCCACCTGCGCCTTCACAGCGAATTCTCGATCGTCGACGGCACCGTCCGAATCGACGAGGCGGTGGAATCGGCGGCGGCAGATGCGATGCCCGCGCTTGCGCTCGGCGATCTCGCCAACGTGTTCGGACTCGTCAAGTTCTACCGCGCGGCACGCGGCGCCGGCGTCAAGCCGATTCTGGGTTGCGACGTGTGGCTCACGCACGAGGCGGAGCGGGATCAGCCGTTTCGCGCGCTGCTGCTTGTCGCCTCGCGCGCGGGTTATCTGAAACTCACCGACTGGCTGACCCGCGCTTATCGCAGCAACGCGTATCGCGGGCGCGCGGAACTCCGGCGCGAATGGTTCGACGAGGGAACCGACGGATTGATCGCGCTGTCCGGCGCGCGCGATGGCGATGTCGGTCACGCGCTACTGCAGGGCAACCGCAGCGGCGCGCAAAAGGCGGCGCGGATGTGGGCGGCCCGCTTTCCGGGCCGCTATTACCTCGAGGTGCAGCGCGCCGGACATGGCGACGACAATGCGCTGGTCGCGGCGACAGTTGCGCTCGCGCAGGAAGCGGCGCTGCCGGTGGTCGCGACGCATCCCATCGAGTTCCTGCGCCCGGACGGTTTCCGCGCGCACGAAGCACGGGTGTGCATCGCGGAGGGCCACGTGCTTGCTGACCCGCGGCGCCCGAAGCGCTTTACACCCGATCAATATTTCAAGTCGCAAGCCGAGATGTTGGCGGCGTTTTCCGACCTTCCCGAGGCGCTCGCCAATTCGGTCAGTATCGCCGAGCGCTGCAATTTCGCGCTTCCGCTCGGGAGGAATTATCTGCCGGCGTTTCCCACGCCCGAAGGCGTGACGCTGGACGACCATCTTTGCGCGGAGGCCGCCGCGGGGCTCGCCCGCCGGCTCGAGTCGATCTATTCCGACCCTGTCGTGCGCGCGGCCAAGCGCGCCGAATACGCGGAGCGGCTCGACTTCGAAACCCGGACCATCGTGCAGATGGGCTACGCCGGCTACTTCCTGATCGTCGCCGACTTCATCAACTGGGCGAAGCGCAACGGTATCCCGGTCGGTCCCGGTCGCGGCTCGGGCGCCGGGTCGCTGGTCGCCTACTCGCTCGGCATCACGGATCTCGACCCGCTGCGCTACACGTTGCTGTTCGAACGCTTTCTCAATCCGGAGCGCGTTTCGATGCCGGACTTCGACATCGATTTTTGCCAGAACGGGCGCGACCGCGTCATCGACTACGTAAAAAAGAAATACGGCGCTGATTCGGTGTCGCAGATCGCGACGTTCGGCACCATGGCTGCGAAAGCCGTCGTGCGCGACGTCGGGCGTGTGCTGGACCTTCCGTACATGTTCTGCGACGGCATCGCGAAGCTGATTCCGTTCCAGCCGGGCAAGCTCGTGACGCTCAAGATGGCCCGCGAAATGGAGCCGCTGCTTGCCGAGCGCGAAAAAAACGAGGAGGAAGTGCGGGGACTCCTGGAGCTCGCCGAATCTCTCGAAGGCTTGGCGCGGAACGTCGGGATGCATGCGGGCGGCGTGCTCATCGCACCGGGCCGCCTGACCGATTTCTGTCCGCTCTACTCGCAAGCCGGCGCCGAAGGCCTTGTCTCGCAGTTCGACAAGGACGACGTCGAGTCGATCGGCCTTGTCAAGTTCGACTTCCTCGGTCTCACCACGCTGACAATCCTCGACTGGACGGTGCGCTACGTTCGCCGGCTCGATCCGTCGTTTTCGCTGACGCTGGACACCCTGCCGCTGGACGACAAGGCGGCATACGATGTGTTCCGCGCCGGCAATACAACCGCCGTGTTCCAGTTTGAATCGCGCGGCATGCGCGATCTGCTCAAACAGGCAGCGCCGACCCGGTTCGAGGATATCGTCGCGCTTGTCGCGCTGTACCGGCCCGGTCCGATGGCGCTCATTCCCGACTACGTCGCGAGAAAGAGCGGTCGCGAGCGAGTCGACTACCTGGACACGCGGCTCGAGCCGATTCTTGCGCCGACGTACGGCGTGATGGTGTATCAGGAACAGGTGATGCAGATCGCGCAGGCGATCGGCGGCTATACGCTCGGCGGCGCCGATTTGCTGCGTCGCGCGATGGGCAAGAAGAACGTCGAGGAGATGGCGAAGCAGCGCGACGTCTTCGTCGCAGGCGCCGAAGCGAACGGCCTGACGCGAAGCAAAGCGACGCATCTCTTCGACCTGATGGAGAAATTCGCCGGCTACGGCTTCAACAAGTCCCACGCCGCCGCTTACGCGCTTATCGCCTACCAGACCGCGTACTTCAAGGCGCACCACCCGGCCGCCTTCATGGCCGCCAACCTGTCGCTCGTGATGGACGACACGGACAAGGTGCGCGAGCTGCGCGACGACGCCATTGCGCAGGGACAGGACGTGCTGCAGCCGGACGTCAACGCGTCGAATTACCGCTTCGAGCCGGTCGACACACGGCATATCCGGTATGGACTGGGCGGCATCAAAGGCACGGGCGAGCTCGCGATCGCGTCGATCGTCGCGGCGCGCGAATCCGGTGGCCCGTTCGTCGACCTGTTCGATTTTTGCCGGCGCGTCGACAAGCGCCTCGTCAATCGGCGCGTCGTCGAGGCGCTGGTTCGTGCCGGCGCGTTCGACGCCATCGATCCGAGGCGCGCGACGCTGTTCGCATCCGTCGGCGTCGCGCTGGCCGATGCCGAGCGCGTCGAGTCCGCGGCCTCGCAGGTGTCGTTGTTTGCAGAAGACACGCAGACGGCGACGCTGCCGCTGATCGCGACGCGCGAGTGGACCAAGAGCGAACGTCTCGTCAATGAAAAGGCGGCACTCGGTTACTACCTTTCGGGCCATCCGTTCGAAGGCTTCGCGGCCGAACTCGCACCGCTCGTCCGGCAGTCGCTCGCGAGCCTTTCGCCGCGGCGCGAAACGGTGATGATCGCCGGTATCGTGACGGCGCTGCGCGTGCAGTCGAGCCGGCGCGGCAAAATGGCGTTCGTGACGCTCGATGATGGCCATGGCACCGCGGAGATCGTCGTCTTCAACGAGACATTCGACGCCGCTCGCCATCTGCTGCGCGACGACCAGCTCGTGATCGTCGACGCCAAGATCCAGCAGCGCGTGAGCGACGACGGACAGATGCAGGGGCTCCGCGTCATCGCCGAGGCGGTTTACGACCTCCCGGCGATCCGCAAGCGCTACGCAAAGGTGTTGCGGCTCGCGTGCAACGGCGGTGCCGATGCGGAAAGGCTCGCTGCTTTGCTCAGTCCGTTCCGCAACGGCAGCTGCGGCATCGTCGTCGAGTACCGTAATTCGGGCATCGGCGGCGAGATCGAGCTGCCCGAATCGTGGCGCGTCGATCCCGACGAAGGGTTGCTCGCGCAGCTGCGCGACTGGCTCGCACCGGAAAACGTCCGCGTTGTCTATTGACGCGCGGAGCGAGCGGGAAGCGCGCCCGCTGCGTCCGGCCGCAAGCGGCCTGTGGCGACATCGTGATTTCCTGCTGTTGTGGAGCGCACAGGGTATTTCCGCCGTCGGCTCGCGAATCACGCGAACCGCCTTGCCAATGGCCGCGATCCTGGTCGCCGGCGCCGGTGCGCTCGACCTCGGCTTGCTCGCCGTCACGCTGACGCTTCCGCGGGCGCTGTTCGCCTGGTTTGGCGGCGGCTGGGTCGACCGCCACCGAAGGCGGCCCGTTCTGATCGGCGCTGACCTCGTGCGCGCCGTAGCGCTGCTTGCCATTCCCGCCGCAGCCTACTGGCACGCAATGTCGATGCCGCTCCTCTATGTGATCGCGGCGACCACCGGCGTCGCAACGGTTCTGTTCGAACTGGCCGATCATGTCTTCATCGCCGATCTCGTCGGTCGCGAACAGTTGCTCGATGCAAACGGCAAACGCGAGGCAGTCGACGCCATCGCCGAAATTTCGGGACCGGCGTTGGGCGGCGCGCTGGTCGCATGGCTGACAGCCCCGATCGCGATCGCTGTCGACGCTCTGACCTTCGTCGCGTCGGCGTTGCTGATTGCGCGAATCCGCACGCAGGAAAAGATCGCTGCGGCGAGCGCTGCTTCGTCGTTCGTCGAGGACGTGCGCATCGGGATCCACGTGGTCTGGCGCGATCCCGCGATCCGCGCGCTCTTCATCGCCGCCGCCGCCATGACGCTCTTCGGCAGCTTCATGGCATCGCTCTATACGCTGTTCGCGTTGCGCGATCTTGGTCTGACGCCCACGGAGCTCGGCATCGCGATCGGCTGCGGCGGAATCGGCGCGTTCGCGGGCGCGACGATGTCCGGGCGAGCGGCGCAACGATTCGGACCGCGGCGGACGCTGATCGGCTCGCTCGCGCTCGGCGCGGCGATGCAGGTGCTCATTCCGCTCGCGCCCCCGATACCCTGGATCGCGATGACCTTCCTGATCGCTACGCAGGTGCTGGGCGACGGTGTGCTGACCATCTACCTCATCAACGAGACGACGTTGCGCCAGCGTCTACTGCCGCCGGAAGCGCTCGGTCGTGCCGCTGGCACGTTCCACGTCGCCAATGGACTGCTGACACCCATCGGAGCGCTCGCCGGCGCAGTCCTCGCCGAGAGCATCGGAATTCGTCCCACATTGTGGCTGCTCGCGATCGGCTATGCGATGGCCCTGGTTTCGCTCATCTTCGCGCGTCGGGCATTGCCGGTAACGACGTTATTACCGACGCAGCTTGACCCAAAAGCGGCTACGCGGTAGCGTCGCCTGGGCTTTCTCCTGTCCGAGAAAGTGACGACGGGATTCCGATGACTGCGCGCGGTAACGCGGGCAACGCCAAGCGAGTCCGCAAAATAGAGCCTCCCTCGCGGACGGCGGCAAAACCGCGGACGCTCGGCACGCAGCTGGCGGAAGCGCGTGAGCAACAGGCGGCCGCCGCCGAAATCCTGCAGGTCATCAGCAAGTCGCGCTCCGATCCTCAGCCGGTATTCGACACCATTGTCCGCAGCGCTGCGCGCCTGTGCGACGGCATGTTCGCCAATGTGTTGCTGTTCGACGGCGAGCGGCTGCATTTCGCCGCCACGAGTCGGACCGACCCGAAGTTTCTGGAGGGCATACGCGCTCGTTATCCGATGTACCCCGACGTCTCGCAAATCGCGGGTAGGGTGATCCTCAACGGGTCGGTCGCTGCGATGGAAGATGCTCTCGCCGATCCTAGCTACGCCCGCCCGCTCGCGATGGCCGGACGCATGCGGCGCATGCTGGGTGTGCCGATGATGCATACGAACAAGCCGATCGGCGTGATCGTGGTCGGCTGGGCCGAGCCGGGCCCCGTGCCGAAGGCCCAGGAGGAGCTGCTCAAGACCTTCGCCGACCAGGCCGTCATTGCCATCGAGAACGTCCGGCTGTTCAACGAGGTCGAGCAGCGCAACAAGGCGCTGACAGAGTCGCTCGAGCAGCAGACGGCGACAAGCGAAATTCTGCGGGTCATCTCGAGCTCGCCAACGGACGTCCAGCCCGTCTTCAAAACGATCCTCGCGAATGCGGCGCGGCTATGCAGCGCGAGTGTGGCGACGCTTTGGCAGTTCGACGGGGAAGTCCTGTCCAGCGTCGCGCATCAGAATGCGTCGGCGGAGTTTGCCGACTATCTCGGGCGGGCGCGCGTACGCCCAGGCCTGGAGACAACGACGAGGCGCGCCGCGTTGCAACGGAAAACGATCCATGTCTCCGATTTGCTGAACGACCCCGAATACTCCCCGCCGGAGTTCCAGCGCAAGGAAGGGGTCAGGGCGGTACTTTCAGTGCCGCTCCTTCGCGAAGGCAGCTTGACCGGAGTGCTCACGCTGTGGCGGCGCGAACCTCGAGCCTTCACGAGCGCACAGATCGCTCTCGTGGAGACCTTCGCCGACCAGGCGGTAATCGCGATCGAGAACGTGCGGCTGTTCAAGGAGCTCGAGCAGCGTAACAAGGCGCTGACGGTGTCGCTCGAGCAGCAGACGGCCACGAGCGAAATTCTGCGAGTGATCAGCCAGTCGCCGACGGATGTGCAACCGGTGTTCGATACGATTGCGGCAGCGGCGTTGAAGCTATGCAATGCGAACTCAGCCGTCGTCACTCGATTCGACGGTGAATTGATCCGCGTTGCCGCCCTTGCTAACGTGAGCCTGGAAGGCGCCGATGCGGTGCGAGGTCGCTACCCGAGGTCGCCGGGACGATACAACGCGGCCAGCCGTGCAGTATTGACGCGGAGCATTGTTGCGATCCCCGACGTACTGCTGGACCCCGAGTACGAGATCAGGGCTCCGCTTCTTGCCGCGGGGTTCCGAAGTATCGTGGCGGTTCCCCTGCTGCGTGAGGGAAACCCGCTGGGCGCGATCACGGTGGTCCGCCCCGAGCCGGGGCCGTTTCCAGACAAGCAAGTGGCGCTGCTTAAGACCTTTGCGGATCAAGCCGTGATCGCAATCGAGAACGTACGGCTGTTCACCGCGCTGGAATCACGAACCGCCGATCTCTCGCAATCGGTCGGAGAGCTCGAGGCATTGGGCGAAGTCGGACAAGCGGTCAGCTCGACGCTGGACCTTGAAACGGTGCTGGCGACCATCGTGTCTCGCGCCACCCAACTCGCCGGCATGGACGGCGGATCGATCTGGGAATACGACGAACCGCGCGAGGAATTCTTACTGCATGCGACGGACCGCCTGCCCGACGAGCTGGTCGACGCCCTCAGGGCCACGCCGATCCGGAAGGGAGAGGGCGCGCTCGGCCGGCTCGCGGTTACGCGGGAGCCAGTCGAGATCCGCGACATCATGAACGAGCGCAGTTATCGGACCCGAGTCCGGGAGATCCTCATTCGGTGCGGCTATCGATCGGTCCTCGCGGTGCCGCTGCTGCGCGAGGACAACCTTCTCGGGGCGCTCGCCGTGAACCGGAGCAACACCGGCGCGTTCGCGCCGCACGTGATCGACCTTCTGAAGACGTTCGCGACCCAGTCGGCGCTGGCCATCCAGAACGCACGTCTGTTCCGCGAAATCGAGATCAAAAGCGCGGAGCTCGAGACTGCGAGCCGACACAAAAGCGAGTTCCTCGCGAACATGTCGCATGAGCTTCGCACGCCGCTCAATGCCATCATCGGGTTTTCTGAAGTGCTGTCGGAGCAGATGTTCGGCGAAGTCAACGACAAGCAGGCCGAATACCTGAAGGACATCCTCGAGTCGGGGCGGCACTTGCTGTCCCTCATCAACGACATCCTCGACCTCTCGAAGATCGAAGCGGGCCGGATGGAGCTCGAGCCGTCCGATTTCGATTTGCCGGGAACGATCGAGAATGCGCTTATCCTGGTACGTGAACGGGCAAACCGGCACGGAATAACGCTTGCGCACTCGATCGATGAACGGCTGGGGACAGTCCGCGCCGACGAGCGCAAGGTAAAGCAGGTGCTGCTCAACCTGTTGTCCAACGCGTTGAAGTTCACGCCCGAAGGCGGGCGGATAGACCTTCGGGCAAAATTGCAGAACGGCGCCGCCGAGGTTTCAGTGACCGATACCGGCATCGGCATTGCGCCGGAGGATCAGGCGAAAGTCTTCGAGGAGTTCCGGCAGGTCGGGACCGCATCGAAGAAGATCGAAGGCACGGGGCTCGGCCTCGCGATCTCGCGCAAGTTCATCGAACTCCACGGCGGGACGATCGGCGTGACGAGCGAGCCCGGCGTCGGCTCGACCTTTGCGTTCACTTTGCCCCTGGTCTCGCATTCGCATTAGGGCCGCTCCGCCATGCCATCGCCGGCGCGGAGCGGTATGATTTGCATTGGGGACCTGGATCCGCCCTCCGCGCGTGCGCGGTCACGGATGCGCACCGTGGAGATCGAAGGTGGCACGGTCGACCGGCAGAGGAGATAAATCATGTTGACAGGATTCTCTGGCTTCTTGCGCTCGTCACCGGGACGAGCTTCGCGGCGAGCGTTCCACTGCCCGGCGGGACGCTGACCATACCCGGGACCAGTGCAGCAGGCTCCTCGTTCACGTAGACGGGAACGCTAACCGAGAGCGACACAATTGCGTTCACGCAAAGCGGCAATCCCTGCCTGCAGACTGCCGGCACGGGGTATTGTGTCAACGGCGCGGGAGTGCTGACGGTCGCTGCCACGGTCGGCGTGACGCCCGTCGGCGGCTCCTCGACGTTCGCCGGGCCCAGCGGCATCATTCCCGCGGGCACGTGGACTTACGGCGCGTTGCTGATGCAGGTCTCCGGTCTGGGCACGGTTCAGGTATATCCAACGAATGCGGCGAACGGTCTCGGTAGCGCAACACCTCCGGCGAACCTCGCGCTGCCGAGCACAACGCTCGCGGCGCTCGGCTTCCCGAGTTTTTCCGTGGCAAATCCGACGATAACTTTCATCGTCGCCGATACATTCTTCGGCGACAACGGCGCGCAATTCGTGTTGACCCAGGGGGCCGCTCCGGTAGCGGTGACGGCAGTCCCGACGATCGGGGAATGGGAAATCATCGTGTTGGCCGTCGTCCTCGCCGGGATGGGCGTGGCGCTGCAGAAGCGCAGGGTGGGTTGACCGCCCGGCGTTCGAACCCCCGTTGTCACGTTGCGTGCCTTCGCGTCGTGACAACAGTTAACGCACTTGTGCCAGTCCGCCACCGGTGAGCGCTTCGCGCAGCGCGGTTTTCAACACCTTGCCGGCGTTGTTCTTCGGAAGCGCGGCGACGAAGTAGTACGCCTTCGGCCGTTTGAAGCGTGCGATGCGCTCGAGGCATAGCGTGTCGAGCGCCCTCTTGAGCTCCTGCTGAGAGTTGGGATCGGCTGCACCGCCGCGCGTCACAACGCACGCGACCACCGCCTCGCCCCATTCGGGATGGGCGCGGCCGATCACCGCCACTTCGGCGACATCCGGGTGACACTGCAGCACTTCCTCGACCTCGCGCGGATAGATGTTCGAACCGCCGCTGATGATGAGATCCTTCGACCGGTCCTTGAGCGTGAGAAAGCCGTCGGCATCGAACGAGCCGACGTCGCCGGTATGCAGCCAGCCATTGGCAAGCGTTGCCGCGCTGGCCTCCGGGTTCATCCAGTAGCCCGCCATAACGGTGGGACCGCGGACCAGGACTTCGCCGACCTCGCCTGCTGGCAGCGGAAAGTCGCCAGGGCCGGCGACGATCACGTCGATACCACGCTGCGCGATTCCGACCGAGCCAAGCCGCGCATCGTCGCCGCGCGCGATGGCATCGGCCAGCAACGCGCGGTTCATCGCGGTGATCGTCATCGGCGACTCGCCCTGACCGTAAATCTGCGCGAGACGCGGCCCCAGTGTTGCGAATGCGGCCTTGCAGTCGGCGATATACATGGGACCGCCCCCAAAGACGATGCATTTCAGATGATCGAGCCGCGCTCCCCGGATCGCGGTGGAGTCGACGAGCCGCTTGACCATGGTCGGCGCCGCGAAAAAAGACGCGCGATCGTAGACTTCGATCAGCGCGACAATCTCGGCGGGGTCGAACCCGCCCGATTCCGGCACGACGTTGATCGCGCCCGCGAAAACGTGCGGGAGCACGTAGAGTCCCGAGCCATGCGACAACGGCGCGGGATGCAGGAGGGCGTCACCGGGCCCCACGCGCTCGACGCCGTTGAGGAAGCATTCGCTCATCGCGCGCAGGTTGCCGTGCGTGATGACGACGCCCTTGGGCCGGCCGGTCGTGCCGCTCGTGTAGAACAGCCATGCCGGATCTGCGGCGGTACGTGTCGCGGACTGGTTGCGCGGTTGCGCGCGGCACAACGCCGCGTACTCCGAGCTCCCAAGCAGAACGACGCGCTCGAGCGCCGTGGTCGGGTCCGCGGCACTACCGATCGCCGACTGCCATGCCGCGTCGACGAAAGCGAAGCGGGCGCCGCTGTCTTCCAGGATGAAGGCGAGCTCCCGTGGATGCAGCTTCGCATTGACCGGCACGGCGACGAGCCCCGCCCACCAGCATCCGAACATCGCTTCGATATATTCGGGCACGTTGCGCGAGACGATGGCCACGCGTTCGCCTTCGGCAAGCCCCGCGGCGCCGAACGCGCTCGCGATGCGCGCGGCGCGATCCGCCAGCGCCTCGTAGTCGGACACGATGCGGTCCGCGAGCGCGAGCGCCGGCGATCCCGGCCAGTTGTGGCCCGCCCGCGCCAGCAGCGCGGCAACGTTGCCGGTCGGAAGGACGTCGCCCATGGGTCGGCGCAGTGTAGCCCGCACGCTCGGACGGCTACAATGAAAGTCCGTCCGACGACAACGAGGTGCCGATGTCGCTGCCGACCCTGATGCGCCATGTCGTTGCCCGGGAGCCGGGTCCACCCGGAGTCCTCACGCTGACCGATGGCGCCGTACCCAAGCCGAAAGCCGGCGAGGTTCTGATCGAGGTCGCCGCGGCCGGCGTGAACCGCCCGGATTGCCTGCAGCGCGCGGGCGCCTACCCGCCGCCGCCGGATGCATCACCGATCATCGGCCTCGAGGTCGCCGGCAAAATCGTCGCGTGCGGCGAGGGCGTGACGGATTGGCGCGTGGGGGACTCTGTTTGTGCATTGACGCCGGGTGGGGGTTACGCCGAGTACTGCGCAACCCCCGCGGGGTTCTGCCTGCCGATACCGAGCGGCCTCACCACGATCGAGGCCGCGAGCCTGCCCGAAACGCTCTTCACCGTGTGGAACAATCTCGTCGACCGCGGACATCTTCGCCGAGGCGAAACGGCGCTGATCCATGGCGGCACGAGCGGCATCGGCCTGACCGCGATCCAGATCGCGCGTCATTTCGGCGCGACGGCGATCGTGACGGCCGGCAGCGACGAGAAGGCGAAATTCTGCCTCTCAGCCGGCGCCGCGCATGCCATCAATTACCGGACCCAGGACTTCGTCGCCGAGATCGCACGGATCACGGACAAGCGCGGCGTCGACATCGTGCTCGACATGGTCGGCGGCGATTACATCGAAAAGAACCTGAGGTGCCTCGCGCTCGAGGGCCGGCTCGTCATCATTGCGTTCCTCCACGGCAGCCGCGTCGAGCTCGACTGGCGCCACATCATGCTGCGGCGGCTGACGGTGACGGGATCGACGCTACGTGCAAGCCCGCAGGAGCGCAAGATAGCGATCGCGCAGGCGTTGCGGCGCGAGGTCTGGCCGGCCATCGAAAGCGGAGAGGTGAAGACGGTCGTACATCAAGTGTTCCCGCTGGCCGAGGCCGCCGCCGCGCACGCGCTGATGGAATCGAGCGCGCATATCGGCAAGATCGTGCTCGCCGTGCGCGATCAGTAGGTCGCCCGTCCGCCCGACAGGTCAAACACGGCGCCCGTCGAGAAGCTGCACTCCTCGCTTGCGAGCCAGCATACGAGGGCCGCGATCTCATCGACGCCGCCGAAGCGCCCCAACGGGATCTTCGAGAGCATGAAATCGATGTGTTGCTGCGTGATCTGGTCGAAGATCGCCGTGCGCACCGCCGCAGGCGTTACGCAATTGACCCGGATGCCGGTCTTCGCCAATTCCTTGCCCAGCGACTTGGTGAGCCCGATCACGCCGGCTTTCGCCGCGCTGTAGGCCGAGGCGTTCGGATTGCCTTCCTTGCCGGCGATCGAGGCGATATTGACGATGCGACCGTAGTCGTTCTTCTGCATGATCGGCACGACCGCGCGGTTGCAGTAAAAAAGACCGTTGAGGTTGATATCGATCACCTGGCGCCACGCGTCGAGCGGATACTCCCACGTCGTCGCGTTCGGTCCGGCGATTCCCGCCGAGCAGACGAGCACGTCAACCCTGCCGAGCGCACGCTCTGCCTCCTGCGCGGCGCGCGCCACGGCGTTGGGATCCGCGACATCGAGCGGCTGCGTCAGCGTGCCGCCGCCAAGTGAGCGGTCCGCCTCGGAAAGCGCCGCGGCATCGCGGTCCCACAGCGACACCCGCGCGCCGCTTGCAACGAGCCGTTGCGCGATCGCAAAGCCAATGCCGGCCGCACCACCGGTCACGATCGCAGTGCGGTGCGCGAAGTCCAGCTGATTCATCGTCGGTTTCTCCGTTGTCGTCAGCGAACAAGTTGCACCAGTCCGAAGACCAGCGCCAGCACGACGGCGACGGCGACGACTGCCACCATCGCGTAGAGCATGTTGCGCGTCTCGCTCTGGAACACGAGCAGATCGTCGACGAGCTCCGCGACCTGTGCGTTGGTCGCCATCGACTCGACTGGCCACGATTCGGGGGCCGGCACGCCGTTCTCGCGCGGCTCGGGCACTTCGATCGGCAAGATCATCGCGAAGTTCGTGACGGGCAGGGTGCGGAACGACGCGGTGTCCCAGATCTTGGTTCGAACGTTGCTCCGGAGTCCGTACGAAAGGCCGCGCGTTTCGCCCGCTGACACGCGTTCGCCGGCGTCGACGAAAAATTTGTTGGGCAGGCGTCCCGACAGCGCGACGCGCAGCAGCGGTTCGAACTTGTCGGCCGCCATGCCGAGGTTGATCTGGAACTTGGGGGGAGCAAAATCCGGCCCGCGACCGGTTTCCTCGATGTAGATGAGCGAGCCGATCGCACCGTTGCCGCGCGATCCGTTCGTCTTGCGCTCGCGAATGCGCAGGACCCCCGACAGCGATTCCAGCTTCCCTCCGGTCGCGAGCTCGACCGTTTCGCCTTTGGCGACCGCGACCTTCATCACGAGGACGCTATCCTTGCCCTCCTCGATGACGAGCCGGGCCTTCGTCGGCTTGAAACTCACGAGCGACATGGACGGACGTATACCGGCGATCCCAAGCGGCGTGTCGACGCGCCCTGCACGCCCGCCCTTCGCACCTGTCTACGATGCTTGCGCGCGCGCCAGCGGAAGAAATCGAACCCGCAACCAACGGTTTACTAGGCGATTGCAGAGCTGCGGAGCATTTTCCAATCAATCTGTTGGAACGCACACTGTGAACCAGGAGCCGGTGCGCGATCTCGAAATCGGGAAACACAGGCAACGGAATGCTGCCAGAAAACAGTGGAAAATACCCGGAAAGTTCGGAATCCGGTAATTGTTGTAGACCACGAAAAATACGTTCACAATATATTATGAGGTGTAGTAGCTGCCAGGGGCCGACCATGGGAGGGCCGGCCCCGGCATTTCGGACGCATGATGAACCGGTTCGCTCTTGACGATCCCGTCGAAGCCTTTGCACTGTCGAGAAGCCAGCGTGGGCGAAGCGGCGTGAGCGCCATCCGCGGCGCCAACCGCGCGGGACGCCCCGCCAAATATTGCGCAGTATCTGCCCCCGCGGGCAAGCCGGCGCGCGGTTCATCGTTTATCATCCGCCGAATTCTGTTCAATCAACGGGGATCGCCGTCATGGTCTTAGCAATCGTATTGGTCCTGCTGGTGGTCGGCTCCGTTCTCTTTCACTACTTAAGCCCCTGGTACTTCACGCCGATCGCCTCGAATTGGGACTCGATCGATTCGACGGTGACGCTGACCTTCTGGGTTACCGGGTTCGTCTTCGTCGTCGTCAATCTGTTCATGGCGTACCTTGTCGTGCGTTACCGGCACAAGAAAGGATTGCAGGCGCACTACGAACCCGAGAACAAGAAGCTCGAAGGAGCGCTCATCCTGGCGACAACCGTGGGAATCATCGCGATGCTCGCCCCCGGCCTCTTTGCATGGGCGAAGTTGATCGAGGTCCCGAAGGATGCGCAGGTGCTGGAAGTCGTGGCCCGGCAATGGAACTTCAACTATCGCTCTCCGGGCGCGGACGGCGTGCTCGGCACCGTCGATGCGCGCTATGTCAGCGATGAGAATCCGTTCGGCATGAATCCCGACGATCCCAAGGGACAGGATGACATTCTCATTTCCACCCCCGAGCTGCATCTTCCGCTCGGCAAGCCGGTCAAGCTCGAGCTTCGCTCGATCGACGTCCTCCATGACTTCACGGTGCCGCAATTCCGGTCAAAGATGAACATGGTGCCGGGGCTCGTCACCTACGTGTGGTACACACCCAGCCGGACCGGAACCTACGACGTTTTCTGCGAGCAGCTCTGCGGCGTCGCACATTTCGCGATGCGGGCCAAGGTTGTCGTCGAAGAGGAATCCGCGTTCAAGACCTGGCTTGCGAGCTATCCGACGTATGCCCAGGTGAAAGCGGCGCCTGCCGGCAACCCCGCCGCAGGTCAGGCGCTCTACGCGGTGTGCGGGGCGTGCCACGGCGCGCAGGCAGAGGGCAATCCGGCGGTGAACGCGCCGAAATTGAGCGGGCAGGATGGATGGTACCTGGCGCGGCAACTCAGGAATTTCAAGAGCGGCGCGCGAGGCAGCAACGACAAGGAAGTCTTCGGCAAGGTCATGGCGCCGATGGCGGCAACGCTGCCCGATGATGCCGCGATCAATAACGTCGTCGCCTATATCAAGACGCTCCCTGACACGCCGGCGCCGGCCACGGTCAAGGGCAACGTGAAAGACGGGGAAGATACCTATGTCACGTGCGGCGCGTGCCACGGCGTGAAGGGCCAGGGCATACAGTCGACCAACGCGCCGCGCCTCAAGGGGATGAGCGACTGGTACATGGTCACCCAGCTCAAGAACTTCAAGCA
>AR_comb_assmDRAFT_10326709_pt1 | contig 17390 bp, 6 predicted proteins | sample ArasoioldDNA_FD_10543 | JGI IMG/M metagenome (IMG submission 10543) | reverse complement strand
GCGCAGAAGATCGATCCAGCGCGGATTCATTTCGGGCACTCCCAGCATCTGCTGACGCTCGGCCTCAACGGCGTTCGCCTCAGGCACAAAATACGAACGACGCCACCACGCAGTCCATAAGAGGCCGAGAGCTCCCGCAATCACGAATATCCAGCGCCAGTTCGCAAACGCGAGGATAAGCGCAATCAACGGCGGCGCAATCACCGCTCCCACCGCGGTTCCAGCGTTAATGATACCCATGGCCGACGCTCTATCCTGCGTAGGAAACCACTCGGCTACCACTCGGGTTGCCGCTGGAAATCCCCCTCCCTCGCCCATGCCCAGCAGGAACCTGCTTACCGCAAGCATCCCGAAGCTCAAAGCAAGTGCATGGCTCGCGCACGCTAGCGACCAAAAGATCATGATCGCAGTAAGCCCCTGCCGAGTTCCAAGGACGTCGGTTAACTTCCCTCCTCCGGCGTACATGAATGCGTAAGAAAACAGAAAGGCTGACTGCAGCGTCGAGAACTGGGTATTTGAGAGTGGGATATCTTTCGCGATCGCACTCACTGCGACCGGAAGGGTCTGTCGATCCAGATAGCTGATGGCTATCGCCGCACTCACCAGAAAAGCAATTCTCCAGCGTAACAATCCACCCGTCTCCGAATTGTCTACGTTCAGAAAATGGAATGACCGGCAGAGCCGAACTCACGATGCCAGCAAAGGCGTCCACACCTGCATCGCAGTCGCCGTTCGATTCGACCATGCGTAGTACGGAATGAACGTGAGATCTACGCCATGGGTCTTTGCCGACTCTCCGTTGTAGCGGGGATAGAGAGCGCTAGCGGAGCCATTGCTATCGCGCACCAACCCCGGATGATGAAGCACGATGACTCCATCCAGCAGATCCTTTGTGAATTCACTGTGAAACTCCTCGCCAGCCTGCTTTCCCAGCCGCAGGCCAACGTCACTGAGACTCACTCCTTGCGCCTGATCGATCCCTTCGAGGCAATACACGAGCGGGCCACGTTGAACCGCGACGCGCCCGGTGTCGTCTGCCACGCGCGGATTAGCCGCGAGCACCTGTGGAGTCATTGCAACCTGCAAACGAATGACATCTCCTGCCGCCCATCTCCGTCGAATGTTCAGATATTTTCCGGGGGCGGCCCCCGTCCAAGTCTTTCCGTTCACTTTCACTTCGGCGCTATCCGCCCAGCCAGGAATTCTGAGGTAGACCGTAAACTCGGAAGGCTGTGCGGGCATAATCGCCAGGTCCACTGCGCCATCCCAGGGATAGTTTGTCTGCTGACTTACCTTCAGACCAGTACCATCTTCCAAATGCCAGTCGAGTTGCGAATTGTTGTAGAGATGCACGTAGATGCCGTCGCTGCTGGTGCTGTAAAGATAGCCCGGCAGCGACGCGAAAGTTCGCTCCAGATTCGGCGGGCAGCAGGTTACGTCGTACCACGGATTGCGGATCTTATCACCGGTTGAGGCGTCGAAGGCCAGCGGATTTCGGTAGCAATACATGACGCCGTCGAGTGACATTCCGGAGTTGATCCCGTTGTAAAGAGCTCGCTCGATGACATCGGTGAACTTGGCATCCCCGGTGGCGGCCAGCATCCGCCAATTCCACATCATGTTGCCGATCGCAGCGCAGCTCTCTCCATACGCGCGGAAATTCGGAAGTTCGTAAGCATCACCAAATGCTTCTCCCTCTGCTCTTGATCCCACGCCACCGGTGACATACATCTTGGTCGAAGTCATATCGTCCCAGAGGCGGTTCAATGTTTGCCAATAAGTCTCATCGCCCGTCTCTATGTAATAGTCGGTCGCGCCGCAGCAGGCATACATGGCCCGAACTGCATGCCCCTCGAGCTTGGTCCTGGCGGTGAAGGGTGTTCCGCTGAACATGTAGATGGTTCGGCGCTCGGGCAGATCAATTCGCTTGTCACCCTGCAGAATGTAGCCCGCGAGTTCCAGGTGCCGCTTGTCTCCTGTCGTGCGATACAGCTCAATCAGGCCCATCTCGATTTCCGGATGTCCCGACACGATCGGTTTCTTCGGAGCAGGACCGTAATTGGGCCATAGGAAACCGTCAACAAAGCGAATCCCGGCATCGAGCAATTTCCGATCACCGGTCGCGCGATAATACGCAATCGCTCCCTGCAGCATGTGGCCTATGTTGTAGAGTTCGTGTCCAGTCGTTTGCGTTTGGGGCAGCATTCGCAGGGACTTGCGATCTTCCTGGTAATAGGTATTGAGGTACCCGTCGGGCTCTTGAACTGCAACAACTTCGTCAATGAGTTTCTCCGCCATCTGCCTCAGTGCCGGACGATCCCCGGACTGCAAGACAAACCCGACGGCCTCAGTCCACTTGTACACGTCGGAGTCTGAGAACACCGGACCAATCTGTTGAGCATTGCTCTTTCCCACCAAACGGAGAAAATTATTCATGCGGCCGTTGGATTCGAGCAGGTCATACATGCTGGGAATGCTCTTGTTGACGTTGATCTCTCGTCGCCGAGCCCAGAAGCCGCTCTGAATTGTCACCGCATGCACAGGGATGTCGTGCAGTTTGGCGTGCGGAGACTTCGCCAAATTTTCTACGCCTTGATCCTTCCAATTCGGCTGATCGCCCAGAGCAGACGTCGCGTGTGGCACGGCATTAGTAGTTGCTGCGGCAAAAATCGACTTACCTGCCAGCGAGGAAATTGCGGCCGCAGCCGTGGCGGATGCGACGAACTGCCTTCGCGATACCTGTTTCGTTTGCCCCATGATGCTCCTTCCCCGGAAACCTCACGGGATTATAACTCCGCAGTAATCGTTTACTCACCTGCGCCCGGTGGAGTAAAACATCGGGAGCGGGATCCCTTAGATAGGAAGGACAGCAGATGAAAGGGCGCTGGAACCGTCGCTGGATTTTGAAGCACCTAGCTGCCACCTCGGCGGTACTCACGTTGCCGCGCGGAGCGACCACTCTAAATACGCTCCTACGGGAGACCACCTCTGACCGAGAGATTCAAATCACATCCATCAGTGAACACACGGTCAGGTTGTCGGTACTGCCAATTCTTAATGGCAAGACCGCTACGATTCCCTTTGATGGATCTCTCGTGCAGACGTCCTGGAATGAGCCTCTCGCACGCTTGCGAGGCGACGCGGCGGCACAACAATTCAATGCGGGAGGATTGACTGTTCGTGTTTCTGGTAGCCCACTTGCCTTCACCATTTCGACTCTGAAGGGCGTCGGAATTCAGCACTTTGAAGTGGATCCCGACGGCAACATCTCTTTTGCCACCGGGAACTCTCCCCTGCTCGGCCTCGGCGAAGGAGGACCCCAATTCGACCGTCGAGGGTCAACAGACCCCATGGTGAGCGGACAAGGTGGCTATCGACTCGAGACGCACGGCGGACGCGTTCCCATTCCTTGGATCATCAGCGCCGACGGCTGGGCGATATTCTTTCACCAGCCGTTTGGAACATTCGATTTAACCGGACCTCACAGCACGTTCCACCCTTCGAATCCCAACACGGCCTTGGACTTTTTCTTCGTGCATTCGCTTGACCCGGCAATCATCATGGCTGAATATGCACGGCTTACCGGTCTGGCGGAAATGCCGCCGCTGTGGAGTTTGGGATATCAGCAATCACATCGTACCCTAGCGAGCCGTGAGGAAATCCTTTCGGAAGCGAAGATGTTTCGCGAGAAAAGACTTCCCTGTGATGCACTAATTTATCTTGGCACTGGATTCTGTCCGTCAGGCTGGAACACGGAAAACGGATCGTTTTCCTGGAACTCGCGCGTCTTTCCTGACCCACCAGAGATCATCGAGAAATTACATCAGGATAATTTTCGCATTGTTCTGCACGACGTAATCTTGACTGACAAGCTCCGCGGAACAGTCCACGATCCCTGCGACGTGCACTCGTTCGACGCCGAAAACACCAGTTGCTACTGGGACGCGCACCGCAAGGATTTCGCCAGCGGAGTAGATGGGTGGTGGCCCGACGAAGGCGATCCTCTCGATATACCGTCGCGTCTGACCCGTAACCGCATGCACTGGGAAGGTCCGCAGATCGATCGGCCGAATGAACGCCCCTACGCTCTTCATCGCAACGGCTACGCCGGAATGCAGCGTTATGCATCGTTTCTATGGTCCGGTGATGTGTACTCCACATGGGAGACACTCAAGACTCAAGTTCCCATTGCCATCAACACATCGCTCACCGGCATTCCTTACTGGGGCACGGATATCGGAGGTTTCGTACCGACACCGGAGTTCACAGCCGAACTCTATTTACGTTGGTTTCAGTTCGGAGCATTCTGCACTCTGTTCCGGTCTCATGGACGCACCTGGAAACTTCGCCTACCTTGGGGCTGGAACACTGGCGACCCAGGTCCAGTTGAGATTCGGAACTATGGCGGTGCTGCCATTCCAGACGTGAGCCAGCTTCATAACGTCCAGGTCGAACCAATCTGCCGAAAATATCTCGAACTGCGTTACCGGATGCTGCCCTACCTGTACAGCGTAGTCCGCGAATGTGCCACAACAGGCATGCCTGTGATGCGGGCGCTCTGGTTGCATTATCCCGACGATCCGCTTGCGGTCGCGCGACAGGATCAGTATCTGTGGGGCCACAGTATTTTGGTGGCTCCTGTAGTGGTGAAGGCAGCGACGGCTCGTTCGGTCTATCTTCCTCGCGGCAACTGGTATGACTTCTGGACGAACGATCGCGTCGAAGGAGGCCGTGAAATCACTCGCTCCGTCGATCTTGAAACAATTCCGATTTATGTTGCGGCTGGAACCGTTCTTCCACTCGGACCTGTCAAGCAACACACGAATGAAAAAGTGGATCAGCCACTCTCGATCTCAATCTATCCCGGCGCCGACGGATCATTTGTTCTGTACGAAGACGATGGTCGCTCGTTCAATTATCGAAAGGGTGAGTGGATGGGAACGAGGCTGAATTGGAACGATTCATCAAGAACACTGACAGCGTCTCTCTCTCCCGGATCGCGCATGCTTCCGCCATTGCGAAGAAACATCTCTGTGAACTTGCTGGGATCTGAGAAGAACGTGACCTTCGACGGAAGTCTGGTTCAAGTGCATTTTTAGCGTGGGCAGTTGTGGGAGCTTGGCAAACGTTTTCTATTGGCGCGAATGAGGCGTGATAAGATACCCACGCGTTTTTCGCCCTTTTCTACTCAACCCAATGGATATCCGAGAGATTGCCCGGAGGGCCAAGGTTTCGACCGCCACCGTGTCTAGAGCGATCAACCGTGTTCCCACGGTCGATCCGCAACTCGCCAAGCGAGTCTGGAAAGTCGTCGACGAGCTGGGCTATTACCCCAATACCCAGGCTCGCGCTCTCGTCCTTGGGCGAAGCCGCATCTTCGGACTGATCGTCTCGGAAATCACGAATCCGTTCTTTCCGGAGATTGTTCAGACCTTCGAGGATCTGGCGGTAAAGAACAACTACGAGATTCTGTTGACGTCTACCGTGCATGACCCCAAGCGCATGGAGTCGTCGGTTCGCCGGATGATTGAACGCCGCGTGGATGGAGTGGCGATCTTGACCTTCGGCATGGAGGAGTCCCTGATCGAACACCTTCGCGACCGTAAGGTTCCACTCGTCTTCGTCGATGTAGGACCCGATGTCCCAGGCATTGCAAATATCAGGATCAACTATCTGAATGGAATTCGGCAGGCTGTCCAGCACCTGGCTGCACTGCGTCATACAAGAATAGCGTTCATCGCGGGACCACAGCGCTTGAAGTCTGCGGGTGCGCGGCGAGAGGCCTTCGAGGCTTCCATGAAGGAGATTGGACTCTCACCCGACTTAGTCGTAGTCGGGGACCATAGGATGGAAGGAGGCATGAATGCCCTCCTGGAACTAAACAGATTGAATGATCCGCCAACTGCGGTCCTGTGCTCCAACGACATGACTGCCATTGGAGTCTTGCGGGAAGCGTACGAACAGGACATCAAGATACCGGAGGAGCTCTCGGTCGTCGGTTTCGACAATATTCATTTGGCTGAGTTCACTACTCCGCCGTTGACAACGGTTCAAATGTCTCAACACGATTTGGCCAAAATTGCATTCGATGCCCTGCTGCATGAGGTTGAGTACGGCTCTACTACCTCGCCCGAACGGCACAACTATGAACTCGTAACGAGCCTGGTCCTCCGCCGATCTACGGCATTGGCTCCGATTAGAAAAGGAGCGGGTACTCCCATTACAAACCGTCTCCCGAAATCACGGAAGACTCCTCTACCAGCCGCGCGTTAGTTTTGGTGTTCTCCAAATTTGGTTGGCTCCTCCGGACCAACTATTCCTTCCAACAAAAACCGGGCGGGCCGTCTGCCGTCGCGATCATGGCTGCAAGTTGCATTCGGCGGTGGCGTGGGAATAATAATAATTAATGTAGTCGTCGCATCCAACGGCTGCCCGGCTACTCCATTTTCGGGCTCCGGAGATGTAATGGGCCTTACTTCACGAACACGCAGCCTTGAGAAATGATCCGCTTGGAATTCCTGGCGGGAGATGCATTGCGTACTTCCCCGTGCGGTGAGAGCATACGAGGAATACATTTTTCGACTTTTAGGCCCCGATTCATGAAGCCCACCCTTCGGCTAGCATTCGCTTGCGTGATCTCGCTTTTATTCGTGGTCTGGAGTTCCGCGGAGAGTCCGGGACAGGCTAAGGAGACCGAGGCAACGCCTTCAATTCCGCAGATTCAGGCCTCAATTCAGCGCGAGCCCAACAATGCAGAGCTCTACATCAAACTGGGACAAGCGTACTGGAATAGCAGCGATTACCAGCCAGCCTTCGATGCCTTCAAGCAGGCGGTGAAGCTCGCCCCGACTTCAGCCGAAGCCCATAACTGGATGGGCGCGTTCTTGATGGGACGCGGCAATTTGCCCGACTCCATCGCGGAACTGCGCAAAGCCGTTTCGCTGGATCCGAAATATGCGCGTGCATACACGAATCTCGGTTCTGCTCTCGCGAAAAGCAGCGACCTTCCACAAGCGGTAATCGCATTTCAAAAAGCTCTGGCGCTTGAGCCAAACAGTTGGGCGGCGCACCTTAACCTCGGATTGGCTCTGCGCGAGAATGGAGACACTGCAAAAGCGCTTGTACATCTTCGCCGTGTCGCGCAAATCCAACCAAACAATCCGACAGTGCAGTGCGAACTTGGCCAGACGCTTCGCCAGAACGGCGATCTATCGGCAGCAACCACGGCCTTCGAACGTGCACTGGAAATCGATCCCGAAATGCGTGAGGCCTATTACGGGCTCGGGTTCACTTTAAAGCAGCAGGCAGCTGCGTCACGCAAAGCTGCAACCGTTGGCCCTGCGACGAATCAATACCAGAACGAAGCGCAAGCCGACCTGGCCAAGGGCGACTTGAGTTCAGCCAAAGAACAATTGCTGAAGGCCCTTGCGGAGGACGAAAACGACGCCGCTGCGCACAACCTTCTTGGATACATTCTGGGTCAGCAAGGAGACCCGGCCTCTGCACTACCGCACCTGGAGCGCGCGGTCTCTCTGCAGCCTGAATCTGCCAACGTTCACTACAACTATGGCGCAGCCCTTTGGTATACAGGGGCGAAAGCGAAGGCCATCTCTGAACTTCAGGCGAGTATTCGACTCGACCCTTCGGCCGCTGCGAGCTACGCCCTGCTCGGAATGGCGCAACGCGAAGAGGGCGATCTAACTGGTGCGAAAGTGAGTCTTGAGCGGGCCCTCGCCCTCTCGCCGACGACGGCAGCTAGCTTCATCGATCTTGGGATAGTCTTCCTCAAGCAAGCCCAACTTGAAAGAGCCCTGGGGCAGTTTGAGGCAGGGCTCAATGCCAACTCAGCGGTTCCCACGCCCGACTGGGACGGCGCGATCTCCGCCCTTCGAGACGCCACTTCAAAAGGTCCCGACCTCCCTGAAACACACAACATGCTCGGTCTCTTATTAGGCCGCAGAGGCACTGACAGCAACTCAGTGGTGGCCGAGTTCCGTCAAGCACTGCTTTTGCGCCCGGACTATGCCGAGGCTCACAACAATATGGGCCTGGTTCTGGCTCAAAGTGGCGATGACGAAAAAGCTACCGCTGAATTTCGTGAGGCGGTCCGCATTCGTCCGGATTACGCTGACGCCCATGCGAACCTCGGCGCCGTGATCATGCTCTCGGACGTTGAAGAAGCCATAGGTGAGTTGGAGAAAGGTGTATCTCTGGATCCAACGCTAATAAAAGCGCAGTTCAATCTTGCCGAAGCGTATGGCAATAGTCCGAGCCGCGGCCCTGCGAAGCAGATCGAGCAATTGCGCAAGATCACTTCGGTCGCGCCCGACTTTGCCCGGGCACACCTTGCATTGGGCAAGGCCCTGCTGCACGACGCCAAGGTCAGCGATGCTGTCGCTGAGCTTCGAGACGCGACGCGACTGGACCCGACAAGCGGCGAAGCGCACTACCAACTCGGGCTGGCTTTGGCGAGAAGCGGGCACCAAGAGGAAGCTGCAGAGGAGGTTAAGAAAGGACGAGAACTCTCTTCCGCCGACGAGCGCAATCAGAATGCGGAACTTGATATCTCAGAAGGACGAACTGCTTTTACAAAAGGTGAACTGCAAGAAGCGGAATCAAAGTTCCGTCATGCAATCAAACTGCAGCCCAAATCCCCCGTCGCACACCATCTGTTGGCGATGACACTGGAAAAAGAAGGAAACACGGACGACGCCGTCGCTGCATATCAGAGAGCGGTGGAATTGAATCCCGGCGACATGAGCGCCAGACAGAGTGTGAGCAGACTGAAGCCAACTAAGGTGCCGGCGCAAGCTTCAGCTCCCACAGAGCCGGCCAACAGCACGAACGAAGGCAGAACCTCTGAGGACGACGCGGCAAGGATCTCCGATTTGGAAAACTATATTCGCGAGGGTCGGTATAAGGAAGTCGAGCCGCTGATCTCTTCCTACGTGAAAGAGCATCCCAACTCCTCCTGGGGCTGGTACGCTCTCGGCTACAGCCAATTCGCTCAGAAAAAGATCGGCGAATCGATTAAGTCGCTAGCACAGTCCCTGAACTTGAATGTTAAGAACGCCGATGCGCACAAGATCCTTGGGCGAGACCTTATGGTGATCGGGCGTTTTGATGCTGCACAAGCGGAATTTGAGCAGGCCATTCGCTACGCACCGAAATCGAGTGAGGCCTATTACGATCTGGGCAAGCTGTATTCGCTCCAAGACGATTGGCTGGCCGCGCGTAAGCAACTGGAAGAGGCGATCCAGATCGATCCGGGATATATCGAAGCCATAGATTCGCTCGGCTTTGCTCAGGAAGCGTTGAGCGATGATGCCGCGGCGGTTCAAACCTATCAGAAGGCTATCGCCCTCAATGAAGAACGCCACGGGAAATTCGTGTCTGCTCATGTGAATCTGAGTGCGTACTATAACCGCACGGGCGATCCGGCCAAGGCCCTCGATTACGCGCAGAAAGCGCTGGAACTCGATCCCAAGTCCGATTCCGCATGGTTTCAAAAAGCGCGCGCTGAAGAGCGGCAGGGACAACTTCAGTCGGCCGCCGATTCTCTCAATCGCGCCATCTCTCTGAACCAACGCTCTTCTTCGTATTATTACGTCCTCTCCGGAATCTATCGGCGGCTGGGCAATCTCGAGGAGAGCAAGAGGGCCCTCGAATCGTTCACCCGGCTGGATCAGGAAAGCAACGAACTCGAGAAGATGCGCCGCAACATGTCGAAGGGCAGAGGTGCGCCACACCCCGGAGGAGATCGTGAGTAGTCGCTCGCGGATCGAGTGGCTGCGCAAATCTTTCCTGGTGCTGGGTGCTCTGATATCAACCTCACTGGTAACCGTCGCTCAATCCGTTCCCGAAGTGCAGTTCACCGATATTACAACCAAGAGCCATATCGATTTCACTCAGGAGAATTCGGCCACCTCCAATAAATACCTGATCGAAACCATGGGGGGTGGTGTCGCCCTTTTCGACTACGACAACGACGGCCGACTGGATATCTTTTTGACCAACGGAGCGCTGCTGGCTGACCCCATGCCCGATGGCAAGATTCCCGATAAGTCCAACAAGAAGTTCTGGAACCGGCTGTACCACCAGAATGCAGATGGCACTTTTACCGACGTCACGGAACGGGCCGGTCTTAACGGTCTGCCACATACGTACTACAGTATGGGCGTAGCCGTTGGCGACTACGACAACGATGGTTTTGAGGATCTATACGTGACCGGCTACGGCGGGAACATTCTCTATCACAACAACCGCGATGGAACCTTTACGGATGTCACTGAAAAATCCGGGGTCAAAGGTGGTGGCTGGAGTTCGAGCGCTGGATTCTTCGATTACGATAATGACGGAAAGCTTGACCTATTCGTCACCCGCTACATTGACTGGACGTTTAAGACGAATCGCTTTTGTGGAGAAAAACCGCCCAATGGTGTTCGTTCCTACTGCCACCCGGATAATTATGACGGCTTGACGAATATTCTCTATCACAACAACGGAGACGGCACTTTCACCGATGTCTCTCAGAAAGCAGGGATCGCCAATCCGCATGGCAAGGGGCTCGGCGTTTCCTTTGCCGACTACGACAGCGATGGCTTCACGGACATTTTTGTCGCGAATGATTCCGTACAGTGTTTTCTCTACCATAACAATGGCAATGGCACTTTCACCGAAGTCGGTCTTCTCGCCGGCGTCGGCTACAACGAGGATGGCAAGACTTTCGCAGGTATGGGAATCGACTTCAGCGACTACGACAACGATGGCCTGCCCGATATCGTGGTGACCGATCTTTCCAACGAGCGTTACATGCTTTTTCGCAACGAGGGTACCGGCACGTTTCGCGATGTGACGAACATTTCCGGCGTCGGCGGCGCCACGCTGGCCTTTTCCGGCTGGAGCACGCATCTTTTCGACTATGACAACGACGGCTGGAAAGACTTGTTCGTTGCGCAGTCTCATGTCATGGACACAATCGAAAAAACGTCGCCCAACCTGCGCTATCTACAACCGCCGTTGTTGCTCCGCAATAACTCAGGCCATTTTGTCAGGGTCATCGCTGGAGAAGTTTTTCGACAGGACTGGGCGGGTCGCGGCGCCGCTTTTGGCGACATCGACAATGATGGCGACACCGATGTTGTCGTTAGTAATCTTGGCCAGAAAGCCTATCTACTGAGGAATGACGGCGGGAATCGCAACAACTGGATCGGCATTCAGCCGGTGGGCACGAAATCCAATCGCGATGGCATCGGAGCGCGCATCAAGGTCGTGTCGGCTTCCGGTCTGACCCAGTACTTTACCGTGAATACCGCGGTCGGCTATCTTTCCGCCAGTGATAAACGCGTGATCGCCGGGCTCGGGAAGGACTCGAGCGCCAAGCTAATTGAAATTCGATGGCCCTCGGGAATCGTGCAAAGATTTGAGGACGTCAAGGCGCGCCAGTATCTCAAAGCGGTCGAACCCACCCAATGATGACTCGCCGGGAACTGATGTTCAGAATTGCAACCGCGGCGGGCTCCGCTTTGCTTCTTCCCTCGCGGTTTGCCTTCTCTCAGGGCATCTCGTCTCGCGGCATGAAACCGCAACCGCGCGGCAAGCCGTCTGGCCGTCCGTTTCTGGCCCACTTCATCGATGTCGCAAAAGAAGCTGGATTGAAAGAGCCGATCGTCTACGGTGGCCTCGAAACAAAAAACTATATCGTCGAGGTCGTGGGAGCCGGAGTTGCCTTTATTGACTATGACAATGATGGGTGGATGGATTTACTAGTGCTAAACGGCACCCGTCTCGAAGGTGATCCGCCGGGTGTCACCAATCGCCTGTACAAGAACAATCGAGATGGCTCCTTCACCGACGTGACTGCGAAAGCAGGGCTCACCCGGGCCGGTTGGGCTTCGGGAGTGACTGTAGCCGACTATGACAACGACGGTTTTGATGATCTTTTCATTACCTACTACGGCCACAACGTGCTCTATCACAATAACCGCAATGGCACCTTCTCTGATGTGACCAGCAAAGCGGGGCTTTCACAGAGTGCCGTCCGCTACGGCTCCGGCTGCACCTGGGTCGATTACGACCGCGATGGGCACCTCGATCTCTTTGTGGCCAACTACCTAAGCACTACCCTCGAAAAGCTGCCAAAACCCGGCACGAATCCTGACTGCACATGGAAAGGCGTTGCGGTGAACTGTGGCCCCCGAGGCTTGCCTACAGGCTTCGTGCAGCTTTTTCATAACAACGGGGACGGCACTTTTACTGACGTCAGTAAACAGAGTGGCGTGGCAGCCGCGGCCGGTTCCTATCCCATGACATGCGTTGCAGCCGATTACGATAACGACGGCTGGCCCGACATTTACGTCGCCTGTGATTCCACCCCCAGCTGGTTGTTTCGCAATCAGCACGATGGCACTTTTCGCGAGGAGGCTCTTGAACGCGGCGTCGCACTCAGCGAGGATGGACTCGAACAAGCCGGAATGGGCGTAGCAGTTGGGGATATCGACCTCGATGGCAATCTCGACATCTTCAAGACTAACTTTGCCGACGATACCAGCGTGCTTTATCGCAACGATGGCAAAGGCAATTTTGACGACGTCACGATTCATTCCGGACTAGGTGTTGAAACGCGCTACGTCGGATGGGGTGCTGGCATCGTTGATCTGGACAATGACGGATTGCCCGATCTCTTTGTGGCGACCGGGAGTGTGTATCCCGAAGTTGAAAAGAAAGTGCCCGCATACCCATTTCGGACTCCCCGCCTCGTCTTTCGCAACCTGGGCGACGGAAGATTCGAGGAGTTGATCGAAGAAGCGGGTCCCGGCGTCTCCGATGTCCACGCCAGCCGAGGGTGCGCTTTCGGAGACTTCGACAATGATGGCGACATCGACATTCTTATCTGGAACATGAACGAACCCCCTTCCTTGCTGCGAAATGATCTTTCCGGGAAGAACCACTGGCTGAAAGTCTTGCTCATTGGCGTGCGAAGCAATCGCAGCGCGATCGGGGCACGAGTGACCGCACGGTACGGTAACCGCATACAGTCGCGGGAGGTTAGTGCTCAATCCAGTTTCTACTCCGTGAACGACAAGCGCTTACATTTCGGGTTGGGAAATGAAACCGTAGCCCACCTCAGCATTCGCTGGACAAATGGCTCCACCGAGATCGTTCCAAATGTTGCGGCCGACCAACTCGTCGTTGTTCGCGAAGGGGCCGGGATCATCATTCACAAGTAAGAGTTCTAGGGCGGACGCGTCTATCGTCCACCAAAGCAGTTGTTTCGTCGCAGCGGGAAAACGATTTCTCGTTCCCTCGACAAGGCCCACGGCGCGATTGAAGTTTGGCGGATGGCCTTCGAACCTTGCTGCCAAGCGGGTTCCAAATTCGATAGTCGATCTTTTTCAGCAACAAAATGCTTTTTGCAGATGGTTTCCCGTTCCCTCTGGACGGAAGACTGATTTAGATTGCTCGTTTACTTTCATGCATCTGCATCCGCATGGAGACTCTCAGCGATGCCTGGAATTTTGAATCCATAAACATTGGAGGACTTCGGTCGCTCCGCGGCAACATCGCACTTTTCCTTGCTAGTACAAAAGAATTAGCTTGACAGTGGTGGGGGTTAGCGTAAAAAATGCACCAACTGAGTAAAGGTTTTCTTGACGTGCGTGTGGGGTTCGTGAAATTCAAGTGGGAGGCGTGAGATGAAACGCCGGTTCTTCCTGGGGCTTTTTCTGCCGTTTGCTCTCCTTTCGCTTAGCAACCCAAAAACATTCGGTCAGTTTGCCGATCGCGCTGTCATCATCGGCGTGGTGGCCGATTCCAGTGGCGCGGCCGTTCCCGATGCCCGAGTCACCATCACCAACCAAGGGACGGGTGTCCAGACGGTAGTGGGCACGAACAGCGCCGGCAACTACACCACACCACCCTTGATTCTGGGCACCTATCGGGTCGATGTGTCGAAGACGGGCTTTAAAGGGTTCTTCCGCGAGGGCATCGTGCTCACCGGCGGCGTCAACTATCGCCAGGACGTTAAGCTGGAAGTCGGCCAGGTTTCTGAGACAGTTGAAGTCAAGGCCGGCAGCGAGCAGATCAATACCGAGAATCCGACGGTAGCCCATACGCTCGACCAAACCTACTACAAGGAACTCCCGGCGGTTATGGGTGCTGACATCCGGCTGGCCGAGTCGCTGCTGCAGTTGCAGCCGGGCTACGTTCCGATGCAGCCCAATGGCGACGCTATTTTCCGCGGCAGCCAATTCACCTCGCGCATGAATGGCGGCCAGACGATGGCCACCGAAAACTGGTTTGACGGCGCAGCCTTCGGTTATGCGGAAGGCCATCAACAGACCCAAGAGAGCTCGCTCCCTTATCCGTCAGTGCAGGAAATGACGGTTGTCCAGAACACCTTCTCCGCGCAGTATGGGCATACCAGTGGTGGGTTTATTACGTACGCGACCAAGACGGGCACGAACAAGTACCACGGGAACCTTTACGACTTCTACACAAATAACAAGCTCGATGCGTCAAACTACTTCCTCGGGCCGGTTCTCTCCGCCGGTGGGCTCGGCACGACGCTTCCTCTCGGTCAGAACAACTGGGGTTTTGCGGTGGGTGGTCCAATTCCGAAACTGAAGAAGACTTTCTGGTTCTTTAATTTGGATGGGCTGGATTACCACAGCACGGTGAACACGGGCTTCGTAAATACTCTTCCCACGCAAAGCCAGCGAACGGGTGATTTCTCGGAGTTTCTAACCGGTAATCAGGCTGTCGACGCCAACAACAATCCGATTGTAGATGCTCTTGGGCGGCCGGTTTTTGAAGGCGAGATCTTCAACCCCGCGACTACCAGAATCGTAAATGGACCTAATGGGCCAACACCGGTCCGCGATGGCTACCCCGGAAACATTATTCCGTCCACCGATCCTCTGTGGAGTTCTCTTGCAACGACTGTGATTCCCAATATCCCCGCGCTTGATCGGGACACCTTGCGGGTGAACGGGTTTGGCGGAAGTTCCGACGACAACAACAAAATCAACGTGCGGACATGGCTGTTGCGCGTCGACCATACGTTCAACGACAAGTTCACGATTTCGAACACCTACTACGAGAACATCCGTCCGAGAATCGCTCACTGCGGAGGTCCGCAGGGCTGCAACACCGTGAATGACGGCGAAACGGCTTCGGCACAAAATGATACTTACATCGGGCAGGGTTTCTATCAGCGCATCACGAACCATTTCGATCATGTGCAGATGAACTGGATCATCAAGCCGAACCTGTTTAACCACACGACTATTGCTTATGACCGCTGGCAGATGCTCGGTCACCAGTTGTCAGGCGGCGTGGGTTGGAATCAGAAGCTCGGCCTGGGTCTGCCGGATGATCCGATCTTCAACAATGCCGGGTTCCCGCAACTGAACTTCAACGGCTCCGTCGGATACACGCACTTCGGTACTCCCTGGGCGAGCGAAGGCGCTGACATCAATAACCGTTACCAGTTCCTGGATGACGTCACGTGGACAACCGGCAAACACACGATTAAGGCTGGCATGGAATTCCGTTACATGACCTTCCCACAGACCGGGTGGGCCGTGAATACAGGCGGCAATTTCAATTTTAACGACTCTGGCACGGCGGGGTATGACGACCACGGGAAGCTGCTGACCGGGGGCACTAGCGGCAACGAGTTTGCTTCGTTCATCTTAGGTCAAGTAGATAGCGCCAACTTCTCAGCACCGTTCAGATACACGCCCAAGATGAAATACGGGTCTTTCTGGGGCAATGACGATATCAAGCTCATGAAGAATCTGAACATCACCCTTGGATTGCGGGTTGACATACAGGGAGGCCTGTCGGAGCAGTACGGCCGATTCTCCACATTCGATCCTTCGGCTATGAACCCGGTAGGACATGCGGGCGCGACAATCTACCACAGTTCGAAGGCGAACGGAGAAACAACCTGGAACGTTGGCCCGCGCATCGGGTTTGCCTATTCGTTGAATCCGAAAACAGTGATCCGCGGAGGCTATGGCATGTACTATGCGGGCGTGCAGGCCGACTCATGGGATCCCTACCCGGTGGATGGCTACCAGACCAATCCAACTGTCGTCAACTTGAACCCGGGTCAGCAATTCCCGGCGTTTTACTTCAACGGAACCAATCCCGAGACTTCCACAGGTTGCACAACCATGAGGACGGCTTCCGGTTCCGCAACCTTTCCTTGCGCTTTCCCGAATATTGTGCTGCCTTCCGACGCAACGCTGACGCCAGATGTCGCGAACGGAGCCAACCCGGTTGGAGTAGATCCCAGAACCTATACGATGCCGAGGTACCAGAACTGGTCGGTATCGTTCCAGCGCCAACTGGGCCAAAATATGGCGATCGACTTGGCCTACGTGGGTAACCACGGAACGCGCCTGGTGGATGGACGCAGTTCTGCAGGCGTGTACGACAATATGAACGCAGATAGCGTGCTTGGCTTGGTTCCGAACGTCAACGATCTGACAAACGGAGCGTTCACCAACGGCCAGCCGAACGCGATCGCTCTCGCAGACGGATTCACTGCGGCTGACGCCCCGTACCCGACATTCACGGGGACGATTGCCCAGTCTCAGCGAATGTGGCCGCAGTACCAACAGATCAACTGGCGCTTCTTCCCCTTCGGAAACAGCCACTACAATGCATTCCAGGCTTCGTTCGAACGGCGCATGAGCGCCGGGTTCCAACTCAAGGTGGCCTATACGTACTCCAAGCTGATGAATAACGGCGCGGAAACAGGCTTGGGATCTGGAGGACCTCCGGTCCAGAATCCGAGCGATATGAGCAATCTGTATAGCGTAAGCTCCGACGATGTCCCCCATATCTTCTCGGTGGGCTGGGTCTACCAACTGCCCTTCGGCAAGGGCAAGCCGGTGCTGAGCAATGCGTCGGGTTTCCTCAACAAAATCATCGGCAATTGGCAAATCTCCGGCATTCAGAGTTACTCGTCGGGACGGCCACTGTCTATCACCATGCCAAACACGTTGGGACCTTACTTGTTTAACTATGCTCGCTTCCCAGATAAGGCCAGTGGAGGAATAGCAAGTGGGAACGGAGTCACTGGCGCATACCTTAATCAATCAGGATGGTCAGATCCCGGGTTAACCAGCAATGGTGCGCCCGCTTTCGGCAATGCGCCCCGAGAAGACGCTTCGGTACGCGGTTTCCCATACTACAATGAAGACATCGCGATCCAAAAGGATACTTTCTTCGGGGAGGGCAAGTACGTTCGGTTCGAGGCGGATGCAGGGAACGCACTGAACCGTGTCTTCTTCTGTCCGGTGGATCAAGGCTGGATTCCCAACAACGGGAACGGTAACTTTGGGCACACCGGTAGTCAGTGCAACATCCCCCGGCGA
>AR_comb_assmDRAFT_10014463_pt1 | contig 17391 bp, 16 predicted proteins | sample ArasoioldDNA_FD_10543 | JGI IMG/M metagenome (IMG submission 10543) | reverse complement strand
CAGTCGAGGAAACTTGCGGTAGCAATCGCACCGTGGTCCTGCATGTTCAGCGTGTCACGCAGGCAAGCGATGCCCGACAGTTTCGCGGCCGTGACGCGCAGTCCCGCACGGGTCGCTTGCTGAATGATTTCCGTCGCCGCGTAAGTCTTGCCGCTGTTCATGCATGCGCCGGCGATAACGACCAGCGGCGCCGTCGCTCCAAGTTTGTCGCGGGACGGTAAGGCAGCGTCACCGATGTTTTTAATGGCGCCGCCGCCGTTCGTCGCCAGGCCCAGCACCTCAACCTTGATCGCGTCATTCAAACTCGAGTGATGGCCACTGCACTGCCCAATCACGCCACCGAGATTTAGCAGGTGAAGCTCGTCGCCGGCCTTCACGGTTTCCGGAACATCGCCAACAAAACCTTTCAACGCGCGACGGCGGCCAAGTACGCCGGCAACCACGTCGCCAGGATTCACTTTCGCCAAGCGGCCGGTCGGCAACTCGAGCATGTTGTAAGTTGCGTTGTCGGTGAGCACACGTACGACTACCACATCACCGGCTTTTGCGGTTCCGTTCGACGCGACAATCGAGAGAATACGCGGCAGATTGAGCGGAGACGTGGCTGAGCCGATTTTGTCGACTTCGATCGTTTGATTCATCGTGCACCTCCTAGTCTCAGTCGCAGCGCATTCAATTTGATAAAGCCCTCGGCGTCGCGCTGGTTGTAAACGCTATCGGCTTCGAACGTGGCGATGCGCTCGTCATAAAGTGAATTCGGCGAACGACGCCCCACGACGATAACGTTGCCACGAAACAGTTTGAGCCGCACTTCACCGTTCACGTTTTGTTGGGTCTCGTCGATCATTTTCCGCATCAACTCAAATTCGGGCGCGAACCAAAAGCCGTAATAAACATTCTCTGCGAACTTCACGCCGAGCGAATCGCGCAAATGCATCACTTCGCGGTCCATCGTGATCGATTCCAGGGCACGATGCGCTGCGTGCAGGATCGTCACACCGGGCGTTTCATAAACGCCGCGTGACTTCATTCCAACAAAACGGTTCTCAACCAAATCGACGCGGCCGATGCCGTGCGCACCGCCAATCTGGTTCAGTCTTTCCAACAAGGCGACGGGAGCCAAACGCTCTCCGTTGATCGCGACAGGCTCGCCTTTTGCGAATCCGATTTCGATGTATTCCGCTTCATCCTTCGCGCGCTCAGGCGAAATTGTCATCTGAAAAATGTTTTCCGGCGGCTCGGCCCAGGGGTCTTCGAGAATGCCGCCTTCGTATGAAACGTGCATCAAGTTGCGATCCGTCGAATACGGTTTGTCCACCGTCGCTGTCACCGGAATGCCGTGCGCTTCAGCATAAGCGATCAAATCGGTACGGCCGCCGAATTCCCATTCGCGCCACGGCGCGATCACCTTGATGTCAGGTTGCAGAGCGTAGTAAGTCAGCTCAAACCTGACTTGATCGTTTCCTTTGCCGGTAGCGCCATGCGCCACAGCATCAGCGTTCTCTTTTTGCGCAATTTCAATCTGGCGCTTTGCAATCACCGGCCGCGCCAGTGAAGTCCCCATCAAATAGACACCTTCGTAAACGGCGTTGGCTTTGACCGATGTCCAGATGTAATCGCGCACAAATTCGTCACGCAAATCTTCAATGTAAAGTTTCGACGCGCCGGTCGCCTTCGCCTTCTCTTCCAGCCCCTCCATCTCCGCGCCCTGGCCCACGTCTGCGCAGTAGCAGACGATCTCGCACTGGTACTTATCTTTCAGCCAGCGCAGCATCACCGACGTGTCGAGGCCGCCTGAGTATGCAAGAACTATCTTGTTTGTCTTCGTTTCGCTCATGTCGTAATCAATAAAAATGGAGTCATTGATTCGTCGGTCCATTGAATCAATGACCAAATGACTCAATGAATCAATCTGCGCTGTCATCCAAACAACTGCCAAATCTTCTTCATTGCCGCGCGCTGCGTTTTTTGATCGTGTACCGCGATAAAAATTGTGTCCTCACCCGCCAAGGTACCGACGATTTCCGGAATCGCCGCGTCGTCGATCTCAACCGCCACGGACGACGCGCGTCCCGGCAGGCATCTCGCCACGACAAGCACGTCTCCGGCCACATCCAAACTGAGTAAACCCCGCGCGGCGTCACCGTTAGCGTGCGGCATCGCGTAAAACCCGTGATGCTTCACCACGCCAAGTTCTTCCAAATCACGCGACACACTCGATTGGGTCGCGGGCACGCCCGTATGTTCGAGGTGCGTGCGCAATTCTTCCTGCGTGCCAATCCGCTTCGCGCGAATCAAATTAAGAATCCGTTTTTGTCGCTCCCGCTTCAGCATTTCGCTGGCTATCCCTGCCGCGCGCGGTCTTAAGACGCACCGTAATGCATAATAGTTGCATTTTCAGTGCATAGCTGCATAAAATACGCGAGTTATGCGGAATTCGTCAAGCGAACCGGATAACGATCTTCGGCGATGTTAGAGTAGCCGCACGAACGGATGACTGAGACGAAAGCCAACAATTTATGGGGTGGCCGATTCACTGGGGAAGCCGATGCAGGTTTCGCCCGGTTCAACCAATCGTTCTTTTTCGATCGACGCCTTTTCGAAGCCGATATCCGCGGCAGCATGGCGCACAGCGAAGGGCTCGTCGCTGCCGGAGTACTAACGACTGAAGAAGCCAACCAGATCAGGTCAGCTCTTGAACAGATTCTGGCGAGCGCACAACGCGACCCTAAATACCTTGACGACCTCGCTGCCGAAGACATCCATTCATTTATCGAGGTCCGGCTTGTCGAGTTGACTGGCGACGTCGGTCGGAAATTGCACACCGGACGTAGTCGTAACGATCAAGTCGCGACGGACCTGAGGCTTTGGCTGCGTGATGAGATTGATGAGCTCGGGAATTTGCTGCGGAGCGCGCAGCAGGCGCTGTTGGATTTCGCGGACGCAAATCTAAGTGTTGCCATCCCTGGCTACACACATTTACAACGCGCGCAACCGATCCTGCTGGCACACTGGTGTCTGGCGTACTTCGAAATGCTTGGGCGGGATCGCGAGCGCCTCAACGAAGTTCGTAAACGCGTGAACATTCTGCCGCTTGGTTCCGCGGCGCTGGCCGGCACATCCTTCGCGATTGATCGCAATGCTGTGGCCCAAGCACTATGCTTCGAAGCGGTCTCGCGAAATAGTTTGGATGCGGTCAGCGACCGCGATTTCGTCATTGAGTTTGTGGGTTCAGCCGCACTGATCATGATGCACTTGTCGCGCCTGGGAGAAGACATCATTCTTTATTGCACCAGCGAGTTTGGTTTCTTTGAGTTGAGCGACGCCGTCGCTACCGGATCGAGTTTGATGCCCCAGAAGAAGAACCCCGATTCGATGGAACTCGTGCGCGGGAAAGCGGGACGCGTCTTTGGCCATCTGCAATCTCTTCTGACCACCATGAAGGGATTGCCGCTGGCCTACAACAAGGACTTACAGGAAGACAAGGAAGCCCTGTTTGATACTGTTGACACAGTCCGAGCGTGCGTGTCCGTGACGACCACCGTGCTACGAAATATGCGTGTGAACGAAGCGCGCGCGCATGATGCGGCGACGCATGGCTGCTTGAACGCGACCGAGTTGGCCGATTATCTGACGCGGAAGGGATTGCCTTTTCGCGAGGCCCACGAAATTGTCGGCCGAATTGTCATACGCGCGATTGAAGGCGGAGTGGAAATTGACGAACTGCCGTTGGGTGAAATGCAATCGTTTTCGCCGCTAATTGAAGAGGATGTGTTTCAAGCGTTGTCGCTCGAACAGACGTTCGCCGCAAAATCACAGATAGGCGGCACGTCGCCTGTGCGGGTGACGGATGAATTGAAAAACGCGCGTTTGTCGCTTGATAGCTAAGTAGAAAAGACATCGCCGGCCAGATGCCGGCGATGAATGAGACTGTGTAAGCATGAGCGAGACTTCATCATTACTGGAAAGACAATTGGAACTGGCCCAGGTTTGCGCCGTATGTGATCGCCTGACTCACGGCGAGAGCATCTCGGTCGATTCCCTGCCGGCAACTGTGCGGGCAATCCTCGAGTCAAACGCGCCAAGGGTGGACGAGATTTGTGCACGCTGCGCCGAACTGTTTCAAAGAGCGCAGCGACAAATCGATTCGCATGCCGCCGTATTCGAACAGAGCTCATTCGTTTTGCCGACGCCGCTACGCATGGATGCACATGAGCAGTTCACCGGCCGCGGCGTGACGATAGCCTTCCTCGACTCTGGGTTTTACGCACATCCCGATCTAATCGAGCCCCGAGATCGGATCGTTTCGTATCACAGCATTTTCGCGGCTGCGGGCGACGACACGTCTTTGCATACGAGTGATGTCGCCAGCTGGCACGGCATGATGACGTCAGTCGTCGCCGCAGGCAGCGGCGCGTTGTCCGGAGGTTTGTATCGGGGCATCGCTTCCGATGCCGATTTAGTTCTGGTGAAGATCGGGCTTACCGGTCGCATCTCAGAAGATCAAATTCGGCGCGGCCTCGAATGGGTCCTGGAACATCGTGACGAACACCACATCCGGGTCGTGAATATTTCTGCCGGCGGCGATTTCGAAGAGAGCTACCTCACCAACGAGTTGTCACGGACCGTTGAGCAGTGCACGCGTGAAGGTCTGACTGTCGTTTGCGCCGTTGGCAATGCGGGCCACATGCCGGGGCATCCGGTGCTGCCGCCGGCAAGCGCACCGTCATGCATTGCCGTGGGTGGACTGGATGATCAAAATTCACTCGATCGCGCGCGACGGGGAATGTATCGATCGTCGTATGGACCGACAATCGATGGTCTGCAAAAACCGGAAGTCATTGCGCCAGGAATCTGGGTGGCCGCGCCAATTCTGCCGCACACGCCGACTGCGGAGCAGGCTGAACTCTATGCGCAACTCGACGCTGCGTCCGACGAGGAACTGCCGGCGTTGATGAAAAAGAACAAGGGCGTCGACAGAGATATCGATCAGGCGGCCGGGCTTCGTTTGCCGCTTCTGCGACAACTGATCACAATCAAGCTGCGCGAAGGCAATGTCATTAACGAACACTACAAGTACGTCGACGGGACATCCTTCGCAGCGCCGATCGTTTCATCGATCGTGGCCTGTATGCTCGAAGCAAATCCGAAACTGACGCCGCAACAAATCAAGAGAATTCTCATCGCGACGGCTGAACGAGTGGCCGATGTCGAAGGCGATCGACAGGGTTGGGGTGTTGTGAACGCGCGCCGAGCGGTTGAAGTTGCGCTGTCGGTGTGACAGAATCCCGCTTACAACAAATCCGCACAATTACGAGGAGCAGTTCAGACTTTCATGGCAGAAAACGAGGCGGCGCAAACCGAGGCGCCCGCGCAAACACCCTCTGAAGAAGAAATAACTTATCAAGCCGTCGAGAAAGACGGCGTGGTCACCGCGATTTGGGAAATGAAGGGCCGCAAGCACGTGCGCACCATCGACCCACGTTCGCGACAAGGTAAGGAAATTCTCAATCTCTATACCACGGAAGAAGTCGATCACCCCGCGAGCGAGGCTGCGAGCTCGTAAGCGCACTAGACTCACGAATCGTTTAGACGCCGCACTCGTGCGGCGTTTCTGATGCGGGCACGGTGCCGTGTCTAAACGAAATCAGGTAAGTCTGTTCTGCGGTCGCCCCGCAACAAACGCTTCGATATTGTCGATGACCTGATCGGCAAGCGCCTGCACTGCTTCCTCACTCGCCCAAGCTATGTGCGGTGTCACGATCAAGTTCGGAAGATCCAGATCAAGCAGAGAATTCCCATTTCGCGGAGGCTCTTCGCGCAGACAATCGATGGCCGCGCCCGCAATCAACCCAGACTGTAAAGCGTTGGCCAGGGCCTCTTCCTGAATCAAGGCACCCCGCGCCGTATTAATCAGAAGCGCGTTTGGTTTCATCATCGCGAATTCTTCACTTCCAAACATATCGCGTGTGTCTTCGGTCAGAGGACAATGCAACGTCACGACATCACTTTCTTTCAGCACCTCTGCAAAGCTCGTGCGGCCTTGACGAATTTCGCGGGCATGCTTGTGTTCCGCCAGCAACACCTTCAGACCCAGGGCTTCAGCAAGCCGCGACATCGACTTGCCGATTGCACCATGACCGACGATCCCAATAGTGGTGCCTTTGATGTCATTTAGCGGATGAGTGAGCAGACAAAACTGCTTCGACTGTTGCCATTTCCCTTCGCGAACGTCTGTGCGGTAAGCCACAACGTTGCGCCGCAGAGCGAGGATCAGCATAAGCACGTGTTCGGGCACTGAGTTCGCCGCATATCCGCGCACGTTGCAGACCGCGATTCCGCGACTTCGGCAATAATCCAAATCGACACAATCCGAGCCAGTCGCCGCAATCGCAATCAATTTTACCTTCGGCGCTTCGGCCAATTGCGGCTCGCCCAAAGACAGTTTGTTGCTGATGATGATGGTTGCGTCGCGAATGCGTTCCACCACCTGGTCAGCGAAGGATTCCGGATACTCAACCCACTCGTGTTCGAACTTTGGCCGCCGGAAATTTGCCTGGATGGTGTTGCGTTCGATGAATACGATGCGTTCCATGAGCTTCGCAGGATTCTACCAACCAAATACGTAAGTCTTGCTGGTCGGGTTACTACAATAGGTCGTGTTAGACTCGCGAGCAATGAACATCGAAATTCGCCGCGCGCATCCGAATGATGCTGAAGTCCTCACGGCGATCGCACATGCCGCCAAGCGTCACTGGGATTATCCGGAAGACTGGATCGAGCAGTGGAAGCTCGATCTGACGATTGCGCCTGAATTCATATCAGAGCACGAAGTCTTTGTGGCGTTGGTTGACCAAAAGATTGTCGGTTGCTGCGCGCTCGTCTTGAACAATTCGCTCGCCGAAATTGAACACATGTGGATGCAGCCGGAACACATGGGCACGGGAATTGGCCGCGCACTCTTCGAACACGCCAAACGCCGGGCTGAGGAACGCGGAGCAGAGGTTCTGGAATTATCTGCAGATCCAAACGCGGAGGGATTCTACGCTCGCATGGGGGCGGAACGGATCGCTGAAATTGCGGCCGGCATGAACGGTCGAGAAGACCGCGTTCTTCCCCGAATGAGAATGAAACTGTAATTGTACCTGGTGCATTGAATTCTGTGCTTTGACGCTGTTCAATCAGCCGATTTCAACTAAGTTCAAAGCACAAAGTACAACGCACGTTTTTAGAGTTATGTGGGACACGAAGCGACAGGTCATCTGGCTGGTGGTCGGCATCTCGTTCGGCACATTCATCGTCTATCAGGATGCGCGCGACGAGTTTGGTCGCTTCGACGGAGCGGTCTTCGTATTTTGGGAGATTATTCTGCTCGCGATTATTGCGACGCTTTTTTACTTATACTCGAGAAAAAAAAAGGGGGATCCGTAGACCGCGCGGCCAACTCTTCAAAAGGCAGCGACTCACTCCGGTGGCTGCATCGTCTTCGATCTCGTAACAATTCCTTTTTCGCCGACAACCAATAGACGCCGCGGCTCGCTCGAGACGACGCTCTTTGGCAAATACGAAAGCACGTAACGATTCCTGCGCAACTCGTCGCAGATCGCTTTCGCCGCCGAACCGGGATCGTCGATGGGAAATATTCGTCCGCCTGTGCCTTCCGCTAAATCGTCGATTACCTGCCGAGGCTTCGGAACATCGCGCCGAATCGCGCCGCGCGTGCGATCCTGTGCCTGGACGCAATAGACGGCGATGTCTAACTGCTGCAAAGTCGCGAGGGCCTGGTTGAATTTGGTCTTGCTGCCTTTGTCGAGGCCGTCGCTGACCACAATGATGGCGCGTTTTTGCGCCGTGAGCGGCCGCAACGCGTCTTCCACCACCGCCGCGATCGCGTCGAACAAATGGGGATCGCCCTGCTTGTGAAAACCCTTCAACTCCGCTTCGATCTTCTTGGCATCATCGGTCCAGTCTGAAACAATCCCGGCGTCGTTGTCATAGCCAACAATCAGCAACTTGTCGCCGTCGTAAATCTCGTAAGCGAATTCGAGCGCGGCAGCTTCCAACTTCTCGACATCAGCGCGGATAGTGAGAGAGTTGTCCACGAGTAACACAATGCGCGCGGCTGACCGATCCGGCACGAAGCTCTTGATTTGCTGCTCAGCGCCGTTGTCGAACAGCGAGATGTCGCCCGAAGTTATCGGATTCGCCGCTTCGCTTTCGCGATACGCGACGACATTGATCGTCGATCCCCCCTCCCCCGTCGGATGCGAACGCCGCCCGGCCTGAGCAAATAAGCTGCCGATCAGACAGCCACCCGTTAAAAGCAGCGCGGTAGCGCGGACCGAGACAGGACGGCTGACTTTTCCGCTTGTTCGAGGCATTACTTCGTAGATGAAAGATGCAGGCGTTGCGGTTTCCTTAGGCCTTGTCGGTTTTCTTCGCGGGCGTCTTTTTGGCTTTATCTTTATCGCCACCGGCCGGCTTGTCCGAACCGCTGTCCGCCGAGGAAAGTTCCTTTTCGACTTTTTCGGCTACGCTGCCCTTGCGCGCGTAGTCAGTAACGTACCAACCCTCGCCTTTGAATTGAATCGCCGGCGACGAAAATTGTTTCTCAAGCGCGCCGCCGCATTCCCGGCAACGTTTTGGCGGTTTGTCGGACGAGCGCACCAGTACTTCGAGATGCGCGCCACATTTCTTGCATCGATATTCGTAAATTGGCATACGTTTGCAGTCGAAGCGATTATACGAGAGCGTCCGGGGACAGCAAGTCACGCTCAGGTCGCGCAAATGAATTTTTGCAACTTCCAACGCCGTTCGTTATGATCGCGCAAGCACCAAGCTGTCGCCGGCAACGTGATTTGACCCGAATGCAACCTGCTAAAGAATCAGGTCCGAAGCTCTCCCTGGAACGCAAGCTGAAACTCCACGAAGCTCGTGAATCGATCATCGGGCGGCTCGCTGGTGATCTTCCGACGTCGATCAACCTCGACACGTTTTTGCGGGTGATCGTCGCCGAGCTCGGTCAAATGATGGAGGTCGACCGCTGCGACATCATCAAGCTCACGCCCGAAGGCGAACTCCAGGTCAGTCAGGAATGGCGAGCAGCTGATACGGTGCCCTCAAGCCTCGACGCGCGCATCCCGGTCGATGTCGCGACGCTTTCGGAATACATCGATATCAAGCGGCCAATTCGGCTTAACGATACGTCTTCGCCGAATCTCGATCACAAAGTGCGCTTCTTTGCCAAAAGCCTCGGCACACGTTCCCTTTTAATTGTTCCTGTCGTGCTCGGCGATGAGGTACTCGGTCTGATCGGCCTGCATCAAACGCGCGCACCGCGGCATTGGACTGACGAAGAAGTTTCGTTTCTCGTTTCGATCGCCACTCAGCTCGCGATCGGTTACCAGTACGCGCGCATCTATACGAATCAAAAACGTGAGGCCGAAACAACGAAGGCGCTGCTGGAAATCGCAAATGTGCTCAACGGCGTTTCTGATTTTGGCGAGGTGACTTCGGGCGTGATGGCGCGCACGCTGTCGCTGGTTGGCGCGGATTACTGCGCCCTTGGCGTTCTGGATTCAGACGAGAAACGCATTCGTCTCGCCGCATTCAAAGCTGCACCTCATGCGGTCACAGACAGCGTTCGCGGACTAATTGAAGCTTATGGACAGTCGCTCGATATTACAGCTTACCCAGCGATGGTTGATGTGCTTGCGCAAGGGAAGACTTTGAAGTTGTTGGAAACGGATCTGCCGCTGCCGCTTCGTATGATGTTCAATGCGACGCTTGGCGGACGCGCCGCGCTGGTGTCGCCGGTGCGCGTCGGCAGTCACACATTTGGACTATTGGGACTGGTTTGGAGTCAGCCGCGTGAGGTATTCAAAGACCAGGAGATTGCCCTGGTTGAAGGCATTGCGGATCAAATCGGCACGGCGCTGCAGCGCGATCAACTCTCCGCCGAAGTAATGCGACTGAAACACGCGTTGCACGAGCGTTACGGCGAAGATCGCATCATTGGTCAGGCGCCGGCGATTCGACGCGCGATCGAACTGGCGCTAAATGTCGCCGACACGCAGACCTCGGTCATGATTCAAGGTGAATCCGGTACCGGCAAGGAACTGCTTGCAAACCTGATTCACTTCAATTCAGGCCGCGAAGACCGGCCCTACATCAAGCTAAACTGCGGCGCAATTCCCGAAACCTTGCTTGAAAGCGAGCTTTTCGGCCATGAAAAGGGCGCCTTCACCGATGCGCGCGCGCGCCGCCGCGGCCGCTTTGAAGAGGCAGATGGCGGCACGTTGTTTCTGGACGAAGTCGGTGAAATGAGTCTCGGGGCACAAGTCCGTCTGTTGCGCGTGCTTCAGGACGGTGAGTTCACGCGCGTCGGTGGCAATGACGTGCTGAAATCCGACGTGCGCATCGTGGCGGCATCGAATGTGAATCTTGAGCAAGCCGTCGATTCAGGAAGTTTTCGCCGCGATCTGTTTTATCGCCTCTCGGTGTTTCCGATTCAGCTGCCCGCGTTGCGTGACCGGCCGGAAGATATTCACCTGCTCGTCATCCACTTTCTTGAGCACTACAAACAGCGTACGGGACGTTTTGTCCAGGGTATCTCGCGAGAAGCATTGCGCTCGCTAATCAGTTACGACTGGCCCGGCAACGTGAGGGAACTCGAGAATGCGATCGAGCGTGCTGTGATCATCGCCGCCGGCCGGCAAATCGAACTCGATGACTTGCCGAGCGCCATCACAAACGCCATGTCCAAACGTGAGGCGATGTTGCGAGCAGAACGCGCGCATGCGGCACGTGAAGGTCGCAGTACCTCGCTCGAAATCGAAGTACCTTCCTCGATGGAAGAAATTGAGCGTAAGGCAATCGAAGCAACGCTCGACTACACGTCCGGTGACAAAACGCGCGCGGCGCGTCTCCTGGCCATCGGCCGCAAAACGATCTATCGCAAACTCGATCAGTACAACGGGAAGCGTGCCGAGCCTGAAGCCGACGGTGACTAGATTTCCGCGATGGCGATCACCGAATTCGTAAGCTAAACTAGGCGCGCGTGAACATACCCGAAAATTCCGCCTTGCCCGGCCCGGCTGCGTTTCCCACTCCAAGCGCAAACACTCTTGAAGCACCATTGGTTACTGATCCGAACAACCCTCCCTGGAAATTATGGGCCGCTGCGCTTGCGTGGTTCGCGAGTGTAATTTTTCTTTGGTTAGTGCCTCAGGTCTGCGCGTTGCCTTACATCGCGACGCACTATCGCGCGACTGGCCCGACGAAGGAACTCCTGCTAAACGATAAAACGTTCGTACTGATTCTGGTTGCCGGTTTTATTCCCGCGCATTTGCTCACTCTGTTGGTGGCGTGGTTAATCGCCAGCAGGGTCGGCAAGTTCTCGGCCTTTAGGACGCTGGGTTTTAGTTGGCCGGCAAACTTCGGCTTCTGGAAAAGTACTGCGACGGCGGTAGCTCTCTTCTTGATCGCCATGGCGATCATTTACAAGTTCGGCGGACAGGATACCGACTTGGAAAAGATTCTGCGCAGCTCGCGCGGAGCGGCAATTGTCACGGCATTCGTGGCCGCGGTGACTGCGCCATTGGTCGAAGAGGTGATCTATCGCGGGCTTTTGTATTCCGCGCTGCAGCGTGCGGCCGGCGTCGCCGCAGCGATTGCAATCGTCGCCTTGACCTTTGCGGGCCTGCATGTCTTGCAATACTGGCCAAATTTCGGGGCAATCGCCGCGATTTCTCTCTTGAGTCTGGTCCTTACATTCATACGTGCGCGTACGGGCAGATTGATGCCATGCTACGTCATTCATCTGGTCTTCAATGGTATCCAATCGGTGATTATCGTTGCCGATCCGTTTGTGCGTTCACTTTTCCAAACTCCACATCCTGATGCGGCTCCCGCTCTTCTCTGCCTGTTTCTCAAGCTGCTCTGATGGAATGCGAAGTAATTGTCGTCGGCGGCGGCATCGGCGGCTTGACGGTGGCCGCTCTTTTGGCCGCGCGTGGTGTCGACGTCGCCCTTTTCGAGCGGCAGTCACACGTGGGCGGTTGCCTGGCGGAGTTCGAACATCTTGGCCAGTCATTTGATCCCACTTTCGGGTTGTTCTCCGGCTGGGAACCAGAAGGTGTCTGGGAACGCGTGTTTGACGCGTTGCCAGTCAGGCCGCCGGAAGCCACAAAACTCACAGAAAATTTCGTGTTGCGATTGCCGGACGGCGTAGACGTACCGGTTGGTTCCGACCGCGACGCGCTGCAACAGAATGTCGCCAAGGCTTTTCCGGATTGCGCCGCTAAAGCCGTCCAGTTCATGCGCGCGATTTTTGATTCGCGCGCTGATCTCGATTCTCTGAGAAAGACAAGTGAGAACTTTCACGCGTTCATCGACGCACAACTCTCATTTCTCGCGCAACGTACGCTGGAGACTGCCGAACCATCCCGCGTCATTGACACTCTTAGGTTGGCGACGGGAGACATGTGGGAAATCGACGGCGGGGCCCAGGCCTTGGCAGATCGTCTCGCCTCCAGTTTCAAGCAGAGCGGAGGCCGTCTCCGTTTGAATTCACCGGTGCTGCGTTTGGCCTACGGTAGCAACGGAACGCCAGAAGGTGTCGACCTCCTAAGTGGCGAGCGTGTGACAGCAACCCGCGCGATTGTCAGCAACCTCACTGTTTGGGACACGTACGGCAAGCTGATCGGCTTGCGACATACGCCGGCGGCGATTTCAGCGCAACTCAGGCAAATGAGCGCCTGGGGTGTCTATCAGGTCTTCATGGTGCTCGATGAGGAGGTCGTTGCCAAATTACCTTGCTTAAGGTTGGTTTTAGCGTTCGACGCCGAGGAGACCCGGGCTCCCGTTCCACATCTGATGGTGAACATCGCAACGGGCAAGACTCAGTCCCCTTCATCTCGACAGCGCGGGGCGACGCTTACCGCCTTTACTAACACTGACGACTGGTTCGCGTTTCATCAGGACGCAACCTGGCATGAAGAACAGGACCAGGCGGCGCTTGAGGAAATCTGGTCACGTCTACATCGCGCAGCCCCTGAGATCGCCGATAGCGCAGAAGTTTTTGAAACCACAACCCCACAGACCTTCTACGAGTCAGTGCGCCGCAAGATGGGCATGGTTGGCTCACCGACTCCGGCGGGGGCCGGCCATTCATCGTGCTTCGATAATCTGTTCTTGATTGGTGATACGGTCTCAGACCGCATTGGCGTGGCCGGCGTGGCGAACGGTGCCTACCATCTCGCCGAAACGCTTACGAATTGACGGTTGCTGCTATTTCTGTCGAATTGTATACTGTCTAGCGACTATGTACATTACGATTGACGAAGCCGATCAGCGACCGGTTTACCGCCAAATTGCTGAGGAAATCAAAGTACTCATTGCTCGCGGTGAGCTCGAGGAGGGAATGGCGCTGCCACCCGTTAGACAAGTGGCGGACGACTTAGGCGTTAACCTGAACACCATCGCGGCCGCCTACCGAGAGCTACAGAAGGAAGGACTAGTCCGCGTTAGGCACGGCGCCGGTGCCTTCGTAACTTCTCGTCAAACACCTCAACAGGCTGAGCCAGAGCTGCGAAAAGCATTGAGGGCGAGCCTAACTCATCTCGCCCTCGCGGGTCTTCCACGTTCAGAGATTGTCGCGATTGTGAATGAAGAGCTTCAGCAACTCTTCGCGAATCGCCGTTAGGGTTGCGGATCGCGTGGCAGTCTGGTGACGGCACGGCCACCAGAGTCTGGATCGCGCGGTGCGCCATTGCTGCCCGTTCCTAGTGGCGGTCCGACGGGGCCACCACCGCCGGGGACACTACCACCCCCCGGAGTTATGCCAGGGCTTCCGCCCGGCGGAATGGGTCCGGACTGATTGCCGGGAGGATTCTGGTTATTCACGATAATCGGATTTGGGTTGCCGCCGTAGTAGCCACCTGGCCAGAGATAGCTGCCGTAGTAATGGCCGTACGGCGAACTCCAGCCGTAGTAAAAAGGTAGAAATGTGTAGCAACCGAACGACGCATTAAAAGTCCACAGCCCGAAGCGTCGCGACCCCCAGAGCCACGAATCCCAGCGGCGGTCATTTAAAAAACCATACAGCGTTCTTCGGGAGAGTCTCTCATTGGCCTTAGCGAGCAGCTGGGCGCGCTGTTTGCTCCACACCTCAAAATTATCTTTTTCTTTTGGTACCTTCGCCAGCTCAGCGGCTCCGTTTGAAAGCCGCACGAAGTTCCCACCCTTCAACACCTCAGTCTTATCCGCGCCATAGCTCGCGCGCCCTTTGTAAACTGCTAACTCGGAAGCTTCCCGCTCGACATTGATGCGGTAAATACCACTACGAATAATCGTGAAGATTGCGTTTGGGGTTGCCACCTGGACGCCCAGATCCATGTCCGCCACACCGGTGGCTTCGACGATTGCGCTGCCTTTCGTCAGACGTAGTTTCAAATGATCCAATGAGATGTCGTCGAATTGAAATTCACTATTTTCAGCCAGCCGCAGATACGAGCCGGGATTCAGCAAAATCTCAGCGTTGCTCGTCACTCCGGTCGTCACAACATCTTTGGCTGCCAAATCATCTTTGCTGGACAGCAACTGCGGCTCTTGCCCCTGACGAGTGACCATCACACGCCCAGCGACAGTGTTCACGCCGCCCGCCTTAGCGGATATCGTGAATCGTTCGCGGTTTTGCGCGACCGCGATGGAAGAGAGACCGACAAGCATCAACGGCAACAACGCGATAATCGTACGACGTGCTTTATTCATCAGAACATCCTCCGGGGAGAGGCAAGCAAACGAACGGGACAAATTCAGTGCGGTGAGTATATCACTGTGCGGGATGCTGTCCAGGTCTAGTAGTACGGTTGACCGTTCGGGAATTAGTTCGCGTAATACCCGCGTTTGCCGCGCGCGACGGCGTTGGGACGATTGACATTAACGCGGATGGCGCGCCATGACCCGTCACGCAAGCGGTTCGCAGGCCGGTATGACAGCGTGTAAAGCGTTCCCAGATCAGCGACGACACGATCGTATGCGCCCGCCAGGTCCTGCAACTTGAAACATTCGTAAAATGCGCCGCCGCCCACGTCGGAGATTTCTTTCATTTGATCATGCGCGAGATCAAAGGTCTCCTGCTGAATGTCTCCCGGGCTTAAAGGCTCGTATGACTGTGTGTCTGTCCAGATCGAATAAATGACCCCATCGAACTCGCGCGCCTGTCGGATGAGTTCCTGGAAATTCAGCGCGGACCCTTCGCCCGTCACGTTCGGCATCACGCTATCAAGGCCGTCGCTAATCACCACGATCGCATTCCGGCGCGAGTCTTTAGATTGTCTAAACACTTCATCCATTGCAAAAGAGAGCGAGTCGTAGAGTTTCGTGCTGCCGTCAGGCTTTTGGATTGTGCTGATTCGATCGTGTAGCGCCGCGTGATCCGTCGTCAGCGGCGAGACAACAACCTGACTTCCGGCGAAAGTGATTACTCCAATTCGATCAAACGGACGCGCCGCATCAACAAAGTGGAGCGCAGCCGATTTGATCAGCTCGACAACTTTTGCCGTTGAGCCTGACAAATCAACTAGCAAGACAAGATTGAACGGGGCTGATGAAGATTCGAAATGAAGAATCTGCTGCGCGGCATTGTTCTCGTACAAGCGAAAATCGTCTTTTGTGAGATCGTTAACGCCGTGACTGGTACCTCGATCAACCACGCTGACGTTGACGCTCACTAATTCAGTGTCGACCCGAATGACATCGTCTTCGGAAATCTCTTCGGGCGTGGTCGAAGGACGCGCAGGAGTACCGGCGCCCGGTTTGTTAACGTCGTTGCCGGCCATCTCAGGCGGCTGATTGCGACTCGGCTGTGCGGCGCGTGTCGCGTCGTCTCGCTTCCTGTTTGGCGGCTCGCTCGGATTTACGGCAACAGTCGTTTCGGTTCGCGGCGCTATGGTGACGTTTCCCGCCTCCGAGAAAACGTGAACGTTGTTCGCGCCATTTCCCAATCGCCCACGTAATTGTGGCCGCTGCGCTTGATCAACTGAGAGCGAATCGACCGACGAACTCACATTACCCGTTTTTGATTCCGCAACTACGGTCGCGTTCGAACCGCCCGGCACATCTATGCGAACTTCTCCGGACACTGTTTGAACGAGCAGCGCGCGCGGCAAACTTCTAACTTCGACTGAGCCATCCGCGGTAAATATGGCGGCATGGGTCTTGGCTGGCACCCGCAACGTGAGATGGACGCGCGCAGATTTATCGGCGCGCGCAACGCGCACGGACAAAAGGCTTGCCGATGATTGGATCACGGCAGGCGATGGAATTTTCTCGCCATTTTCGGAGACTGCGGCAACCGAAATGTATGGCTCGTCGCCGACATCCAGAATGACCGCGCCGCGCAGATTTTCAACCCGCAGATTTCCGTTGGCTGGTAATTCCAGTCGGACAACGCTATCGGTCTGAGCTTGAGTCCTGGAAGCGAAGAGTGCGAACGAGGCAAAACCGAGGGTCGCCGTGATCACCAGCACAGTTGCGATCTCGCGAATGGGCGCGGGAGAGGTCCGGCGGCTTAAATTTTGGAACATCTTACTTTCTCGCAGTTTCCCTGGGGCCAGAGAGTCCGCGTCATGAAATCATCGACTACTCAATCATATCCAGCATCGATCCGACCTCGGGCTCGGTTTTCGGCGGCGCCCCACCGCTGCCACCCAGGTCGCCAAGTCGCAGCAGCAGATTGCCATAATTTGATGCGTAGGCGAGGCCATCATCTTTGGTGACGGCTCCGGAGCGAATCATTCTTTCAATCTCGCCGTCGAATGTCTGCATGCCTTCCAGCTCGCCCTGGTCCATCGCATCCATCAGCGATTTGCCTTCGGACTCGCCGCGTTCGATGTACTCGCGCGTGCGTGAAGTTGCTTTCAAAATCTCGATCACCGCCACCCGCCCGCCGCCATCCGCTCGCGGCAGCAGGCGTTGCGAGACGATATAACGAAACGACTGAGCCAGCCGCGTGCGAATGATCTGCTCTTCGTTTTTGGGGAAGACGCCGATGATCCGCTCAACTGTTTTCGCTGCGTCGATCGTGTGCAGCGTAGAAAGCACGAGGTGACCTGTTTCGGCGGCTTCCATCGCTACTTCCATGGTCTCGCGATCCCGCATCTCACCCACGAGAATCACCTTCGGTGCCTGGCGCAGGGCGGCGCGCAGCGCGAGGGCGAAGCTGGGCGTATCCGAATGAAGTTCGCGTTGGTGAATCGTTGAGTTCTTGTGCTGATGCGTAAACTCGATCGGATCTTCGATGGTCACGACGTGGTAATACTTCGTTTCATTAATCAGATCGATGATCGCCGCCAGCGTCGAACTCTTACCACTGCCGGTCGGACCGGT
>AR_comb_assmDRAFT_10821400_pt1 | contig 17398 bp, 9 predicted proteins | sample ArasoioldDNA_FD_10543 | JGI IMG/M metagenome (IMG submission 10543) | reverse complement strand
GCGCTTTCGCAATGTGGGAGATCCGCGGCGTCGCGACCGCTTCATGTCGACTTACGAACTCGGCGTGGGTTCACCCTACGTCAAACACGGGATTGCAGCCTACGAGCGGGCATTCAAAATGCTGGAAGATACGCTTACCGAGACCGGGCCGTGGATCGGCTCGCGACTAACGAACGCCTAAGCTGGTTGATCAAATTTGATCGCGTCAGCCAGGTCGAGCCCGAGGTAGGCGAGAGACCATTGCACGTTGCAGCACCAGCTGCCTCGTTTGCTTGCTAAGCGGCAAGTCAATTTGGACATCAAAAAGCTGCTGAGTTGACGCGTCCTGAACGGCATCGCCCGACTGTCGGTGAGCATCAAAAAAAGTGTATATTTCAGCACTGCAGATCTGGGATGCATTGGGACGCTGCTATGGATGTCGGCGGCTGGCTGCGAAATCTCGGACTCGGACGATACGAGTCGGTGTTCATCACGAACGCTATCGACACCGATGTGCTGCCGGAGCTGACGGAAGCCGATCTCGAAAAGCTCGGAATCCCGCTGGGCGACAGAAAACGACTCATCAAGACGATCAGGGACGCGGCTGGCGGCTCTGGCGGTCCGCTCAAGACGGGTGGAGATGGACAGAATACGCCGAGCGACTACTCCACGATGGCGACTGCTGCTGCTGCCGAGCGTCGTCACTTGACGGTGATGATTTGTGATCTGGTGGGCTCGACTGCTCTTTCGGCTCGGCTCGATCCGGAGGATATGAGTGCCGTAATCGAAGCCTATGAGGCCGCGTGCGCCCGTATCACATGTGCCTATGATGGGCTCGTTGCCGATTTCCGCGGCGACGGGATATTGGCTTATTTCGGATATCCCCGCGCACACGAGGACGATGCCGAGCGAACCGTGCGCGCGGCGCTCGATATCATCGCCGCAATTGCCCAACTCAAAACGCGCGCGGAAGAGCCACTCTCGGTCCGCATTGGTATTGCCACCGGGTTAGTTGTAGTTGGCGAACTAGGCAGCAAGGGTGCGATATTTCGTGAAAATGCTGTTGTGGGGGACGCGCCGAACATTGCAGCTCGGATTCAGGCGTTAGCGCAGCCTGGGACGGTCGTCATATCGGCGTCCACACGCGAACTGCTCGGCGATTTGTTTCGTCTGCGTGATCTCGGTCGACACGAAATAAAGGGTCTTGCCGAGCCAATCGCCGCGTGGGTTGTCGACGGCGTGTCGATCTCCGAGAGCCGCTTCGAGGCGATCCGGCCGACGCGTCTGACTGCTCTCGTCGGCCGTGAGCGCGAGATGGACTTCTTGTTGAAACGCCAACACCTGGCCTGGAAGGGTGAAGGGCAGATTGTGCTGATCTCGGGCGAGCCGGGCATTGGCAAATCGCGCCTTGCGGCGGCGCTAGCCGAGCGTATCGCCAGCGAACCGTACACTTTGTTACGTTACCAATGTTCGCCTTACCACAGCAACAGTTCGCTTTATCCGATCATCGCGCAATTGGAACGAGCGGCGGAGTTCAAATCGGACGATACGTCTGATCAACGCCTCGACAAGCTGGAAGCGTTACTTGCCAGAACTACGTCACAAGTTCAGGCCATAGCGCCGGTTTTTGCTCGACTGCTATCGATCCCATTCAACGAGCGGTACCCGCGGCTAGCGCTCAGCCCCAACCAGCAACGTCGCACGACACTTGGGACGTTGCTCGATGGATTCGAGAGCCTCGCGCGTCAGCAGCCAATCTTGCTCTTGTTCGAGGACGTGCAATGGGCCGATGCCACTTCTCTCGAGCTACTGGATCTCGTTGTCGAGCGGCTGCGTCAGCTACGCGTCCTTGCACTGGTGATCTGCCGTCCGGAGTTCGAGCCACCCTGGGTTGGTCTTGTCGGCACGTTGAGACTCAATCGCCTCCGCCACGACGACGCTGAAAATATGGTCACCAAAGTGGCTGGTGGCCATACGCTGCCTGCCGAAGTGATGAGGCAGATCGTCGCCAAGACTGACGGAAATCCGCTGTTCATCGAGGAACTCACAAAGGTGGTGCTAGAGACGGGCATGCTCATCAGGAATTATGACGGCTATCAACTCGACGGGCCCGTGCCCCCGCTCTCCATTCCAGCGACGCTTCAAGATTCTTTAATGGCGAGGCTCGACCGTTTGGCGCCGGTTAAGGAGATTGCCCAAATCGGTGCAGTCATTGGGCGTGAGTTCTCCTATTCTCTGCTGCACGCGTTAGTCGGACGAAATGAGTCCGAATTGAAGGATGGCCTCGCCAAACTCGAGGAGGCGCAGCTCGTGTTCCCGCGGGGCGAGCCGCCGGACACCATCTATAGCTTTAAGCACGCATTGATGCGGGATGCGGCCTATGAAAGCTTGCTCAAGAGCCGTCGGCAGCTGTTACACGGTCAGATTGCACGCGCACTGGAGAAAAGCTTCGCCGAAATCGTAGAGAGCCAGCCCGAAATCGTGGCGCACCACTTCACTGAAGCCGGGCTGAGTGAACCGGCGATAGACTACTGGCTCAAGGCCGGCAATCTCGCACTTAGCCACTCGGCGAACGCTGAGGCTGTCAAGCATCTCCGCAATGGGATAGCGCTGATGCGCTCCCAAGACGCGTCGGCCGCGAGCGTGCGCAAAGAGCTAGACTTTTACCTCGCGCTCGGCCCGGCGGTGGCGGCGACCGAGGGCGACGCCACGCCGGAAACCCTGAGGGTCTTCTCACACGCCCGGGCCCTTCTGGGTGGTGGTGGCACTCTCACAGAGCAGATGACGGTGATCTGGGGCACTTACTTGGCTCACAGCATGCGTGCCGAACATGCTGCGGCCCTTGCGGTGGCACGGCAGTGCCTGGCGTTGGCTGCCCAATATGATCACCCTGGCGTATCAGCACTGGCCAACCGGTTCATGGGCCAGACGTTGAATTTCATGGGCGCTTTTGTTGACGCGCGCTATCATCTGGAGCGGGCTCTCGCCATCTGCGCTGCCAACCAAGAGGCAATCGCCGCATATCGGAAGTTCGGCACCGACGACCAGGTCATGGCGTTGTCATTTCTCGCCTCGACACTCTTGCCCCTCGGCTACCCAGAACAGTCAGCTGCCGCAGCAGAACGAGCTGTGGCTCGCGCACGAGCGTTGGGACACGCGTTTACCATTACCTTGGCTGTAAGCCACGTGGCCTTCATCGGAACTTTAGGTTGCGATCCGCAAGGTGCCTTAGCGCGCGCTGATGAAGCGATAGCCCACAGCGTCGAGCATGGACTCGTAGAGCCTGAGCACAGGGCACGTTTCTTTCAGGGAGCCTTGCTGGCCGAAAGCAATGATCCCCAACGCGGGATCGAGCTTATGCGTAGCGCTATTGCAGCGGCCGAGAGCAATGGTGCTCGCAACCGCCGCACGCTGTATCTTGGACATGTCGCATCAGCCCAAGCGAATCTTGGCAACCCTAAGGCTGGACTCGCTTTGCTAGACGAGGCAATTCAAGTAGCAGAAATGACAAACGAGAGGTTTTTTGAAGCCGAGCTGTATCGGCTGCGGGGTGAATTTCTCTTTGTAGTTGGCAGAAGAGCTGAGGCTGAAGCTGAACTGCAGCGGGCGTTGACAATTGCAAGGCAACAACAGGCCCGTTGGTGGGAGCTACGCGCCGCCAAAAGCCTCGCCAAGCATTGGCACGAGGAGGGCAAAAACGTTGAGGCCTATTCCCTGTTGCAACCGGTCTACAGCTGGTTCGTTGAGGGTTTGGACACACAAGATCTGAAAGATGCCAAGGCGCTCCTGGACGAACTGAATGGCTCCTCTCAGGTTCGCAAAATTCAGGCAGCGCGGAAGTGAGAATCGATGCGCCAACCGATTTGCGTAACGATAATTGGGCTCGCTCGCCGTTTCCCAGTTCCACTATTGTTAGGTCTACTAGCGACTTTGTTGTGAGATTATTTTTTGTGATGGCATCAAGGGGGTGGCGATGGCAAAGCGTCGGAAATCATCTAAGGCATCGTCTTCCAGTTTATTTAGCTTCAAGTCAGAAACGATTCATTGGCAAAGCGGAGACGCAACGAAGGCAGATCCGTTCTTCATCCTCGTCATCAATAACATTGCACTTGAAAAGCCGTTCGGCTCCAAAAACTTCGTTTCCGACATGTCGACGGGTTCGAAAGCGGACAGGGCCCGCTTTGCCAACGCTGCCGAATATATAAAGAAGAACCTTTTTGGGGAATTGAAGGGCCAAAAAGAGAAGTTGCTGGCTGACTCGCCTCACAGTTCAAAAATAAAGTTTTGGTCGATGTATGTCTGGGATTTGCCGGTAAACAGCGCCTCGTCACTCGTGGGAGAATTCGATCTCAGTCTGTCTGAAGCCATCAAACCAAGACAGGATGCGGTCGTCTCAATGCTGGCGCATGTCAGTTTGAACCCCGATATTGTATACATCGTGACCAAGTCTACATATTATCGAGCGACAGCCATCCCCACGACCGACGACGATACGCGCGGGGGAATTGCCGCGACTCACGACGGCAAAAAGATCACTCACTGCTATTACAATAAGATTCCCGGCATGGTGGCGATCAATGTCGTCAACGATACAATGACCCCAGCGCATGAGTTCGGGCATGCGTTTTCCTCCTTCACGAACGGGCATATCGTTGACCTCTATGTCGACAACGATATTGGCGTTCAGGCTCATCGCAAGCCACGAATTCCAGGTAATTTTGCGCTTAATAAGAAATTTGGTCGACCAATCCCAAAGCGCTTTGCCAAGTATCAGGGCAAAAATCGCAACAGCGACAAGACGCGAAATTCCCTTGGCTATGAAGCTGGTTGGGCTTCGTATCATCCGGAGTTGGCGGACCAGGATCAACCTGCCGTGATGGATGACTACCACAATACGACCGAACCAATGTCGTGCTTGCACGACAAGCTGACAAAGGCCTACATCATGGACAAGATTGTAGCGAAGGTCTCACGATAGGTATTTCGTCATGGTCACGCCTCGCAAGCCCAAGGATATTCAACGCATCATCAAACGGGCGAAATATCCGTCAGCTGAGGCTGACTTGAAAGAATTCGACAGGTTGCTGGCGGCGGAGACTTTTCTTGACCCAAGTGTGGAGCCATCCCCCGTTCAACGAAGGGAAAAATCGGCGCGCGTGCGACGTCTAAAAGTCCTCAATCGTCGACTAGGTGGAGAAGCCCTCAAACGTCGGCCAAAACGCCCCTGTTAACAGCCGGGCAATTCTTCCTCGGCGATACACCATGCCGAGTTTGCGCCCGGCACCATCAACGCCTGGTTTTTCTCTTACGTGTCGTTCTTGATGCCCCGCTTTGAGAGAGCGAACGGCTAAGGGTCTTAAGGGCATTTTCGATGGCATCGACAGCCTGCTTAAGCTTTTGCTGCCGCTGCGTGAGTTTTCTCCTCAGGTCGCGTTTTTGTGCGGCGGTCAACTCGTCAAGTTTTAGAAGTCTCCATGGATTCGGCGGCATGGCTTTCCCCCGAGAATTTGGTCGACGAGTGGCTGTCAATATCAACCATATCTAGCGCGTAATCAAGCTGAACCCGGGATCATGCATGTGTCAGGAGGTTCTTCCCGGACTTGCAGGTGGCAGGTACCGGCTCGGAATCAAGCAATCTTCGCTCAGCGCCCCCCCAGCCGGCCAAGCGACGCCTCAGGATTTGCGGCTGCTTTTGCCAAGATCGTTCTGTAATCCGTAATCCAACGTTGGAGTATGCCAGGCTTGATCAGGTCGGTCTTATAGCTGCATGAACCGGTAACACCCGAAGGGGTCTCCTCAAGCATTAGCGAGAGCCATGAATGATCGATCGGCAGGACCCGCTCTCCGACCGAGTAAGCGAAGCTTCGGGCGATCACATTGGGAAGGTTCAGGGGTCGAAACGCGTTCTGGAGCACGAAATGCACTTGAATCAGCGATGCCAGATCCAGACCATCTTCTTCCGCTAGCCGATCGACAAGGATATCGAAGGGGAGTTCCTGCCGAGCATAAGCCTCCAGGACGGATTCACGCACTCGGCTGAGCGTCTCCTGAAACGACACATCAGCGTCGATTCGGGTGCGGATAAGAGTTGTGTTCACGACAGGGCCGATCACGCGCTCCGTCTTCAACTGGGTTCGGTTGGCCATTGCGGTGGCGACGCAGAGGTCGTTGCGTCCGCTCATGGCCAGCAGCAAAGTCTTAAAGCCAGCCAGCAATGTCATGAACAGAGTTGCTCCACGACGATGGCTCAACGCATTTAGGCGAGCAACCAGACTGTTTGACAGTTGAACTGGTTCGTGTGCGATGGGCGAGCCCAGAAGTGCGCCGCCAATTTCACGATTCGCAGGAAATACTGATGACGCCCCTCGTAGGTGCTCTTTCCAATAGGCGAGCTGGTGGTTTGCAGCGGCGCTGGTGGACCACCGACGCTGCCAGCGAGCGAAATCGGAAAACTGAACAGCCAGTTCTGGCAGCCGTGCTTCATGACCTCCCGCAAAAGCGGCGTAGAATTTCGAGAGTTCCTCCATAAAGACCCCGATGGACCAACCGTCGAAAATGATATGGTTTAAGATCAGAAGCAAAACGTGGTCTTCGTTGTCGAGCCGGAGGAGGCGTGTCCGAAATAATGGCGCGCACTTCATGTCGAAAGGTGTCAAGGCTTCCTGCGCGGCTTTCAGCCTCGCTTTCTTGAGCAGGAGCGTCTTCGCGCGCTCGTTTCTCATGGGCGCACCGCGTGCAAGATCTTCGAGTACGAACGGCGAACCGATATCTGCATTTTGTGCGATGACTGCGACGGGCCGGTCATCCACCCACGAAAAACCAGTACGCAACGAGTCGTGCCGGCGCACAACTTCGACCAGGCTCCGCTCAAGCGCGGGGACGTTCAGCGGTCCCTGCAGCCGATAGGCAAAGGGCAGATTGAATTGAGGCAGCCCGGGGAGTTCGCGCTCGATCCTCAGCACGTGCTCTTGCATGATGGAAACAGGCTGGGGGCCGTGTCCTTTCACGCGCTCGATCGCGAGTGTCGGCTCATTTACTTGAATTTCGGTCGTCTTGCGAACGGTCTCCGCCAGTGCCGCGATAGTGGGGGCTTCGAAGAGCGCCCTGAGCGGCAATGACACTCCGAAAGTGTTTGCGACCCGAACCAGCGCCTGGTTCGCCAAAAGCGAATGACCGCCTAAATCGAAGAAGTTGTCGAAGACGCCGACATCCTCGACTTCAAGCAAATCGGCCCAAATGTTGGCCAGGGCCTTCTCAGTGGAGTCTCGTGGTCCCACAAACGCGCTGCCCGCCACTTTGAGCCCCCTCCGAGACTCCGCCAGCGCAGCACGATCGACCTTGCCGTGAGCCGTCAGCGGCATGCGGTCTAGAAAAATGAAGCCCGTGGGGATCATGTATTCTGGAAGTCTGGCCTTGAGGAAAGTGCGAAGGTCGTTGACTTTCGGCTCTTGGCGCTTCGCCGCGACAACGTGCGCGACCAGCCGCGGCTCGCCGCCGAGGTTACCGTGCGCCAGTACGATGGCGGTCCGGACCTTCGGATGCTCCAGGAGAGCGTGCTCGATCTCCGCGGGCTCAATCCTATAGCCGCGGATCTTTATCTGGTTGTCGATGCGGCCCAGGAATTCAAGTGTTCGGTCGGCGCGCCATCGGACGAGGTCGCCAGTCCTATAAAGGCGAGCCCCACGACGATGCGAAAATGGGTCGGCCAGAAATCTTCGCCGTGTCTGTTCCGGGTCGTTGAGGTAACCGCGGCCGACGGCAATACCGCCGACACATAACTCTCCCGCCACTCCAATCGGCATCGGCTGCAAATGAGCGTCCAAGACATACAGACTTGTATTGGCTATAGCGCGGCCGATCGGGACGGGGGTGAGCGGAGCCGAGAGGCGATGCGTTGCCACGTCGTCGGAACACTCCGACGCACCATAGGCGTTGAGGATAGGCACACCCGGAAAATACTGGAACCAATCCCGGCAGAGATCCGGAGCGAGAGCTTCCCCGGTCGAAATCAGGCAGCGAAGTCGGCTTAGTGCGCGAAAGGTGGGCTCGTCGGGCATCCGCTCCAGGATTCTACGAAGCAACGCCGGCACGATCTGAAGCACCGTCACTCCCTCGCGCGCTATCGCCTGCACCAGCAGTGCCGGATCCCGCACCTCCTCGTCGGCACAGATGTGGACTCGCGCTCCGACCATAAGGGGCGTGAGGAACTGCCAGACCGAGATGACGAAGCTCTGCGGTGCCGTCTGTGCGACCACGTCCGAGGCCGACAATTCGAGGTCGGAGACCTTGGAAAGGAGATGGTTGATTAGGCCCCGCTGCTCGATCATGCCGCCTTTCGGGGCACCCGTAGAACCCGACGTGTAAATTACGCAGGCCAAGCTCGACGCTGCCTGGCGGATATGACGCCGTGGGCCTCGGGACACGGCCTGAGCCAGTTTCGAGAGGCCCAGGAGTTTCGGGAGCGCTCGAGCCGGCATCCTTGCTAGCGCTTTTTTTAACCCCGCTGCACAATCTCCTCCAACCAGCACGAGCGATGCGCGGCTCTGCTCGATGATCTGGGCCAGCCGGGCTGCCGGAACCGTCGGGTCCAGAGGGAGAAATGCCCCGCCGGCCAGGTGCACCCCAATCATCGCGGCAAGGAAATTGACGTCACGCTTGGCAAGCAAGATGACCACCACGTCGCGTCCGACGCCATTGACGGTGAGCCGGTCGGCGATAGCGGAGCTCCTGCGCATGAGCTCCCGGTAACTAAGCTCAATCCGCCCATCAGAGAGCGCGATGTTGTTGGGCCCGCGCTCGACCGCTCTTGCGAACCGTTCGGAAAAAGTGCCGAGCCGGCGAAAATCGGCTTGAGTGTTGTTACAATTCGACAACACCCGCCTGCGTTCGCCGACTGGCAGAATAGTCAATCGCGAAATCCGCTCGTCGGGGTTGGTGACGATTGCCTCTAACAGCGTCTGCAAATGCGCCGCCATTCGCGATATCGTGCCAGCGTCAAAGAGATCGGTGCTGTACTCGAACCAGCCACCCAGGCGCTCGTCCGCGTCGGTGAGTTCGAGCGTCAGATCGACCCGCGCAATCCCGGGGTCGACGTCGATGAATTGTACAGACAGTCCGGGAAGCGTTGGAGCTTTCGGCGATGGGTTTTGCAAGATGAACATCGCCTGGAACAACGCGTTCCGATCCATGCGGCGCGGCACCTGAAGGACCTGCAGAATCTCCTCGACCGGCAGATCCTGGTTTCGGTAGGCGTCGAGTGTCACCCGTCGCACGCGCCGCAGGACTTCGCTGAACGCAGGGTCGTCCGACAGATCGATCCGCAGGACAATCGTGTTTGCGAACATACCCATCAGGGGCTCGAATTGAATCTGATTTCGGTTGGCAATCACCGATCCGACCGCAATATCGTCGTGGTTCGTGTGCCGGTACAGAAGGCACTGAAACGCCGCGAGCAGTGTCATGTACAACGTGGCACGGTAGGTTCGGCTCAGCGACTTGATGGCGCGGGATAAGGTCGGCGAGAACCGCAAGGGATACCGGGCGCCGCGCCCGGTCCATATCTCGGGGCGAGGCCGGTCCGTTCGCAGCGGTAGCTCGGTTAGTCCTTTCAGCTGTGCACGCCAATAGGTCAGCTGATCGTTGGCGGCCGGCGTTCCCAGCCACGCGCGCTGCCACCCAACGAAATGCCGGTACTGGACCTTAAGCTCAGGTAGTTCGATCGGAATTCCGTCCAGTCTAGCCGTATAGAGCGCCTCGAGCTCTTTCCAGAACAGCCGTTGCGACCATCCATCCGTGACAAGGTGATGAAGCTTGATAACCAGCGCATGATCATCTTCGTCGAGCCGCAGCAGTTGCGCCCGCAGAGGTGGGGCCATATCAATATCGAACGGCTGGCGTAGCAGCTCCCGTGCATGCCATTGAATGGCATTCTCTCTCTTTGTCTTGGCGCACGGTCGCAAGTCGAGGCGTTCGAGCTGTGACCAATCACTTCCGGGGGTTTGCAACGGCGCGCTCTTACCCTCGAGGAAATTCAATCCCAGCACCTCGTGGCGCCGGCAGATTTTCCCGATACTCCCCTCTAAGGCCTCAACATCGAGCCTCCCGAACAAACGCGCCACTTCGATGATGTGGTAGTTGTGACCCGTCGGATCGAGCTTGCTGAGAACGTTGATTCTTTGTTGCTGGAACGACAGGCCGACGTCGGGGGCCTGCGTTGATGCAGCGCTTACCAACGACCCGGCGTCAGGAGACCTGTCCGCCGACTCAATACGAGTTGCGAGAGCCGCAACGGTCGGCGCATCGAAGATATCCTTGAATGAGAGATCGATGCCAAAGTGTGACCGCAGGCGCGAAAGCATCTGTGTCACCGTGAGTGAATCTGCACCCAGGGCGAAGAGATCCTGCTCAACGCCGATTTGATCGATTCCCAAAAGATCTGCCCAAGCCTTGGCGAGCTGCCGCTGCAAGTCCGAATTGGGGAGAACTAACTTGCCGTTTCGTTTTGCTCCTGCTGTTAACGGCGCTATCGACAGCGCCGCGGCAAGACCATCGCGTTTAATCTTTCCAGCGGGACTTTTTGGGATTTCCGGCACAATCCTGATCAGGCCAGGCACTTTGAACCTGGCCAGGCGCTCGAGGGCAAAGCCACGAATCGTCCGTGCGCTAACCTTAGCACCCGCACGCAGGACGATGGCAGCGGCAACGTCTTCGCCAAGTCGGTGATGGGGGACGGAGAAAGCGACAGCTTCGACCACATCAGGGTGGCCAAGCAACGCCTCCTCTACTTCGGCTGGCGCAACCTGTTGGCCTCCACGTTTGATGACGTCCTTGATGCGGCCGACAATAAAGAGATATCCTTCCCAATCTAGGTATCCGATGTCGCCGGTTCGGAACCAGCCATCGCGAAACGCAGAGTTCGTGGCGGCGATATCATTTTCATAACCCTTCGTTATGGTGGCCCCTCGTAGTGCGATTTCTCCACGTTCGCCGGCTCTTAACCGTCGGCCTTTTCGATCCATAATCGCGATTTCAGCTCCGGCCGGACGGCCTACCGAACCGGACTTACGTCGACCCAGAGGGTTTGCAGCAATCTGTGAGGCGGCTTCTGTCATGCCGTAGGTCTCGATCACAGGCACGCCGAACAGGGATTCTAGTTTGCGCAGCACGTCGCGCGGCAGGGACGCCGAAGCTGAACGAATGACGCGCAGCGAGTGCCGCGCGATACTGTGCTTATGGCGAGCTGCCGCTGATAACAGCGCTCGATGGATTGTAGGGACCGCCGTATACCAAGTTGGTCGAAACTCGGTCAGCCAGCGAAAGAAATCGTCGGGATCGAAGCGGCCCGGGCAGACCACAGTGGACCCGGACGCCAACGCGGTCAGGAGCGCTGAAATCAGGCCATGCGCATGGAACACCGGCATCACGTTCAGCAACCGGTCTTGGGGCACAAGCTGCAAAACCACACCCGCATTAAAGGCCGACTGGCAGATGCTCGCGTGGGTCAAGGGGACCAGCTTCGGTCGCGAAGAAGTGCCCGAAGTCAACAATACGAAGGCGTCTTTGTCGGCGCTGGCCTTCCGTTTGTCAGCGGCGCGACGACAAGTTTCCGAGGCGAGCAGGCCGAAAGCGCCAGCACCTTTGCTGGGCCGCGGTGTGAGATCGATGACGGGTATGCCCAGTACATGCGCGACGCCTCGGCTCGCCGAATCCATATCGGCACGCGTCAATAGCGCAGCTATTTGCAGGTCGCCGAAATAACGCTGCCATTCATCGGCGGTGAAACTCGGATTGAGCGGCACACAAACCGCAGCCGTCGCGACCGCGATCATCGCCACGGCAGCCTCCGGTCCATTCGGCAATACGACCGCTACTCGATCGCTTCGGGTTACACCGAGGCTTCGCAGGTCGCGGACCACATCGTTCACCTGGGCCGAAAGCGCGCCATATGTCAGCGGAATACAACCGGGCGCGAGGATCGCATCGCGGCCGGGCGCCGTTCGCGCGTAATAGGCAAGAAGATCCTCCAGGCACGAGAAGACGCGGCCTCTGGTGCTTTTTCGTAATGGCGCTTGCAACGGCGTGACAGTGTTCGACAAAGCTCGCCCTCTTTTGTCGATGTTACGTTATTGCTCTAGGGCTTTGTAGATACGTCTGTCTGCTAGTCCCGTTCTCGCCGTGATTTGTAGTGGCAAGTCTTCAGGCTGATCGTCGGAGCGGTTCGGCACGACCTGTCATTTCACACCGAATTTCGTCGATCTTGCCGAACCGCGCTTAGGCCGCGACATTGGGGCAGAACGCGGGCGCGCGCCGCCTGTGCGAACGCCAGCAAATTCTCCGTTCGGGTTTTGCGACGCCCCTTTGAACGCCTTGGCGAGCACGGCCGGCTCGAGATCATCGATCCGCTCGACGCTGTTGATCGCTTCGACCGCGAGGCGATCGATCCATTCAAACGGGTTTTCGAGAGTTTGCAATTCGGGCTCAGCATAGCCGAGTAGGTCCAGATAATAAGCTTCGGCATCCTCCCGGAACAGGTCGCGCACCAAGCCGTGGACCAGTCGAGGCACGCCATATCTTATTCCGGTGATCGCAGCGCCCGAGAGCCCCAGACTTGGCATCGCCGCAAAGTTGAAGTTGTGCAGGCGGCCGAGAAAACGAGCTGTTCCCGGCTCTCGTTCTATAAACTCGAATGCAGGGCCGAGGTAAGGATGCCTCGCGAGTAGATCATCCTCCTCACCGGGCGGAGGGGTAAATCGGTCACGCCAGAGCGCAATGTGGTCAACAATTGATTGAAGCTCCGCGCGTACCGAAAGGTCCGTCTCGAAACCGGTCGCAAAGATGATGAAATCAAACGTGAAGACGCCGGCGTCGGTTTCCACTACCGCGGTGTCTCCTTTTTTGCGGACCGAGCGCCATGCACAATTGCCATGCCACGCGAAGTTCTCGAATTTGCGACAACGCCAAAATGCATCTTGCGGTGGAGGTATCGGAAGCTCCACCAAAATGTGACGCATGAATCGCCAGCGCTCGAGGTCGGTAAGTTCTCCGAAGTGACCGAGCATCCCAGCGAAATTCGTCCAAACAAGTGGGTTAATGCGGGGCACATCCGCGCGACGGAAGCAAAGATCGACCCGTGCGGCGCCGGCTTCAAGCGCCGTAGCCGCATTGTCGAAGGCGGAAGCGCCGGCACCGAGCACACCAACCCGCTTTCCTGCCAGCCGGCCGAAATCAATGTCGTCGGCCGAATGGGCGTACCGCTTCCTGGGAAGGCCGGCAACCAGGGCGCTGGGAGCCCGCCAGCGCCCGCCGCCTTCGATACCGGTTGCGAGTACGATCTTTCGCGCATGGACGCGTTCGATCCGGCCTCTCCGACGGAGATGGACGAGGAGAAGATCGCCTGCCGGCTCGATCAATGTTACTTCGGTCTCATTCTCGACCGAAATCTCCAGAACATCGCGGTACCAATCGAGATAATTTCGCCAAACCTCTGGAGCGATGGTGTCGATTCGCTTCCATGCCTGGCGCCCAAACTTCGCCTCATACCAAGCACGAGGCGTAAGGCTTGGGATGCCAAGGTCGAGACCCACCACCTCCTTGGGAGTTCTCAGCTCCCGCATGCGGGCAAATCGCCGCCAGGGGCCTTCGAGGCCGCGGCGATTGCGATCAACGATCCTGATGTTGCTTATCCGCTCGCGCTTCAAGCCGAACCCGATCGCTAGTCCGCTCTGACCACCACCAACGATCAGCACATCAAGGACGCGAGCGCCGTCCCGATAGCGGGGGACAGTCCACTCGCGCGAGGGATAGTTCAGATACGTTAGCTCGCGCCGCACACGATTAGACAGCCGGGCAACGCACCTTTGTTCACGTTTGTTCATAACGGGTCACAAAACGCCGGCGTGCTCGACTGCCCATCGGGTTAAGGGGGCGCGGTCTGCTCAAGGTTGCCCTTCGCATAGCGACTGTTAAAATAGAAATTCTGAACATAGCCTATGATGCGCATCAGTTTGCGCGCTCCGCTAGCGGCAGTGCGCATGATCGGGGACCGTGATTACCGGCCTTGCGTTGCGCTTTCCACGCATTGCAAGGTCGACAGCTCGATAACAGAATTTGTCAAAACAGACCTACCAGGCATGAAGATGAAGCTTTTCCGCACACAATTTCTGACAGCAGGCGCTCTCGTTGCGGCTTTTATTTTCGCACTTTTATCGCCCACTGGCCACAGAGCGTGGTCTGAAACGGCACGGAGCATCAAGATAGTGGTGCCATTCGCGCCGGGCGGCCCCACTGATTACCTGGCCCGCCTGCTTGGCGAGCAAATCGGCGAAGCGCACGGTCTTACTGTACAGGTAGAGAATCGTCCGGGCGCAGGTACTATTATCGCAACCGAAGCAGTATCGCGAGCCGTGCCAAACGGGAATACACTTTTATTAGTGGCGAATTCCTTTGTCATCAATCCAAATATTAGGAAGTTGAACTATGATCCGCTGACCGACTTCGAACCAGTCTGCTATCTTGTGAAGTCGCCGCAGGTCATCGTGGTCAACAGCACATCGCCCTACCACAATTTGACCGACCTTCTCGACGCGGCCCGAGGGAAGCCGGGGGTGCTAACGCTGGCAAGCGTCGGTCCTGCGACTGCGCAACATATCGCCATCGAACAGCTCAAACGCATGGCAAATACTAATATGACCTTTGTTCCTTTTGCGGGCGATGCTCCTGCAATGAATGCATTATTGGGGGGGCACGTGACGTCAGCGTTCATAAATTACTCGACAGCAATTGGGCAGATCGAGTCTGGTAATGTGCGTGCAATAGCTGCTGCTTCAAAGTCGCGGATCGAGCCCCTGCCTGACCTGCCCACTGTCGCGGAGGCCGGCTACAAGGACTTCGATGTAGCAGTCTGGTTTGGATTAGTCGCACCGGCGATGACGCCACGGGAAATAATTTCGCAGCTCGCTGACTGGTTCACCGCCGCTATGCAGACACCCGAGGTGATAAAAAAGCTTCGCGAGCGAGGACTCTACCCGGTTGGGATGTGCGGCGCGGATTTTGCCGCGTACATTCGCAAACAATATGAAAACTACGGCCTCGCGGTACGCGAAGCCAAAATCAAGGTGGAATGAAAGCTGACACAAGTGGGCGAAATGCATTAGCGCCCGCAAGCTGCAATCACTGCGACTATCACGAAGACGCCGGCCCCATTCGCGCCGTGGGGTCTCCGCCAGTCAGCTTATGATAAGTTCGATGCGCTCGATGTCTCAGGCTTTGCTCGCCACGTTCCGGCATGGGTCATTGCGATGATGGATCACACCGATCTCCCACTGGAGCAAGCGATCGCGTGCATTGACATTCCGGGGGTGCTCATCGGTCATCGCCTAATCTCGAAAGGTGACGAGTGCGGACTGGCCCCCGAGGATGGGGAGTTTTTTGCCAACAGAGTAATCGAGCGGCGGCAGGCGAGCGGTGCCGCTCGCATCATCGCCCGCGAGCTCTTAACCCGCGGTGGGTACCCGCTCGCGGCCCTGCGGAAGTTACCTTCCGGAGCTGTGACTTGGCCGAAGGGCACGACTGGGTCCTTGGCGCACGATGCTCGCGTGGCGGTGGCGGCGGTCGGCAGGTCTTCTGAGGTGCGCGCGCTGGGAATCGATATTGAACCGCCGGAGAGCTTGCCGTTCGACATCGACTTTATCGCGACCCCCGCCGAACGTTTGAAGGCAGTCAATACAGCTTATTTCGGACGATTGCTGTTCTCGGCCAAAGAAGCCGTCTACAAGGCCGTTCATCCGCTCGACGGGGTTTTCCTTGATTTTCGTGACGTGGAGATCGATTTTGATCAGGGGAAGGCCCGCGTAGGGCATCAGCACGCTGTGGAGCTTCGATACTGTGTTAGCAGTCACATCGTGACCGTTGCTTTTCTTCTGAGCTAGGATGCATACAGCCTTCCCTCATAATTACGCTTCATAGAGGTACTAGAAGATTGTTGCCACGAAAACCGGACAACGTAGGCCGCTACGCCGCAGCAGCTGACTTATTTCTCAACGCGTCAATATGCTGCGACCAAAGCTCGAAAGCCTCTCGCACTTCCTTCGCGTAACGGTGCCGCTGATAAATTCCAGCAACGCCGCCAAACGTCCCGCTACGGTGGTTCAATGCCAACTCCACAATATGCGGAGCGACGCCCAGTCGCTGTAGTCCGCTTGCAAAGCTCCGGCGAAGGTCATGCAGAGTCCACGGCCGGATCGCTGGCGCGACCTTTTCCTTCGCACCGCTATGGTCGCCAAATGGACGATCCGCGCCATTGAGCATAAACCTGCCCGTAATCGGCAATGTTTTAAGGACCTGACGAATAATTGGCGTAATTGGGATTGTATGCGGCAAACCATTCTTGGTACGCGCGCCCGGCAATTCTATCATGTCGGCGGAAATTTCATCGTGCGCCAGTTCTGTAATTTCATTGCGACGGGCTCCAGATAAGATCAAGAGCTTGACCAGAGCGCCCGCGGGGCCGCCTGCCGCGTCGGCGGCTTCCCATGTGAGCTTGAGTTCCGCATCGTCGAGTACGCGGTCCCGGGACTTCTCTTTCGCCGGTTTTCGGATGGATCGCGCGGGACTAGGGAAATCATCTTCTCTGGCTTCGCACCACGAGAAAAATGCCTTCGCCACCTTCCAGGCCGTGACGCCAGCCGAGGGTCCACGCTTCATCGCCTTATCGAGGACGGCCACGACGTCCTTTTTTGAAATCGAGCGCAGCGAGCGTCCGGGCCAGGCGGCCTGCATGCGCTCAAGCTCTCGGTTGATGTTGGCCGCGGTCCCGGCTCGCACTGTGCTGACATGCTTTTCCCGATAGAGCGCTATGTACGCCGCCAAGGTGTCATTTGCGGGCATTCCGGCACGCTTGGCAGCAGCAGGGTCCTTGCCTACCGAAATGCTCTCCAGGGCCGCCCGCGCGGCTTCTCGGGCCTTTCCCAGCGACAGGACCGGATACCGACCTGCCAGTGTTAGCTTGCGCGTGCGACGACCAATTCGGTAGCGGACTGCCCATGACTTTGCCCCGGTCGGCTGCACGATCAGATACAGGCCAGGCAATACAGCATCGGGTATCTCGACACGTGCGCCCCGGGCCTTCGCCTGTTGCACAACACGGTCGGTCAGTGTGACGGGCATTGTCTTTTCCGAATGCTGGGACGGAGCTGCAAAGGGTTGGGGTCACTTCGGGGTAACATGGGGGTAACAGGATTCACTGTTTGGACTCGTTCGCGCGCGTTACTAACGTCTCCTCACAATGTAGAAGAAGTCTCTGCAAATCGAGAGGTTATGGAGGGTCGGCGTGAGGAAATATTTCTAACGGGGGTTAACAGCCGGTAACCTTGCCAAGGTCGGGGTCGAGGGTTCGAATCCCTTCGCCCGCTCCAATCGTCGC
>AR_comb_assmDRAFT_10364023_pt1 | contig 17405 bp, 24 predicted proteins | sample ArasoioldDNA_FD_10543 | JGI IMG/M metagenome (IMG submission 10543) | reverse complement strand
CCGGGCGGACCGCCGCCAACCTCCGACGGAAGATCAAACGGCTACCCGACGAACCACATGGGCAGAACTTCAGCCAGCCCCGCGGGATGATGGCGATCCGGACTATGAAGGAGGTCGCGGAGATAATGGGTATTGACAAGTCACGGGTCCACCAGTTGGAGCGGGTGGCTTTTTGGAAGATACGGAAAGGGTTAAAGGAGTTTGCAACCTACTTAGCTGAACGATACGGAAAGGGATAACATGAACACACAACTACAACAATCGGCAATCGACATTAGGAAGGCCTGCGACGAGATCGCGGACATGCTCATCAAGAAGAACGAGGCCTACGGGAACTCGGCCCTCGACCCGACGAGGATCATGTCCAAGCTCGATGCGGTGGAAGGCATTAAGGTCCGCATCGACGACAAGCTGAACCGGATCATGCAGGGGAACCTCACCTTTAACGAGGACACCGAGCTCGACTTGACGGGCTACTTCATCCTCCTCCGGGTGGCTCGGTGGCGGGAGAAGAGGCGGGCCGAAGCCTTGGAGGCTCGTAGGAACGATGCGGCGACGAAGGAGGGCAACCAATTCTAACTTTGCCACCGCCGGGCCAATCCCCAGGATAGGTTGGTTGCTCCGTCGTGTCATACGACTAAGTTCGACGGAGCGGCTACTACGGACTATCCTGGCCTGGCTCCCTCCTAGTGGAGGGGAACGGCGGTGGCATTCTTTTCCTTTTGCTTTCCGTCCCGGTGGGGCCGTAAAGTAGGAACCGTGAAAACAGTTTCTACGACTAAATCGGCGGCGGGAATGCCGGTGTTCAATAGACTACTGACAACCAATTTCCTGATGGAGCGGCAGCTCTGGCTCCGGAGGCAATTGGATCCTCGCCGGAACATTGACCAGGAATGCGGACACCCGGAGTGTGTCGATACCCTCGAGTTCAAACGGGCTTTCCTCCGGGGTGATATCGCCAAGCGGGTCGTCACCCTCCTCCCGGAAGAGAGCTGGTCGGACACCCCGGATGTGTATGAGACGGAGGATGAAACCGAAACCGAGTTTGAGGAAGCGTGGGGCGAGCTGGAGGATCAACTCCAGGTTCTCTCCATGTTGGAGCGGGTAGATGTCCTGAGCGGGATCGGCCACTACGGGATCCTCCTCCTCGGCCTAGGGGACGGTGCCCGGCTGGATCAACCCGCACCGGGCGTCAACCCGCTGACCGGGGAGAAGACGGAAGGAAGCCGGGAACAGGAGCTCCTCTTCCTCCGGGCCTTCGACGAGTCGCTGGTTTGCATCAAAGAGTTGGAGACGAACACGGCCAGCCCCCGGTTCGGCCACCCTACCCTCTACGAAATCACCTTCGAGGACATTACGAGCACCGGGGCCTCGTCTATCACCAGCAAACAGTTGATCCATTGGTCCCGGGTGATTCACGTGGCCGACAACCGGATGTGTAGCGAGATCATAGGAGTGCCGAGGATGGAGGTCGTGTTCAACCGCCTCCTCGACATCAAGAAGATCGCCGGCGGGAGCGGGGAGATGTTCTGGAAAGGCGGGTTCCCTGGCATCTCGTTGGAATCCTCCCCGGGCGTGGACGAGACGGTGGAGTTCGATGCGGCCGCGACCAAGCAACAACTCGAGTCCTACATGAACGGCCTCCAGCGTTATCTTGCCACCGTCGGGATGAGTGCCAAGTCTTTGACTACTCAGGTCGCCGATCCCGGCCCGCACCTGGAAGTCCAACTCAAGCTCATTGCCGTGGCGATGGGCGTTCCGTGGCGGGTATTCATCGGGTCGGAGGCGGCACAGCTGGCTTCCGAGCAGGATTCCAAGAGCTGGAACCGACGGTTGAACCGGAGGCGATGCAAGTATTTGAATCCCTTTGTCATTGTGCCGACCATCGACCGGCTCGTCGCCCTCGGTGTCCTTCCTGAGCCGGAGGAGCTATGTGTGGACTGGCCGGATCTCAACACCCTCGGGGATAAGGACAAGGCCGAGGTCGCCCAGAAGAAGTCCGACGCCCTCTCCAAGTACATCCAATCGGGGTCTGATATTATCGTCCCGCCGTTCCACTACCTGACGTTGATCCTAGGGCTCGAGGAGGAGGAAGCCCGGTCCATCATCGACGAGGTGACGAGCGGGCTTGCAGAGGAGGACGGGGTAGCGGCGGCCTTACAGGATCGCCGGGACCAACAAGCCGCGGCCGCTCAAGCCCAAGCAACGGCCGCGGCCGGCCGGAACGGGGCGGGGGCGCCCGCGGCCCGGGAGTAGTATGCTCTACTCCGTAAGATATCGGGCCCACAACGGGCATTACCACCGGTTGCCTACGCATAACCTCCTGGTGAGGAATGCCAACCCGGTGAGGATGGACCCGACGAGGACTACTCAGCTCCGCCGGGCCTTCGAGGCCGAGATCAACCGGAGGTTCAGGAAGCTCTCCGATGCCGTATGGAAGTTCTTGGAGGAGGACGACCAGCTAGGGCTCAAGACGTTTACGACCCGGCTGACTCTTCACCAACGGGACTTCCAGTTCAGGACCGACGCCGGGAAGTTGGATGCCTTCAACGAGTGGCTCAAGCAGCAGATCGAAGCCAACGTTATCTCCAATCCTCCCTCCATGTCCCACGGTCCCTGGACCGGGAAGTACATAGAGTCGGCCTACAAGCGGGGATTGATCAATGCCTACGATTCCGCCTCGAGGGGCGGGGCGGTCGGAGGGCAGACGAAGGAGTCCTTCCTCAAGACTGCCTTCGGCCAACCGGAGGCCAAGTCCAAGGTTCAGCTGATCGCTACCCGGGCCTTGGAGGATCTGAAGGGAGTGTCGGCGACGGCGGCCCAGAAGATGAACCGGATCCTCGCCCAGGGACTCATTGACGGGAAGGGACCCGCCGCAATCGCCAAAGAGATGTCCGACCAGATCAAGTCCTTGACGAAGGCGAGGGCCCTACTCATTGCGAGGACGGAGGTCATCTCGGCCCATGCGGAGGGTCAGCTCGACGCCTTCGACGAGCTCGGAGTGGACGAGCTAGGGGTGATGGCGGAGTGGAGCACGGCCGGCGACGACCGGGTTTGCTCCATCTGTGCCGCCCTAGAGGGCCAGGTCTTCACGGTGGAAGAGGCGAGAGGGATGATTCCCAAGCACCCGAATTGTCGTTGCTCCTGGATCCCTTCGACGCCGACTAAGGCCCAGAAGAAGGCGGCTGCTAAGAGAATCAAAGCCGGGAAGGGCAAGTCGGCGAGAAGCAAAGGCAAACCGTTCAAGGGAGAGGTCGAGCTCCCGATGTTGGAGGGACATTCCGTCGTCTCGGTCGTCCGCGGGCTAGGGTCCCAAGGCGTCACCTTCAAGGAGGCGAAAGAGATCTTCCAACAAGCGGGTATCCAGGTGGCCGATCAGACGTTGAGGATCCAGCTGAAAGCCGGGTCCCTAGGGCAAGGGTCTATGGCTCCGGGTGAGCTCCTAACCCGGTTGAGGGCAGGCCAAATCAAGATCGCCCCGTCACCGGGCCCGGCACCGGGCCCGGCACCGGGTCCCGCCCCTTTGCCCCCAATAGAGCCCCCAAAGCCGGCGACACCGAAGCCGACAGCGAAGACACCGGAGCCTACGGTCGAGCCGGGAACCGGGACGACCAAGTTCGCCACGGCGGAGGAGTATCGGCAGCATGTCTTGGAGACACAAGCCACCTCCCCGGTCGGTGTTCTGGAGGCAGAGCGGGCGGCGGTGAGTAAGCAGAACGTTGCCACAACCGTTAGGATCAACCAGATCAGGAAGGAGTTGTTAAAGGAGCTCAACCGGGACTTTACCCAGGCCGGCGATCCGGCCCATCTCATAGCCTTAGAGGCGGAGAGAAAAACGCTCATCAATCAGAGGGAGGAGCTGTACAAAAAGTCGGCTGAACTGTACCACAAGATCGAGGCGTCCAAGATTCCGATGGCCGACATGCGCAAGTTATTGTTCGAGGACGACAACCTTGGGACCCATGAGGTGACTAACGTCTTCTCTAAGTCCATTGGAGGCTACGGGGTGTTAGAGAAGCGGACGACGGATGCGGCGGTGGATATACTGAAGATGATGCCCAAGTCCGCCTACACGAAGAAGGAGCTCGAAGCCCTCGGTAGGCTCTCCATCGAGATTGACAATAAGATGTCCGCCGCCGGGACGTACAATAGTACACTCGACCGGTTGAAGATGAACCTCTCCCAACCACAGTCGGAGTGGCCGAAGACCTTCGCCCACGAGTTTGGACATCACATCTCCTACAAGGTTCCCCGGATCATGCAAGATCAGAACCGACTCTTCGAGAAGCGGACGGTGGGTGAGGTGAAGAAAGCCCTGCCAGGTTTCGGGAAGAAGATCCAGGGCAAGAAGGATAAGTGGTGGCAGCGGTCGTATGCGGGCCGAATCTATCCTGACGGGCACTACCCGGAGGTCATCTCCGTCGGGGTGGAGCTGCTTTGGGAGGATGCGGCCGCCTTTGCCAAGGGCGACCCGGAGTGGTTCAACATGGTCGTGAAAACTCTCAAAGGATTGAAAGAGTAGATAATAGGACACCTATGCTCATAGTGGAATACGAAGATTTGACGGCGAGTTGGGACGCTCAGGGCTTCGAGTGGAAGTCCGACGAGGAGGTGTTTGCTGACGCCCTCAACGACAATCTACCCAAGTTCCCGGTAGAGGCCCACCTCCTCGTCGGAGGGGTGGAAGGACTTGCGTTGGAGGGAGCCAAGAAGGTGTTCGGGGGTGATTTGAAGGTCATCCTGTTTGATCCGCCGTTGCCGGACCCGCCGGAGGAAGGAACCGACGACACATGAGCATAGGAATGCCCACCTACGTCATCCCGTTCACCGTCGGGCGGATGGGGAACTACCTGTTCCAAGTGGCGGCGACTATCGGATACGCGAAACGCCACGGGTTAGAGTTCACGGTCCCGGCCCATCCTTACCAGCCCCGTCGCGACCCGGTGTACTTAGGTCACCTCGTCCACCCTAAGTTCGACGCGATGATGCCGTCGATGACGGTGAAGGAACAGTTCTTCCACTATCACGAGATCCCTTTCCAAGAGGAGTGGAAGGACGGCCGGACTATCATCCTCGAGGGTTACTGGCAGTCGGAGAAGTATTTCAAAGAGTTCCGGGCGGACATCCTCAAGCTGTTCGGGTTTGAGTGGACTTCCATGCCGGGGACGGTCTCGGTCCACGTCCGCCGGGGCGACTACCTCAAGTGGAGGCAAAAGCACCCTCCCGTAGGGGCGGAGTGGATGGAGAAGGCGATGGAACAATTCCCCGGCCACCGGTTCATCTTCTTCTCGGATGATATCGGATGGTGCCGGAAGGTGTTCGGGAAGCGGAAGGATTGTTCCTTCTCCATGGGACACGACGAGGTGCGGGACCTCGTGGAGATGTCCTGGTGCGAGCATCAAATCTGCTCCGCCTCCACCTACTCTTGGTGGGGCGCTTGGCTGAACCAAAACCCGAACAAGCGGGTCGTCATACCCCGGCTTTGGTTCGTCCCGGGTTGGGGCGGACATAACACGAAGGATGTAGTCCCGGAAGGATGGATCCGAATGAATAATGGAGGAGCATGATCCAAGCCAAGCTGAGACAGGTGAATGAGGAGTTGAAGGCGATATGAAGATCACGGCCTTCTGTCCCACCCTCAACCGGCCGGAGCTCCTCGGCCGGCTCATCAAATGCTTCGAGAATCAAACCTACGAGGACCGGGAACTCATCATCCTCGACGACGGGGGCCAATACGAGAACCAGAAGGGCGACCGTTGGGAGGTCGTCTCTGTCCCGCGGCGCTTCTCCTCCTTAGGGGAGAAGAACAATGCCGCGATCGCCCTCGCCTCCTTCGATACTTGGGCCCTCGCCAAGGCCGACGATGACGACATCTATATGCCGTGGTGGTTGGAGTCCTTGGCCGATGCACTCAAGAGGGCCGAGCTCGTCCAACCCAAGTATGCCATGGATTTTGTCAACGGGGAGTGGGTCCAATCCGAGACATTCAGCCGTAAGACGGGACGCTTCGCCTATCACGGTTGTTGGGCATTCCGGAGGAGCCTCGTGGAGAAACACGGAGGCTACCGGCCGGAGTATGCCGGGGACGACCAAGAGATGGATCGCCGGCTTCGTAGCGTAGGGGTGGCCTCCATGGGAATTGACATCAAACGGTTCAAGCCTTTCTACTGGTACAACCGTCCGCTACCCGGTAGGATCAGCTCCCGCGGCGGATCCAAGCAGGCCTACATGGACACCGGGCGGAAGGTTCCCTATGTGGGGAAGGTTCCGGAGTGGACCGGAGAACAGGTCTGGACGTGGGCGATCCCAACGAAGATAATTGAGCGACAGTGGTAAACCATAACAATGAAGGAACTATGTTAAAAACACTCATAGCGTTTGCCGTGATAATCGCGGCACCGCTACTCGCAGCCCAAGCCCCGCCGTTGAGGCGGGTCCTCCTCACCTGGACCAACCCTAACAGAACCAACCCGGTGGACGATCCAAACATCCTCTACCGGGTCTGGCACACGAACCAGCTTGCCAACATCACCAACCAAGCGACTACCAATTGGACGTTACTGACTACCCTCCCCAACGTCCCGTCGGCGACCAACTTGGGGGTATTCCTCATGGTCCCGCAGGACGTGAACTTCTTTGCCGTATCAGCCTCAAATTTCTACGAGGTTTTCTCTACAAACGCCCGGACGCCCGCTTCGCCATCCGGCGTGAGTCAACTCTTAATCACCCTCACCAACTAAGCAAAGAAGCCTTACTCCATATTCAACGGCTGGTTGTCGAGCGACTGCCAGCCCCATCACTTCCATGATCAGAACCAGAAACGACTTCCCACAACTCCTGGTAAGCACCGGGCGGACCAAGTACTCTGTCGAGATCGGGGTGGCCGAAGGCTACTTCAGCTGGCACCTTTTGGATCACTGGCCGGGAACCCACTACCTAGTGGACCCGTGGAAGAGATTAAGCGTTCCGGGGTATAGTGTCCACGGGGACGAGGACCAGGAAGCCCGTTACAAGAGGATCCTCAAGAAGGCAAACACTTACAAGGGACGGGCGATTGTGGAACGGATGACCTCCGAGAAGGCGGCACCCTACTTCGTGGACAACTTCTTCGACTTCGTGTACATCGACGCCAACCACACCTTCGAGGAGGTCGTCAAGGACATCAACCTTTGGTGGCCTAAGGTCCGGGCCGGCGGGATCCTGGCCGGTCACGACTACTTGCAAGGCCTCAAAGACGGGGTGATCTACGGTGTGAAGGCGGCGGTCGATATGTTTGCCATGCCTGACCGGCTGAAGGTCGGGGTGACTCAGGAGGAGGATTACAAGAGCTGGTGGATCGAAAAGCCATGAGCAAACTACTACTCACCATCGCCACCTCCGAGATTAGGGTGTACTGCCAAGAGTTCCTAGAGAACCAAGCCGTCTATGCCCGGTCCAATAGCTATGAGTATCGAATCGTGTCGGAGAAACATTGGAAGGATCTCCACCCTAGCTTCTCCAAGGTGTATGAAATTGATCGGGCCTTTGAGGAGGGTTGGGAGGTTGTCCTTTGGGCTGATGCTGATGTGCTCTTTATGGATCAAACTGTGGATCTCTCCAAGCTACTACACCCCGGCATCTTTGTGGCAGCTTACCAGCAGGGTAATTGGACGGCCTGGAAGTACCTCTGCGCGGGCCTCACAGTATGGAAGAACTGCAAACAGTCCCGGGCGTTTGTTACCGAGTGGAGGGAACGATGCGAAATCGGAAGCCCTTCCGTCCGACCCAACGAGCGGGTTATTATCACGCATCACCCATGGGAACAGTGGTATTTCGACGAGCTTATACGGGAAACCAACTATGCTGGTGTTCGAGGATGCACGGCGGCAGAGATAGGATGCTTCTGCCCGGAGATTTGGTCGGACGGGACTTTGTGGGTTCCGGGTATGCCAACCATCCACATGTCGGGGCCGGCCTCTTGGGAGAAGAGGGCCCAAGTCCTCCCGCTCTACCTAGACCAAGTGAAATATGCTAATTGACTTCAAAGAAGTGTTTAGGCGCTACAAGATCCAAACCCGCGGAGTCCTCCACCTTGGGGCGAACACCGGGCAGGAGGCGGAGATCTACGAGAAGCTCGGCATCCAGCGGGTAATTTGGGTGGAGGCTCTTGAGGATGTCCACGCCCGGCTCGTCGAGAATGTGGCGAAGTACCCCGGACATACAGCCCTCTGTGCTTGCCTCAGCGACAAGGACGGCGACAACGTAGTCTTCAACCGGGCTAATAACGAATCGCAATCCTCCTCCTTCCTCGAGCTAGGGACTCATGCGAAGGAGTATCCCGGCACCGTGTACACCGAGCGGATCGGGATGCGGACGGTGCGGGCGGATACCCTATTGAAGTATCACGACCTTCGAGTAGGGCCGGGCTGGTTCCTCAACGTGGACTTGCAAGGGGCGGAGCTCCTGGCACTCAAGGGGCTGGGCGATTTGCTCTGGTGCTTCTCCTACGCCTACATCGAGGTGAACATCCGGGAGCTCTATAAGGGTTGCCCGATGGTGGAGGAGATCGACGCCTACCTCGAGCCGTTCCTCCTCGTCGGCCGGGAGTTGAAGTTGATGCCGCAGGGTTGGGGAGATAAACTGTACACACGCATCGCACATACGGTTCCACAGGATCCATTATGACATCCTATCACGATACTATGAGATATCACATCATTCGATACGACACGATCAAACACGACTTCGTCCGGCTGATCAGGAACCTACTCGGGGTGTCCAACCTCGAGGACTTGGACGAGAAGCACGACGAGCTGTTCAAAGTAGGGGCGGACTCCTGCACCTCCTTCCACCAGAAATTCTACGGCAAGTATCACGACGGTTGGTGGGAGATGGAATGCCTCTACGAGGACTTTATTCGGGACGTCATGATCCCGATTTGGAAACCTCCGTTCCTCTATCAGAAGTTCCCAACCTTCCGTGTCCACCTTCGGGGCAACCTAGCGGTCGGGGCCTTCCACAACGACGCCCAGTTTGGGCACCCTACCGGGGAGATGAACTACATCATCCCGCTCACCAACTCCTCCGGGACGGCGAGTGTTTGGGTAGAGTCCGAGCCGGGGAAGGAAGACTATCAGCCGATGGAGCTGCGGGTCGGGAACCTGATAGAGTTCAACGGGAACGTCCTGACCCACGGGAACAAGCTGAACGATACGGGTAAGACGAGGGTGAGCATGGACTACCGGATCCTCCCGATGGCGTACTATCGGCCCCACGACTTCAAGGCTACCATGACGCGGAAGACACCGCTCCTCGAGGGCGAGTATTACAAGAGGATGGAATGATCCTAACGACTATTACCACGGTGTGGAGACGGGAAGAGATGCTCCGGTTGTGGCTGGCTAACCTCCGCTACGCGACCCGGCCGGACATCTTTCACCTCGTCTATTTCATAGGTGAACTTCCCCCGGCTTGGTGGGCTGAAGAGGCCAAGGGAATCAACATCAAGGTGATGCTCCGGTTCGAGCCTCCCGGTGGATCCATCGGGTATTACCACAACCTAGGGGCGGAGGCCGCCCCGTCGGAGTGGATCATGAAGCTGGATGTGGACGCATTCCCTAACCAGTACTACTTCAGGAGCCTCCTCCCGATCCTCGACTCGGCCGGCCCGCGGGAGTGGTTTAACGGGGGTATGTTCTACGTCTCCAAGTTCTACTCCGTTTGCCTGCTCGACAGCCCCTTAATTGGCCGGGCCTACGAGCAAGTCATGGGCAACCGGAGGACCTACGCCGCGATGCCCTACTTAGGGCCGGCCGCGACCAACTTCATCTGTCGGCGGAAAGACTACCTCGCCCTAGGAGGATGCAGCCCCGGCTTCCACGGATACGGGTGGGAGGATTACCAGCAGATCTATATGTTGGAGAAGTATCAGCGGGGCGAGGATCCGTTGCCGGGCGCCCTCACTCTAGCCAACGTCACCCGGAGGTGTCGGGACGAGATCAGCCGTCCCAAAGCCCAGCTGTTGTTGGATCGGGACCCGTGGCTGTGCTTACTCCACCATTGGCACCCGGCGGCCAAAGGGACCAGTATGGATCAGAACCGGAAAGTGCTTTACGATTACATACTCACCAGCAAAGGAAACCATGAACCTATCCAACGATGACCTGTATCTAGTCAAACTGAAGGGCTGCGGACTCTCCACCGGAACGATCGCGACCCGCCTCAACATTTCCGCCGTCGAGGTCGAGAAGCGGTGGAAGCGGATCCAGGAAGGGACCCTAGCGGCGCAGGAGAACGGCCACACCCAACTCTGCCAACAGTACACGGTGCTTTGCCACCAATACCAACTACTTGGTGAGTCCCTTAAGATCATTTCCCACGCGATCTCCGACGAGCTGAACCCGGAGGAGCTCTCCCTCCTTATCGTGGATGATAAGACTCAAACCCTCGACAACCTCCGGCGCAACGCGATCATCCTCCGGCCGTTCAAGCCAGTGGATCCAGCCGAGTCCTTGAAGGAACGGTTAGAGAAACAGGCGGAAAGTAACTAGGTTAACACGAGGCGGGACGGGCCTAGGTGTTCTCACTTTTCGCAAAAAAGTAGTTTACCCGGACCGCTTTTTTGAGTGATAGTTCCCGGTGTTGAAAGTGAACTCTAAACCATGAGAACACATGAAACAGTTTTCGAGACTTACCTGTAACTTACTTCCGGCGGGCTGTCGATTGGACACCCTGGAGGGCAGGAACTACACTGTGGTTCCAATGATCATCCTCACCGAAGGAGTACACCAAGGGTCCCAAGGTCCCCTCTACTATCCCAAGGAGGAACTTAGCAAGACTCCAGTGGTCTGGAATCACAAGCCTATTGTGGTGTATCATCCGACGATGAACGGGGAAGGCATTTCTGCCTGCGACCCGACCATCATCAACAACCGCAAGGTCGGGCTGATGATGAACACCAAGTTTGAAGGCGGCCGGCTGAAGTCTGAGGCTTGGATCGAGAAGGACCGGGCCAATACGGTGGACGACCGGATCATGACGGCGATCGACGCCAAGGAGATGATGGAGCTCTCAACCGGGGTATTCGTGGACGTGGAAGACACGACCGGGACCTGGAAAGGCGAGGAGTATGCCGGGATCGCCCGCAATTACCGGCCCGATCACCTCGCCCTACTCCCTGACCAAGTTGGGGCCTGCTCCATCGCGGACGGGGCGGGCTTCCTCCGCAACAATGCCTTCAACGACAACCCGGCCAGTAAGGCCTTGCGGAAGGCGTTGATCAAAATGGGCGTCCTCGACAACGAGATGTCCATGTCGAACATTCACTCGGCTTTATCCACGGCGGTCCGGAAGAAGTTCAACGTCGCAGACGACGGGCCGTTCATTTGGATTGCGGATGTGTATTCCAACTTCTTCATCTACGAAAAGGATGGGAAGCTCTGGAGGCTGGACTACACAGCAGACAATTCTGGCGTTACGTTGGGTGACGGGACGCCAGTAGAAGTCACTCGTGTGACAGAATACCGGACGGTGAAGGAAGGAACCTTCGTCGGTAACAACCAACAGGAAACTATGAACAAAAAAGAAACAGTGGACGCGATCATCGCGAGCAATACTGGATGGAAGGAGACGGACCGTCCGGTGTTGATGAATCTCGGCGACGATCAGCTCAAGCAGATCCAGGGTGGGATCAAGGTGGTCCCGGCTCCGACGCCCAAAGCGAAGGAGAAGATCGACGCCCTCATCGCGGCGAACGTCGGGCTCACGGAAGAGGACCGGCCTCAACTCAACGCCTTCACGGAAGCTCAGTTGTCGCGCATTTCCCTCGTGAAGTCTCCGCCTCCGGCGGCTCCGGCCGCGCCAACGGCCCCGGCAGCTCCCGCCCCGGCGACAAACACGCAGTCGTCAGCCCCGGTGACGGTGGCCGACTACATTAAGATGGCTCCTCCGCAGATCCAGGAAGTGCTGAACAGCGGCATTTCGATGCACACTGAGGAGAAGGCCAAACTCATTGGAGTCATCCTGGCGAACACGAACAACGGATACACCAAGGAGGAGTTGGAAGCCAAGCCGCTCGGCGAGTTGAGGAACCTCGTCCGGTTGGCCGGCCAGAAGCCGGCGGAAACCCACACCCCGGCTCCTTACTACGGCGGCCAGGCGCCCGTCCCGGTGGGCAACGAGGCCGAGGAAGCCTTGGTGATGCCGGTGATCAACTTCGGCAAATAACCGCAGTTAACAGAACACGAAAGGAAATACTATGCCAGAAGTACCGAAAAGAATTCACCTGTTGGGTGATGGTCGGCACGAGGAGTTCGTTGCGGCGGGAGTTGTCCGCCCCGGCGACCTCATCAAGATGGACTCCGACGGTAAGGTGGTTAAGCACGCCTCCGCGGGAGGTTACGCCGAGCGGCTGTTCGCGCTCGAGGATGCCCTCCAAGGCAAGGAGATCGGTGATTCCTATGCCGCTGATGACGTGGTCGGAGCGGTGGTGGCACAACCGGGCGACGTGGTTTACGCCTGGCTGTCATGGGGCGAGAACGTCACCAAGGGTGATACGCTCGTCAGTAACGGGGACGGGGCGCTGAAGAAGCTCTCCTCCACAGACAAACCGATCGCGATCGCCTTGGAGACGTTGAACCTGGCGGATAGCGAGTCGGCGGACGAGAGGATCCGCTGCCGGATCGTATAAACCCAGTAACCCTGAAAGGAACGAATACCATATGGACTTCATTCTAAACGGACAAGCACAGGGGAAGGTTGCGGCGTCTCTGCTCAGCAATGGGTTTGACGTGTCTTGCCTCCGCCCCTGGATCGGTAAGGACGGGCGCCACTACATCGCCCAAAATCACAACGGTAAAATGATCGCTGTCCCTACGCCCGTTGCCAATGCGACGCTGCGCAAGGACGAGTGGAAGCTGCTCGACGACGCCATCATCATGGCTGCGAAGGAGCGGTTGCGCGTGGTGGCGGACCTCCGGGGTGCCGGCCTGACCTTCTCCATCCCCAACGGGATGGGCAAGACGGTGCTGCAAACCGAGTCGGTCAGCGACATCACGGCGGCCACGATCAGCATGGACCCGGCCCGCAAGGGTGAAGGGGATCGTCCCGAGTATGACTTGGTAAACCTCCCGTTGCCTGTCATCCACAAGGACTTCTACTTCAATGCGAGACAGATCGCAACGTCCCGGGGCCAGCAAACCTCCATCGACGTCACGACCGCACAGCTCGCCGCCCGGCGGGTGTCGGAAGAGGCGGAGAAGCTCGTGCTCGGAACCGCGGCCTCCTACAGCTACGGCGGCGGGACGGTGTACGGGTTGACCAACTTCCCGTCGAGAATCACGGCCACCATCACCTCTCCGGAGGACACCGGGTGGACTCCGTTGATCACGGTGCGCGAAGTGTTGGCGATGCGGCAGGCGAGCCAGGATCACCTCCACTACGGACCCTGGGTTCTGTACAATGCACCGGCTTGGGATCAATACCTTGACGACGACTACTCGACGGCCAAGGGCGACGCGACCCTCCGGGAACGGATCAAGAAGATCTCCGGGATTCAGGATGTGCGGACGGCCGACTACTTGGGCACTGGAGTGTTTACCCTCCTCCTTGTCCAGCAGACCTCCGACGTCATCCGCGAGGTCGTCGGGATGGACATCACCACGGTGCAGTGGGAAGAGGAAGGCGGGATGCGCCTGAACTTCAAGGTCATGGCGATCTTGGTGCCCCAGTTGAGGGCCGACTTCAACGGGAACACCGGCATCGTCCACGGCAGCACGACGTAAGACTTGGGTGAGGTTGGGTTGAAGCAACGGCTGCCGGAGGGACTAGCCTCCCCTCCGGCAGTTTTTTGGTAAAAACAAATCAACAGATCCTAGCGAGGCTGGTTAGGATCAGAACGGGTTAATAACATGAAGTTCAGAGTCATCGCAGGAACTCACTATCAGGATAACAGGCGCTACACCAAGGGCCAGGTCGTGAGCTCCACCCAGGACCTCGTCAAGCTGTTCACGGGGAAGTTTGAAGTCGTGCCGGATACTGTCCAGTCTTCGGCCGGGGCCGCCGGTCCGCCTCCTCCTCCGGTTCCTCCGAAGAAGAAGAAGACCGCCCCCAAGGTGGAGGAGACTGAGGACGAATAATGGCCATTAGGACTACATCCGACTTGGTCAAAGGGATCATCGAGGTTGATACCACGATCAGCCTCGACCCTTTTATCTTAGCGGCCTCCGCCCTCGTGGACGATATTGCGTCGGACTCCGGCCACGACGCCGCCCGTCTCCAGCTCATCGAGACGTGGCTTTCCGCCCACTTTTACACAGTCAGGGATCCTCGCACTACGCAGGAAAGAGCCGGCACCGTAGCTGCTTCTTTCCAAAGCGCGGTGGATCTGAACCTCAACACCTCCCACTACGGGCAGATGGCCATGACGCTCGACACCTCCGGGCTCCTCCGCAGTCTCTCCAACAAGAAGGGACGGAGGCAGGCCAACGTGACGTGGTTAGGGACGGATCCTCCCACTTGCCCATGAACCCGTGGACTCCTACTAGGGAATGGGACGGGCAAGACGCCTTTATCATCGGAGGCGGGGCCTCCCTCATAGGGTTTGACTTTTCCTCCCTCACCGGCCGCCGGGTGATCGGATGCAACGACGCCTTCCGACTAGGGCCGACCGTTGTACAGATCTGCTGCTTTGCGGACGTAGGTTGGTGGCACAAGAACAAGTGGGAGCTGGAGAAGTTCCCCAACCGGATCGTTACCAATAGTAACGGGATGGAGAACTTTGACGTTCCAGGGATCCTCAATATGAAGAGGGTAAGGGACGGGTTCCACACCGGGGACACCCTAGGTTTTAACGCCTCCACCGGGGCGGTCGCCCTCAACCTGGCTGTCCTGTTAGGGGCGGCGAGGGTGTTCCTACTCGGCTTCGATATGTGTCTGCAAGGGAAGGATCACCATTGGCATACGCACCAAATCAAGGGCATCACCCAGGAATCGTTCTCCCGCCATATCCAAGGGTTCGCCACCCTCAAGGCTAGTCTCCCGCCGGAGGTTCAGGTGTTCAACGTGTCGGACGGGACTTCTAAGCTGCGGGTGTTTCCTTGTGTCAACTTCCAGGTGTTCCAGTCCGTATTACATGAGAGGGAGGTTCTCGTATGAGCATCATTGTTAAAATGAGGCGGCAGCGGGCCGTTTGGTGGCAGAGGAATGCCCAAGCGGACCAATACGGATCCTACTCCTTCGCCGCCCCGGTGGAGATCCTGTGCCGGTGGGACGACGTGTCCCAAGAGTTTTTGGCGGCGGACGGCGAGAAGCGATCCTCCCGGTCTATGGTGTACACGGATCGGGTAATGCTCCCCGGCGATCGACTCATGCTCGGTGAGCTGGACTCCAACACGCCTACGGATCCGTTGTCGGTGACGAACACTTTCGAGGTGAGGAGATTCGATAAGACTCCCAACCTCCGGGCAACTGAAACCCTGTTTACAGCTTACTTGTAATGGCTGACATCCGAGCAATTACGGGCATTGAGCAAGTCCTCGCGACCCTGCGGAGGAAGAACAATGCCCTAGCTGCCGGCTTCGCCCGCGGGGTGAAGCTCGCCGGCTTGACCTTGCAGAAGGAAAGCCAACGACTAGTCCCGGTGGATTTTGGGGTGCTCAAGGCCTCGGCCTTCACCCGGGCCACCGGCCGGGGATATAACACCGAGGTGAACGTCGGCTACACGGCCTCCTACGCTATTTACGTCCACGAGAGTGTGGAGATGAAACTCAAAGGCCAGCCCCGTCCGCATCCTCACAAAGGCCAATATTGGGACCCGCAAGGCCGGGGCCAGGCTAAGTTCCTCGAGGAGCCAGCCCGGCGCCTACGGACTACGTTACGGCAGATCATTGTGGACAACACTAAGATCAAATGAAATCACCAGCCGACGTGATGCGCCTATTGTTGATGAACCTCAACCTAGCGGACACCTCCGAAGGTTGGCCGGTGTTCGTAGGCTTCTTCCCGGACGTCCCTGACGAGGCGATATGCGCCTACGATACGGCGGGAGTGATGGACGGCCGGATCATGGCGACCGGGGAAGCGATTGAACATCCCGGCATCCAAGTCCGGGTCCGCGGCAAGTCCTACCCGGCGGTGTGGAGTAAGATCACCGAGATTGTCCGCGGGTTGGATGTGGTCAAAAAACTTTCCGTTGTGTTCCCGGACTTGGAAGCCTATACTGTCCATAGTGTGTCACGAAGTGGCGCAATACTACCAATGGGAATCGACGAAATCGGCAACAGACGGCTGCACAACTTTGCGGCGAACATGACGGTCACCATTTCGCAGCAAACATGAAAGGAACCAAACTACTATGCCTAGCCACATAAGAATGGATGATGGGTTTTCAACCATCATTACACTGGAAAACCTCCCGACGGCGAAGTTGTACGAGAAGGAGGTCACACCGCCTGGAATCACCTCCGGCGGCCCGATCGAAACCACAACCATGCGGACGGTGACGTGGAGGACGAACGCTCCCCGTCAGCTCAAGAGTTTGTCGCCCGTTTCCGCCACCGTAGCGTTCGCTGCCGACGTGATCCCGCAAATGATCGCCCAGGTGGGAATCAATCAGCTCATCACCGTGACGTTCCCGGACGGCTCGACCATCCAGTTCTACGGGTGGGTTGAGGAGTTCACCCCGGCGGCCTTCACCGAAGGCGAGCAACCGACGGCCACACTCACGGTTCAGCCGAGCCTCGTTCACCCTACTACGGGAGCGACAACGGACCCGGTGTTTGATCCCCAAACCAGCACGACCTAAAGCGCAGCAACTGAGTAGTACCCATGAATGCATTGAAGTTCACGCTCAAGTCGAATGCGGTGCCCGTCACCTTGGAAGCGGACGGGACGGTGGTGGAGCTAGAGTTGCGGGAGATGACAGCATCCGCCCGCGACTCTTACCTCGACCGGTTGTCTTCTCGGATGCGGTTCGACAACGCCGGGAAGCCGGCCGGCATCAAGAAGTTCGACGGGATGCAAGCCGAGCTCCTGGCCGCCTGTCTCTTCCACAAGGAAGGCGGGAAGGCTGTCATCACCGCAGAGATCCAAGGTTGGCCAGCCTCCGTTGTGTCGGATCTCTACAAGGCCGCTCAGGAGATGAACCACCTGAACGTCGCTGCCGAGGGGAAGGTCGAGGCGCCCCCAAAAGACTGACAGGTGAGAGGTTGAATTGGTATAAGGTCGCCTCTCACCTGGGCGTCCCGGTCGAGGAGTTGAAAGGCCGGGTGACCTATACCGAGTTCTTAGAGTGGTTAGAGTTCCTTGAATGGGATCACAAACATCATGCAAAGGCTGACCACTATTTGGCTCAGATCGCCGCGGAGATCCGCCGGGCCAATGTTAAGAGCCCTGCTCGAATCAAGGTTCAGGATTTCTTGTTCGAGTGG
>AR_comb_assmDRAFT_10025339_pt1 | contig 17407 bp, 18 predicted proteins | sample ArasoioldDNA_FD_10543 | JGI IMG/M metagenome (IMG submission 10543) | reverse complement strand
TTTTTTTGCGGGTTTTCGTGATCCACATCCAAGACAATGATACGCTGGAGAGCTCCCACTTGATTGGCGGCCAATCCAACACCCGGCGCCGCGTACATTGTTTCGAGCAGGTCGTTGACCAGCTGCACAATGTCGCCGTTGATGTTCTCCACTGGCCGGGCGATGCTGCTCAGCCGTGGATCAGGGTATTTGAGCACCTCCAAAATAGCCATACGCTAATAAATTTCATAGCATGTTGTAGGGATCGACATCAATGTGGAGGCGCACGCTGCGTGATCGTGGTAACGCCTCGCGTGCTTGTTTAGCAAGTTCAAGCAACGCAGAACTCTGCTTCCCCTTTAAGAGAAGTTGCCAGCGATAACGATTGCGCAGTTTTTCGATGGGCGCAGGTGCCGGTCCAAGTATTTCGATTTTTTCTCGGAGTGGGGCAGTGTGAATTGTCTTGTCATGCAGCATCGCACCGAGCATTCTAGCCTTCTTTTCGACCTCCTCGAATATCGGACCGTCTACTCTAAGACAGACAAGTCGACTGAAAGGCGGATAATTTAACGCGCGTCGGAATTCGATTTCCGCAGCAAAAAATCCTTTGTAATCATGGTGGATCAAATGTTGGATCGCGTAGTGCTCCGGAGCGTAAGTTTGAATGATAACGGTGCCTGGCTCGTCGCCCCTGCCGGATCTTCCCGCGACTTGGCTCAAAAGCTGGAAGGTTCTCTCCCCGGAGCGAAAGTCCGGCAAGTTGAGAGACAGGTCGGCAAGCAACGCCCCCACCAATGTCACGCCCGTGACATCATGCCCTTTGGTAATCATTTGGGTGCCTACCAGGATGTCGATCTCACCCTTCTCCCAGCTCCGAATTAATTCTTCGTGAGCCCCTCTCTTGCGGGTCGTGTCACGATCCATGCGAGCGATGCGTGCCTCCGGCTCAAGGTGATGCAGCGCCTCTTCAATCTGCTCGGTTCCAGCACCGACCCCCAAAAGTGTCAGGTTGCCGCATTCAGGGCAAAGTGCCGTGGCGACCCGACGAAAATTGCAGTGATGACAGCAGACGCTTTTTTGCCTGCTGTGGAGGGTTAGGGTGACGCTGCAATAGGAACAGCGCAACACATGACCACAAAAAGTACATTGCAGGAAGTTGGAAAATCCTCTCCGGTTGAGGAAGATCAAAGTCTGGCGCGCAGCTTGATAATTCTTTCGCAGGAGGACTGCCAGTCGGTCCGAAATCAATCGATGTTCGGCCGGCGGTTGCGCTGGTGCCGAATGGCTTGGCGATGAAGCTTTGGCGTCGTTTGGCCGGCTTTGATTAAACTTCGATCTGAGATCGATCGTTTCTACGGATGGAAGGGGCCGCCGTTGAACCCGCTGTGTCATCTCTAAGAGCCGATAGCGTCCGTCCAGAGAGTTTTGATAGCTTTCAATGGCAGGTGTTGCGGACCCTAGGATGACCGGGCAGGCTGACAACTTGCCGCGCACGACGGCAACATCACGTCCATTGTAGCGGAGGCCCTCCTCCTGTTTGTAAGAAGGATCATGTTCCTCATCGACGATGATAAGTCCGAGGTTTGCGAGGGGAGCAAAAACCGCTGAACGCGCGCCCACTACGATGTCAGCATTGCCGCGGACAACGCGCCACCATTGCGCCCAGCGCTCCGCCCCGGAAAGCGCGCTATGCAAAACCCCAACTCTACCAGGAAAGCGTGCGTTGAGACGATCGATCAGCTGGGGTGTCAGCGAGATCTCCGGTATCAATATAAGACTGCCGCGTCCGGCCCGCCGTGCCTGCTCCATGGCACGAAGATAGACTTCGGTCTTGCCGCTGCCCGTTACGCCGTGTAAGAGGAAGGTTTCAAAACCGCCTTCCTTCAGACGATTTTCAATCTTGAGGAGAGCCTGTTCTTGTTCCGAATTTAGAACGAACCGGTCCGGGGTCTCTAAAGTTGGGGCGAAACCGGTTTCGAGAAATGTCTTTTCATGCTTGGTGCGGTGACCAGGTAACCGCTCGCGAATCTCAACGACACCTATTGATTCCAGCCGCTCGATGGCGACATACAGATTGCCACCGGGCATTTCTTGCGCCAGTCTTTTGACGCTGATTTTTCCTTTGCTTTGACGTAGCCGGTCGAGAATGCGTCCTTCTAACGCGTCGGAAACGGAAAACGTTCCGGGTTTGAGAAGGATCGTTCTCCGAGTCTCGCGCCTGAGGCTTGGCGGCAAGAGGGTGCTGAACACTTCTCCCAGGGTGGTGAGATAGTACTGGGCGACCCACTGAGTTAACTGTAGAAGCGCTGTATCAAGGATCCGTCGCTCGTCTAATAGGGCTAAAATTGCTCTCGTTTCCGGTACAACGGTTTCCCGCAATAGTTCCAACACAACGCCAGTCACCTTCCGTTTGCCGAGAGGAATCAATACCCTCATGCCGGTCCCAATTTGGTTCCATAGCGAGTCTGGAACTTTGTAGATCAGAGGTTCTTTTAGAGGCGTAGGAATAACGATCCGAGCAAATTTCCCCGCCTCTTTATTCATGCCCGGATTCTTATCGGTGGGGGCGGTCAAAAGCAATCAATCGAATCGGTCTCTCGCCGCGCGGGCTGTTCAAAATTGTAAAAATTAGTCGTAACAGCCGAAAATTTTCTATCCGGGTGGCTTCCAGTGCGCCGAACCGGGTTGAAAAATCAACGGTTAGCTCAACCCCCTTACATGGCAGAAGTATTGCGTAGGCAAGCGCCGAGGCCTCCATAATTAGTGTTAATTAAGATTAATTTTGTCAATGTGAATGATTTGATTGAAAATAAGAATTCGTCGCGATCGCGCATCCCACCCGAAGAGGTTTAGTGCATGGACGAGAACAACGTCAAGAAAATCCGCGAAGCTAAAATGCTAAGCAAGGCAGAGCTCGCGCGTATAGCAGGGCTCTCCCCGCTTACCATCGATCGTATTGAGAAAGGAAAACCCTGTCGGATGGCGACGAAAAGAAAGATTCTCCTGGCCCTGGGGTTAAAGTTTAATCAAAAGCAGCGAGTTTTTGAGTGATAACGATGGCGGCTCTCGCGGGCAAATTGAATCTCGGTTTCTTGAGCTCCATCGGACAGAAGGATGGCTACGTTGCGTTCGACATCGGTTCGAGCTCAGTCAAAATGGTTGAGGCAGCGGTAGATAAGAGCGGATGCCGTTTGCTAAACGCTGGTATCATGCCTCTTCCCGCTGGAGCCGTGCAAAACAACATGGTAATGGAAGGGCGCTTGGTGGCTGAAGTTGTCCGAAAGCTCATCCAGCAGCACGGTGTAAAAGCAAGCAAAGTAATTTCAGCCGTTCCGGGAAGGGCGGTCATCATCAAGAAGATTCAGATGCCTCGGCAAGACGAAGACGAATTAGAAGCCAATGTCGAGTTTGAGGCGAATAAGCTCATTCCCGAGACTCTCGAAAACGTCAATCTAGATTATGAAGTTCTCGGTTATCTCGAGGGCGGAAACAAGATGGAAGTCTTGCTGGTGGCAGTCAAAAAAGAGATTGTCAACAGTTTCGCCGATGTCATCGAAGCCGCGGGACTCACGCCGGCGATAATTGATGTTGACTATTTTGCGATGGAAAGCATGTATGAAACCAACTACGAGCCGCAAACCGCTGGTGAGGTCATTGGCCTCATTCACATCGGTGCTCACTACACGAGTATCAACGTGCTCAGTAACGGGATCTCCACTTTTACGGGCGATCTGCCTGTCGGCGGCCAGGAGTTTACCGATAGTCTAAGAAGGGCCATGCAAATCTCAGAAGAGGATGCGGAGGCTTTTAAAATCGCGGGACTTATGAATGGGGACAAGGCCGCTGACTTGGAAGCGTTGCTAAGACCGACAGCTCAGTCGTTGGCTGAGGATATTCAGCGAACCCTCAGTCTGTATGGCGCGATCGCTTCAGAAGAAGGTATTCGAAACATTTACCTAACGGGCGGCGGAGCCAAGGTCGTTGGTTTGACCTCCGTCATGGAGGAAAGGCTTGGGGTGCCAGTCCAACTCGCAGAACCCTTTCGTAATTTTCGCCTAGGCAAGAACCTTAACAAGGTATCCCTCGCAGAAGTGGCGCCGCTCTTGGGAGTAGCCATCGGGTTGGCCATCAGGAGACCCGGCGACAAATGATACGAATAAATCTTCTTCCCGTTAAGGAACTGAAAGCGGAAGTGGTGCGACGTCGCGAGCTGATGATCGGCGGCGTTTCCCTGGCACTGACGGGTGTTTTGATTCTTGGCGTGTATGCCTACCAATGGCGCCAGGTTTCCACTGTTGAGAAGGAGTTGGAGGAGCTGCGGAAGGAACTGCAAGTTCTGAATGTCAAGGCGAAGGATGTCACGGAGCTACAACGAAAGATTAAGGAATTTGAAGGCAAGAACAAAGTAATTGACGACATCAACAAGAAAAAGTCGGGGCCTGTGCGAGTTATGGAAAGCCTCGCCGTCGCCACGCCAAGTGCGTTGTGGTTGACAGAGTTCAAGGAAATAGGGGGGAATCTGACTATCACCGGGGTGGCTGTGGACAATCAGACTATCGCTGAATTTCTCAAAGCCTTAGCTGCGCATGCCTATTTCAATAATACGGAGCTGGTTGAAACAACCCAAAATCAGCAGGCGGGTCTGCCACCGAGGCGGTTTTTGATCAAGTCACGACTTAATTATCAACCGACCGTTCCATCGACCAGCGCCGTAAAGCCCGTGAGTGCTCCCGCTACAATGAAGGACAATTTGAAGTGAACCAACTCTTAAACCAGATTCTTAGGCGGCCACGGCCGCAAAAAATTGGCATCCTGGCGGGTCTGGTCATATTTCTTCTGATTATTGGATACTTCTATATTTATCTTCCTGGTGACGACAAGATCACCAAATTAGCCGAGGAGATCACGGGTGTACGAGGCGACCGTGATAGGAAGAAAGCTCTTGCGGCTAATCTCCCGAAGCTGCAAAAAGAGTTGCAGGAGTGGGATGCAAAACTTAGGGCGGCGGTGGCGCAGCTTCCCGATCGCAAGGAGATTCCTGATCTTCTGAGCAGTCTTTCGACGAAAGCCAGGGAGGCGGGGTTGGAGATTCTGTTGTTTCGACCTCGAGCCGAAAACTTTCAAGAATTTTACGCCGAGATACCGGTGGATATCGTCGTACGGGGAGGATTTTTTAACGCGGTGACTTTCTTTGACGAAGTTGGCAAATTAAACCGGCTTGTGAACATCGATAATATTGATCTGAAGAATCCCAAGGTGGGCGGTGATCAAGTTGCTTTGGAGATCTCAACGTTGACGACTACATATCGCTTTTTGGACGAAGCAGAGCGGAAAAAGGTGGCGGAGGAAAAAGCCAAGGCCGCGGCGAAAAAATAGTTTGCCATGGTGATCCAGTTAAAAACAATCGTTTGCTTAATCTTACTCCTTGCTTCGGGTTTTGCGGGTGCCCAGGAAAAGTTGGAGACACCTTCGCAGAAAACCAAGGAGGCCGTTGATAAGTTGCTGCGAGCGCCGAGTGTCGTGAGCAAAAGCTTGCAAGACTTGAGCAGCGCGGCAAAGGCTAAATTCCAGGACGCAGTCGCGGAAACCAAACCGCCAAAGGGAAACTCAGACGGTGCAGCGCCAGCTGAACAAAAGTCTGATTCGCAGTCTCCAGTGAACTCTTCAACGGTTGGAAAACGCGATCCCTTTCGGCCTTTTACTTTGAACACGCGGACCAGTAGTCGTCCCCGTGAAAACCTCTCGCCCTTGGAGCGGTATGACTTAGGGCAACTCAAATTGGTGGGAGTTGTCTGGCACGTCAAGGAACCCAGTGCGATGATCGAGGACTCAGTGGGGCTTGGTTATATTGTCAAGGTGGGCACTCCGATAGGCGCAAACGATGGCAAGGTCAGGGCGATCAATCCGAATGAAATAATCATCGAGGAAACTTATGTTGACCTATTGGGGGCAAAGAAAAAGCGCGAGGTCAACATCAGGCTATCCGTGGAGAAGGCGGAATGAAGAAGCCGAAGAGTGCCGGAACAAGGATGTCAATGAGAGCTAAATTCAGCAAGATCACGTCTCGGTACTGGTATTCTGTTGTTAATCTTTTAACGGCGTTCGCCTTTGTTTTCGTCGGATGTGCGCCCACGGTCAGCGAGCAAAAGAGATCGGCGGGTGTAGTGGAAGATGGGGCGCCGACCCAAGGGGGTTCGGAGCAAAAAGGTGGACCAAGGCTGGCTTTGGCGAAGCAAGATGTGCTGCAAACGCCGATACTGCGAGTGCAGGATCTTTCCGTCCGCGAAGAATCGGGACAAACGATTCTTTCGCTAAAACTCACTAAACCAATTTCTCAGTATCGTCATTTCCCATTGGCTCAGCCGGCGCGAGTCGTGGTGGACATGTTTGGCGATTCAGCGCGGCAATCGGATGTCGAAACCTACCGAGTCGGCACCAATGCAGTAAGTACGGTAAGCTTTAGCTCCGGCGAAGGTTATCTGCGGATGATTATAGAGCCTTCGACGTCTACGGTGCCTTCCTACGTGATTACCTCTGAAGAGGGAGGAATCAAGGTTGTCTTTGGATTTTCCGATCCGAAAGCGAATGATAAAAGGGCGTTTGACCTGGTCAAAGGTGGGAAGAAAATAGAATCTAAAACGGCGGCTCCGGGTGCGGTTTCCATGGATGCTGGGCCAACGGCGTCTCCTAAGGAAGAGACAGCGGTTGAGGGGAGAAAATACGTCGGGCAAAAGCTGTCCCTCGACTTTAAAGATGCAGATATCAAGAACGTTTTCCGGTTGCTGGCTGAGGTGAGTGGCAGGAACATCGTGGTTACGGACGATGTCAACCGGAAGGTAACTTTGCGGCTTGTTGAGGTGCCGTGGGATCAGGCGATGGATCTGATTATCACCACGAATGGCTTAGGGAAGGACGAAGTGGGGAACGTGATCCGCATCTCGACAACGGCACGACTTGAAGCAGACAGGGTTCAGCAAAAGAAAACTGAGAGGGCCAGGGAAGACTCGGAGCCTCTCCAAACCATCTACTTCAATATCAACTACGCCAAGGTCAGGGATCTAGAGTCCAAAGTAAAAACGTTATTGACGAAGCGTCCGGATGCCGCCTTGGTCATCGACGAGCGCAGCAACACGATGATGGTTCGCGACATCAAACAATCAGTAGATGACGTCAGTGCTCTAATAGCAAAACTTGATACTCGTACACCGCAGGTCTTGATCGAGTCGAATCTGATCGAAACGACGCCGAGCTTCGCGCGCTCCTTGGGTCTCCGGTTCCGTTTCAGCACCCCTGGCGGGACAACCATCAGCAGCGCAGCCGGGGCACCGGAGCCCTATACTGCGTTTACGCCGTTGTTCCCGAACACTCCAATTGGGTTGGGTGGTAGCGTTTCGGTTATCCAGAATGCCGTCGGGGGAATTCGAGATCTAGCCAGTTCGTTGGAGGCGGCAGAACGAGAGGGCAATATACGAATCATGTCTCGACCTTCCGTGGTCACGTTGAACAATGTTGCTTCCACAATCCGGAGCGAACGAATCCTACGTATTCTGCTGCCGGCCTCCACGAACATCGCCACCGGCACCGGTTCTTCGGCGGCAGGTTCAGCAGTGGCAACAGAAAAAGTGCCGGTCGGGATCATCCTCACCGTTACGCCTCAGGTTTCGAGCGACGGTTACGTGCTCATGAATATTAATGTCAAGTCGAGCACTCTAGGCGCACAGTCACAGGGTTCTGTTATTCCCGATGAGCTCAACCGCGAAGCCGTGGCCAACGTGCTCGTCAAAGATGGGGAGACGATCGTGCTCGGCGGTATCTTGAAAGACACGAGCCAGGAATCGGAGAGCGGTGTGCCTTACCTGAAAGATATTCCGGTCCTTGGCTGGTTGTTCAAGAATCAACGTGTGCAGAAGGACTTCGAAGAACTTATGGTTTTCATCACGCCACGCCTAACGTCTGCCGGTTCTGAGAACCTCCCCGCCGCGGAACAACTCTGGCGCGAGCAAATGAAGCAAACTGAAGGCGGTCAGGTATCCCTCCGCGTGCCAACCCCCTAGCCTGGCAAAAAAGAATAGAGTAGGATACCCGCATGTTGCGTTATTTTACTGCGGGTGAATCCCACGGACCTTGTCTAACCATGGTCATTGACGGGGTGCCCGCGGGATTTCCTATCGACGTAGGTCGAATCAACCACGATCTTTGGCGCCGCCAGCAGGGTTACGGTCGAGGTGGCAGAATGCTCATTGAAAAGGACGAAGTCCAGATCCGCTCGGGAATTCGTTGGGGGGAAACTCTCGGTTCACCGATTGCCCTTGGTATTGAGAACCGTGACTGGAAAAACTGGACCAAGAAAATGTCGCCAGCTCCCGAAGACCGCGATGAAAAGATTGCGGTCACTAAACCGCGTCCAGGGCACGCGGATCTTACGGGGGTTCTAAAATATGACCGTTCTGACATTCGCGATATCTTGGAGCGGGCTAGTGCGAGGGACACGGTATCGCGCACCGCGGTAGGTTCTTTCAGCAAGCAATTGCTCTCGCCCTTCGGCATCCGGGTTATGGGTTATATCCGTTCCATTGGCAACGTGGCAGCCAACTTGGACGGATTTACTTACGAGGAAACCTACGCCCGGGCTGAAGAGTCCCCCGTACGCACCGCTGACAAAGAAGCAGAAGACAAGATGATCACCTTGATCGAAGAGTGCAAGAAAGAAGGCAACACATTGGGGGGCGTTTTCGAGGTCGTAGCGCTGGGACTGCCGCCGGGGCTGGGCACCCATACACAGTGGGACCAGAAGCTGGACGGGCGCTTGGCGCAAGCTCTGATGAGCATTCAAGCGATCAAGGGAGTCGAGATTGGCCTCGGCTTCGAGATGGCGCGGCGGCGGGGCTCCCAGGTCCATGACGAAATATTCTTCGATCCGAATAAGATGGTGACAGAGGGAACGCCAAGGATCGTGCCAACCGGCTTTTACCGAGGCAGCAACAATTCCGGCGGAACCGAAGGAGGGATGACCAACGGCGCGCCTTTAGTTGTCCGTGTGGCCATGAAGCCGATCTCGACGCTCATGAGTCCGTTGCAATCTGTTGATCTCCGTTCCAAACAGCACGCCGATGCATCGGTGGAGCGGTCCGACGTCTGCGCCGCTCCTGCCGCTGCGGTTGTCGGTGAATCGGTAGTTGCCTTCGAGCTAGCCAACGCCTTTCTAGAAAAATTTGGCGGAGACTCACTTCGTGAAATCAAGCGTAACTACGAAAATTACCTGGAACAGATCAAGAATTTCTAGCCCTTGGCAGAAAGCTCTGTGCGAAATATCGCCCTGACGGGCTTTATGGCGGTTGGCAAAAGCGCGGTGGGCCGAACTCTGGCACGCAAGCTCGGCCGCCGCTTTGTGGATCTCGACAAAATCATCGAGAAAAGCGAAGGGATGAAGGTTAAAGATATCTTCAGCCGGAAGGGTGAGAGCTATTTTCGCCGAGCGGAGAAGCAAGCCCTAGCAGAGGTTCTATTTCAAGGAGAGCAGGTGATCGCAACCGGCGGTGGTGTCGTGATCGATGAGGAGAATATTCGACTGCTTCGAGAAAAGAGTTTTCTGGTTTGTCTTACGGCGGCCCCGGATGTGCTTTTACGCCGGGCAGAGAAGAGCAGGCAACGGCCATTGCTGGAGGGAGGTGACCGGACGCAGCGAATTGCAGAGCTGCTGGCGCAGCGGGAAGAACACTATGCACAAGCTCACACAGCCGTGGACACCAGCCACTTGACAGTGGAGCAAGTGGTGGAGAAAATCATTGAGCGATTCAACGCCGAGGATTGATTTGATGCGAACTCTAAACGTAAGCCTCGGAGACCGCTCTTATCCGATTTACGTCGGTGACGGGATTTTGTCCAGCGCCGGGGATTTTCTTCAGCGCGCGGGGTTGAGAGGAAAAGTTGCGGTCATCACCAATCCTACTGTGGCTCAGCTCTATCTCGACCCAATGCATGAATCGTTGACCGGCGCCGGATTCGATGTGACACCCGTGCTTGTTCCCGACGGGGAGCAGCACAAGGATCTGCGGTCGCTGTCCGTTATATATGACCGGCTGATCGCGGAGCGGTTTGAGCGCCGGTCTTGTGTATTGGCGCTCGGCGGTGGAGTTGTCGGTGATTTAGCTGGCTTTGCCGCCGCGACTTTTTTGCGCGGTATAGCTTATGTGCAGGTGCCGACCACCTTGCTCGCACAAGTAGACTCCAGCGTCGGCGGAAAGACCGGGGTGAACCATCAGGAAGGGAAAAATCTTGTGGGCGCTTTTTATCAGCCACGCTTGGTGCTCATCGATGTGGCGGTCCTGCAGTCGCTACCGCGCCGCGAATTCATTGCCGGCCTCGCCGAAGTGATCAAATATGGCGTCATTGACGATCCGGCCCTATTCCAATTGTTGGAAGAAAAACTTGGAAAACTTACAAGCCTGGATCGCGTCCTGCTGACGCAAGTCATTGCGACGTCCTGCGCTATCAAGGCGAAGGTTGTGGAACAAGATGAACGCGAAAATGACTATCGTGCGGTGCTCAATTTTGGTCACACGGTTGGCCATGCCCTGGAAGCCGCGACCCATTACCAGAAGTACCTTCACGGGGAAGCCGTGGCGATCGGTATGGCTCAAGCCGCGGCGATTTCGGTGCAGCAAGGCTTTTGTGATCAGCGCAGCCTCGAGCGCATTCGCAAGCTAATCAAGAAAGCAGGCTTACCCCTGGAGATTCCCCGCGAAGTGTCAATGCAAAACTTGATTCAAGGTATGGAAGTGGACAAGAAATCAGCCGGCGGAAAGATCAAGTTCGTCATTTGCACAGGGATCGGGACGACACGTTTTCATACGCTGTCCCCCGGTGAGATTCTCACTGCGCTGGGTGCTTAAATAATTCAACTCCGACGGAACGCTGAGAATTGCTCATGGCAAAGAAAAAAAAGATTCTAGTCCTTAATGGGCCAAATCTGAATCTATTGGGCAAGCGACAACCGGAAATCTACGGCCGGCTCACATTGGATCAGATTAACAAGAAAATCCGTTCTCTAGCGGAAGAGCTGGGGGTGGAAATTGATATCCGGCAGTCCAACAGCGAAGGAGAGCTGGTGAGTTGGATTCAAGAGGCGCCCAGAGAGTTTGGCGCTATCGTCATCAATCCGGCTGCGTATACTCATTCCAGTGTGGCCATTAGAGATGCGATAACGGCAGCTGGAATTCCCGCCGTCGAGGTGCATATTTCCAATATCTATAAACGGGAGGAATTCCGCAAACATTCTTATATTGCGGGAGCTGCGGTGGGCCAGATTGCCGGATTCGGGGAGCAGAGTTATTTGCTTGGCTTGAGAGCCGCAATCGAGCAGCTCTGAGGGGCGGTTCATTCTAGAAATAACGAGCCTATGCTCATGTTTTTTTGCCGCATTTCGTTGATTAGTTTTTCTCTCTCTTTTTCAAGCGCATTCGCTTGCTGGCGCAGCTCGCTAAACTCTTTCTGGGTTTCGTTAAAGGGTAAGTTTTCATAGTTGATCGGCGCTCGAGCGGAAGGTTGTTCCTCGACTATGGTCGGGGGAAGGCTGCTAAAAGGCGACGGTGTCAGTACCCTCACCGGTGCGGGTTCGCTGGGATTGGACGTTGCATCCCGAAAGCGCGAGATGACGTCCGCCCGACTCGCCTTGATTTGTTCCTCGGTGACTAACTGGCTTGGCTCCGGGCTTGTCGTTCCACGCAGCAACTCGGAATAGCGATCTCTGACCTCTTTTAGCTGACCAGTGAGTTCAAGAAGCTTCTGCTGATATTCTTTTTCCTCTTTGGCTTTTTCCTCCTCCGCGATCAGCGGCCTTTCAGGTACCTGCGGGGCCACTGCTGATTCTTGAAGTTGGGTCTGGTCTAGGGTCGGCTCTCCTGGGTCGGCTTTTTGAATCGACTGAATCTGGTCTCTACTGATGCCGATATCGCCCCCAAGACCGCGGAACTTGATCATCCGGCCCTCTTCACGATAGCTCTGAACGGTGATTCGTCGCCCGTTTTTCAAGACGAGGGTGTAGTCCGCCCAAACCGGAACGGTCCAAGAACAGAGCAAAAACGTGAATAATAGAAGCTTCAACTGCCTAGCCATCGGCGAAGTATATCATGCTCCGCTCTGCAGCGGTAATTGCGAAGACCGAGCAATGCCCGGGGTTTATTTACAGCAATACCTATTCGTGTTAGCGTTTTTAATCGCTCGGAAGGGGGAAGCTATGGACCAATTTCTATTCCGGTTCCGAGAGTTTTGGTTTCTTTGGTTGGTGTTTTTATTCTACTCCAACGGTTTGTGGGCGGCCGAGCCCAGAGTCCAAATTCTCTCTCCCAAGGATGGTTCGCGTATCACCCAAGAGCAAAATTCGGTCTTGATCAGCGGCAAGGTGGCCACAGACTTGGGCCGCTCCCCCAATGTGGATATCGTTTTTGTCATCGACATCTCGGGGAGCACGTCGCAATACGCCGGGGCGGATTTCGGCGATATGGGCCCGCTGCCTGATAATTCCGGTTCCTTTGGCTTGGGTAGACCCCAGATTTCGATGGGCGGCATAGGAATTGGCCAGCCGTCATTCAGGAATCTGCGTAACTCCATTCTGGCTGCCGAGGTTGCGGCTTCCCGTCGGTTGCTTCTCCAGCTTAACTCGGAGACCACGCGGATTGGCGTTGTGACGTTCGGAGAGGGAGCTCAAGTGCTTCAACCCCTAACGCACGATTTTGAGCAGGTTCGCCGGGTTCTCGATGATATTCTGAGGGCCGGCCCTTACGGTGGGACGAATATGGCCGAGGGAATTCGCGCGGCGATCACGGAGCTTATGGGGTTAGGAAAGAGTGAAAAGAAAACCGACACAATTAAAGTCGAATTTCTTCTAACCGATGGTTTCCCCACCATGCCCATCGGCGGAGGGAGAAGAGCGGCGCCGGAGGATACGGACTTCGCCATCAACGCGGCGCGCTTGGCCGGCAAAGCGGGAATCAAAGTGCACGTTTTTGCACTCGGCGAAGAGGCGTTGTCATATCCGCGCGCAGCTGTGGGCATCGCCAAGGCCAGCGGCGGTACCTATACGCCGGTATCACGACCCGCGGATGTGTTGGCGGTGGTTGAAAATATCTCGCTCGTGGGAGTGGATTACGTTCAAGTTGTTAACCAAACCACAGGGCAGAAAGCGACGCAGCTTCGTTTAGCCGCGGACGGCTTTTTCTCTTCTGCGGTTCCGGTGGCGGAGGGACGCAACCAAATAGATGTTTTCGCCCGCGCCAGTGATGGTTCTACTAAGCGTGATTCGGTTTCCCTCTTTTATCAGTCCGGAAACCAACGGTCTCTAGATTTGGAGGTCTTTCTCGAAAGAGAGAAGAATCTCAAGTTGGAAGTGGAACGCTTGGGGAGAAGTCCGGCGGAAATCCAGAAAGAGACCGAGAAGAGCAGAGAAGATGGCTTGGGGCGATCTCAACAGCTGCCGCCTTCTACAGAAGGACCCCCAAGGTAACCTTGCCTAAAAGGATTCGTTAATCGACCGGTGACTCTAGCGCTTCCCTCGATCCGTTTCAGCAGCAATGGCGATCTCCGTGGCTCCCGCTCTCTTGACGATGGACATCACTTTTACGGTTTCTCCCAAGAGGACATCCCGGTCGCCCCTTAAGATCACGGTTTTGTCGGGACTTCCGCTCAGCGCTTCTTTCAAAGCCGGTTCTAGGTTTTCCTCGGTGACCTTCTTCTGATTCACATAAATCTCGCGCTTTGGAGTCAAGGTCACTGTGGTGCCGCGGGCTTCGGATTGTGTAGCGACTGCCTTGGGCAGGTTCACCTTGCCCCCCGATTCGATCATCGCCGAGCTGGTAATCATGAAAATGATCAAAAGGACCAAAAAGATGTCGGTCAAGGGCGTGATATTGATTTCCGCCATGATATCGGAACCGTTTTCGTTGCCACTTAACGGGGTCATTGCCATAGGAACTACCTCACGTGCTCATTTGCTGGAGAAGCTTTCCAACCTGAATGCGGAAAAGACCGTTAAGGGTCGAAATCCGGGTTTGGAAATAATTGTAAAAGATAACCGCGATGATCGCCACCGCCAACCCTAAAGCAGTGGCTACCAAGGCTTCAGAAATGCCGGCGGCTACCACCGCAAATCCTCCGGTGCCGGCGATCGCCATACTCTCGAAAGCTTTGATAATCCCGACGACTGTGCCCAATAGCCCTATGAATGGGGCGCTACTGGCAACTGTTCCAAGTATCCAGAGATGTTTCTTGAGTTTCTGGGTCTCCTCGAACATTGCTTCTGTCGCCAATGTGCTTGTTGTCTCGTGCCCTTGGGTTCCGTCTCTTTCCAAAACATTTAGGAAAATTCGCGCGGCGGGACTCTGGGAGTTTTGCTTGCATATGGCAATTGCCAAGTCTCGTTGTCCCTTCTTGATGGGTTCGAGGAGTGACTCGGTGATGCGCAAGGTCACAGAACCGATGTTTTTAAGCGACCAGAGACGTTCCAAAACCACTGTGACGCTGATAATCGACAACAAAATGAGTGGATAAGTAGCAATCGCACCTTTCTGAATGATGTCGATAAGGTCGAGACCCTGTTGCTGCATGATAGTGTCCTTCTAGAATTCCCTGAAGATTACCTGAAACGAAAATTAATTCAATGAAAGTCTCGAGGTGAAAGTCCGAGAAAGCCGATCTCTTATCCTCGGACTCGGTTGGAAACTTCGAATCGCATGATCAGAGGTTCGTTGGCGAGATCTTTCAAACTTTCCGGAATCGGCGGGAAAGGGGAAGCTCGTTTCATAGCTTCGACCGCGCTAGCATTCAATCTTGAATCCGACGACTCCAAGACCACAGCCTGGGTGAGTTTTCCGGCTCGATCGAGGGCAAAGCGAACGGTAACTTTCTGAACTCCGGTGACTTCTTCGGGATACTTCCATACCGATTCTACCCGCTTCTTCAGCTGATTTAGGTACTGACTGTAGTCTGAGTTCGCAATTCCTTTTAGACCCGTATTGCTGCCACCGCCGGTACCTGTACCGGTTCCTCCTCCAGCCAGACCCGTTCCAGTTGGGCTTCCTCCCGGGACTCCCAAGGGTCCGGTCCCATTGCCCGTACCCTTGAGCGCGCCTGGAACTTGCGCTCCTTCTTTCAGCGCCTTGATTCCCGGTGCGTCGCCGGTTCCTTTCAGTGCCGCAAGACTTTTTTGGCTGATCGCTAGATCGCCGGCAGCGGTGGATGGCAAATTCGTCGGAGACTCCTTGGTCGGTAGTCGAACCAGTGAATCGGGCGATGTTTCTTTTGCATTGACAGTTTCATGCCGTGTATCTGCCGCCAAAACCTTGGGACCCGGGAGGATCACAGGATTAGGCGCCGGCTCCGGTTCCACACTCTTACTCGGCAACGAGCTCTCCAGAGATCCGGTATCAAGCTTACCGGTGCGCTGTGCCGGGGGAGTAGGCGTACCTAATTTCGGAGGTGTACGCGGCCCGCCGGGGCCCTTACCGGGTCCGATGCTTTTGGTGTCCGAGCCGGTGCTGCCTACGTCCAGCAGTTGAACTGAGATCGGAGCCTCTTGTCGTGCGACCGAAAACGTGGCGGCACGAAAGAGCAGAAAAAAAAGCATGGCATGAAGCAGTACCGAAGGAAAAAGAAATCGGCTACGGAAAAGGGAGAAAAGGCCGAACTCTCCCCAGCCACTTGACACATCACTGGTCATATCAGCTACCCGGGGTCGAAATTTGCTTAAGGTCCGCGGCAGTGGCTGGAATTTGCTCCTGCTTGGACAGGAGTTCTAATCCGATTGCGCTAACATCGCGGCGTACCAAACGGCCGTTCTCATAGTAGCTCCACAGGTCGGCAACGCCATCACCGTTGAGGTCGCGTTCTTCCTTGATGATGACCTCGCCTTCTTTGGCCGTATCGTAATACACCCAGAGGTTCATCCTGCCGTTACCTTCAGAATCTTTCTCGAGGCGCGCGAGACGGCCCTTTTCGTAAACCGCTCGGTAGTTGACTCGGCCCTCGCCGTTCTCGTCACGCTCTTCACGGGCGATTTGGTCGTTGACATAATAGTAGGACGTGTCCGGTTTGCCATGTCCTTTGGTGTCCACCTCGCGTCGCACCAGCTTGCCGTCTTTGAAGTAGCTCCAGGTATCGACTCTGCCGTCACCCTTCGAAGCTTCTTCCTGGCGCATAATTTCCCCTGGTTTTTGTGGGTTGTAGTAAATCCACAGATCCGGCACACCATCGCCGTTGATATCTCTCACTTCCACGTTCTTAAACGGTGTTGGGGCAACTGGTGGGAGGGGAGGTTTGGTCCGAGAGGCGACTGTGATGTTTTCGGGTGGTTTAGTTTGAGGCACCGGCGGTTGCGGCTGGCTGGCATCTGCTACAGGCCGCGGCGGAGGGGCATTTCCTGCTGCCGTGGGGGCCGATGCTTGTGCTACCTGGCCTTCCAGTGATCTTTGACGTTCTAGCTCTTGCTCGATGGCCGCCTCAAGGTTTCGGTCCTTCTGCTGTTCTGATTGAATTTGCGCGTTGACTGATCCGTAGTGAGAATCCGCTGTAACCAAACCTGCGATCAACCCGATAACCAATCCTCCACCAGCGCCGTAGAGCCCGCCAACCGATCCACCCAGGGCCAAACCCTCCAACGCTTTGCCCCACGCGTGCTGCCAACGTTGTGAACCCGTAATTTGGGGTTGAGCCTGCGGACCATTGGGGTTGTTTGGGTCGGGGGTTGGATCGGGATTGGGATTCTGAGCCGTGACCGGTGGTTGCTGGACGGGGGCCGTTGCGCAACCCGCGAGTACTAACAGTAATCCTGCTAAGATGATTCCTAAACGGCCGTTCATATCCAAATCGACTCAAATTCTATTTCGTCTCGCTCGTAGGCTCCATTCCTACTTTCGCAGCTATAGCTCGGGCGTCTGCCGGCTTTGAAGACTCATAGCTTGCCATATTTTTGAACTCCTCTTCAACCGCAACGAAAGGAAAAGCAACCGATGGCGGCTCGGCATCGGTTACCTGCTCCTGTCCCACCATCTGGCCACCCTTAAAAAGGTAACGGGCGCTGATCTTGCCGCGAAAGTTTTGATCTTCCAATTGTTCCACTCGTTCATTATTTTCGAATTTTACCCAGACATCGACGCGCCGGTCGTTATTCGTATCCGCTTCCTGCCGGACGACCTGGCCCTTGTCATAGAAAAGGCGCAGATCAAAAAAGCCATCACCGTCACTATCCCTTTCCTCACGGATCAGCTCATTGTCTTTGAAGTATTGGACGCTGTCCCATTTTCCTGTGCCCTTGGTGTCGCGCCAGCGCCTGTTAAGCCGTCCTTGGGAAAATATTTCAATCATGTCGATGCTCCCGCGACCGGCGGTGTCCTCTTCCCGGCGGACCACCTCTTCGCCTTGAAAATAGACGATTCGG
>AR_comb_assmDRAFT_10182540_pt1 | contig 17430 bp, 17 predicted proteins | sample ArasoioldDNA_FD_10543 | JGI IMG/M metagenome (IMG submission 10543) | reverse complement strand
ATGGAAGTGCATGACGACCATGTCACCGTGCTGGCCGACATCGCCGAGAGGGCTGAAGAGATCGACCGGCCGCGTGCCGAAGCCGCGCGCGGCCGGGCGGAACAACGGTTGCATGACGTCCAGGCCCACGACATCGACTTCGAGCGGGCCCGCATAGCGCTTATGCGGGCGCTGGTTCGCCTGCAGGTGGCTGCACATCGGGGTGCATAGAGGGAGAAGATGGTCTCGCTTCTGCACTTCCCCCTTGGATAAAGGTGGGCGGGGGGGATGTCTCAAGCCACAGCGTCAGGGAAATCCCCCCTCGCCCCCTTTGGGTAAAAGGGGGAACAACCAGGATACATACTGAGCTAACATGCTTATGCACAGCAAACACCTCACCGCTTGCAAGCGAGAGGCTCTCCAAGGGGAGAGGATCCCCTGCGATGGAACTACCCGTTACCCCGAGCACGTGGCACCTGACGTTGCACCAACCAGCTCACGGCTACCGTTTTGCCCTTGAAGCTTTTTTACTGGCAGATTTTGTGTCTGCACCAGCGCCTGCCCCCCTCATCGACCTCGGCACTGGCTGTGGGGTGGTGGCGCTCTTTCTGGCGCGTCGTTTCCCGCACCTCCGCTGCGTCGGTCTGGAGCTGCAACGCTCTCTAGCTGTGCTCGCCCAGCAGAATGCGGTCTGTAATGGCCTGGAGCACCGCATAGGCATCGTCCAGGGTGACATACGCCAGGTGTCGTCGCTTTTCCCCGCTTGCATGTTCGGTACCGTTGTGTGTAATCCTCCCTACCGTGCCATAGGCCATGGACGCCTGAACCCACACCTAGAGAAGGCGATAGCGCGGCACGAACTCACCGTCACCTTGCCACAACTGGTCCAGGCAGCCCGGCATCTGCTGCGTCGGCGAGGCCGACTCGTCATGGTGTATCATCCCTCACGCCTGCCGGAACTCTTTGCCCAGCTAGAGGCAGCATATCTGCGCCCGCGCCGCCTGCGTCTAGTGCATGCGACACAGCAAGCCCCGGCCTCAATGGCTCTGGTCGAAGCCATACGCGATGGTCGTGATGCGCTTACTATCCTTCCCTCGCTGTGCGTGTATGAGGCTTCTGGGGATTATACGGCAGAGATGCAGGTGATTTTTCAAGGAAGGGCCGCAGAGCGGCCCTCTGCCGACGCAGTCGCAGAAAGACGTGCCGTAGGAGCCACGCTGTGACCTTTTCTTTAGAGCGCAGCCGCGATCCAGATGCCACTCCAGGACTGTGCGCCGAAGCGGGGACCTTGTACATCGTCTCGACGCCCATCGGCAATCTCGCAGACATTACCTTACGGGCTCTGCACATTCTGAGCAGCGTGGACGTGATTGCTGCTGAGGATACGCGCCATACGCGCAAGCTTCTTACGCATTACGGCATCTCACGGCCACTGCTCAGCTATCATGACCATAACGAGGTCGTGCAAGCGCCGCGTCTTCTCACCCTCTTGCAAGAAGGTAAAAGCGTCGCGCTGGTTACCGATGCCGGGACGCCAGGCATTGCTGATCCAGCGTACTATCTCCTGCAGGCACTGTTACCGCACGCTATCCCTATCGTGCCTATTCCCGGACCTACAGCGGCCCTGGCGGCCTTGGCGGTGTCCGGCTTACCGACAGACCGCTTTGTCTTTGAAGGGTTTTTGCCTGTGAAAAGCGGGCGGCGGCGCCAGCGGCTAGAGGCCCTGGTCGGAGAATCACGCACCATTGTCCTCTACGAATCGCCCCATCGGCTGCTACGCTTGCTGCAGGAGCTCGTCACCCATCTCGGGCCAGAGCGTCGCCTGGTGGTGGCGCGCGAGCTCACCAAACGCTTCGAGGAGGTCACGCGTGGGACCACGGCAACGCTGCTGGAAACGTTCCAGACGCGTCCTATTCGCGGTGAGTTCACCTTAGTGATGGCCGGCTGTCCGACTTAATGCGAGCCGCTGCAGCACCGGGGAGAGTTCCTGGTGTTGCAGCAGAAGACGGAGCTCCTCTGGAGTATAGAGCCCTTGATCACTGACAATACCGCGCACCAGCGCCAGTGGTGTGGTATCAAAGTAATGGTTGCTGATCGCGAGGCCGTCAGGCGCTTCTAGCCACACTTCCTGACTTGGATGCTCCGTGATGTGCAATAGCGTAGTGGCAGCCGTCGGTAAAAATTTGTTGGCAGCGCACAGACTGAAACAAGGAATGCCCTGCAACTGTGCGAGTTGCATTAGAGCCCGTGTCCCGAGCTTATTGACGAGATGCTCGGGAAAGACCGCATCGGCTCCTACGACGACCACTGTGGCCTCTGCGAGACGCTCAAACAAGGCCATATCAATGCTGTATTCGACCGCAATGCCATACTCGAGGAGCGCGACTGCCTGCGGACGTCCATCATAGGCCGGTCGTGATTCGCTGAGCAGCACGCGGCGAATGTGCCCATGGTCGTGCGCATAGCGTAAGGCGGCGACCACAGTCGCACTGTTCGAATAGGTCAGTACTGTGCTCTGGGGTGGCATGACAACAAGAGCCCGCTGGCAGAGCGCGGCTGTGCTAGCACGCAAGTCACGCCGAAAGGCTGCGAGCGTCTGCTGCAGTTGCTGTCTGATAGTCATGAACGGTAGATCATCTGAGCATGCCTGGAGCGCTTGCTGAACCAGGTTGATCATCACTGCCATGGAAGGTTGAGCAGCTAAGACAGCGTGCACCAGAGTTTCCAGCGCTGTCACAAACTCGTGTGGTGTTTGCGAGGCTTCCTGAGTAGCAAAGGCTTCTAGGATATCGAGCGCCAACTCCACCAGCGTCGTGGCTCCAGAGACGTTGTCTGTCCGCAGACGCTGCAACATCTGAGGGATATTCATAGGCGCAAGTCTCTCACACGAGTTCCAGGATCGGCCATAAAGAGTCCGCGACATACAGCGGTTGCACATGCGCGTCTACAGGGCGCAGACGCAGGCGATTGTGCCAAAAGACCGGCATACCCACTGCCGAGGCTCCTGGCACATCCGCGGCTGATCCGGCGACAAAGAGCACGGACTCGGCTGGGCATTGCAGCCTGTCCAAAGCCATACGGTAGGGTTGCGGCTGGGGTTTGTAGTAGCCGGCCTCTTCTGCAGTGACGATCGTTGGAATGGCTACCCCAAGACATGTGACCGCAGTATTGGCCAGGGCGATAGAGGCATTCGTCACCACGGCGACGGGCACCTTCTCCAGTAAGGCGTGCACAACCTGAGGCATTTCAGGCCACGGTTCTAGCTCGCCCCAACGTTGTACGAGTTCCTCGGCACGGGCATACGGCACCCCAACCTCGTGCGCCGCTTCCTTGATGATGCCTTCGTAGGAGCGGTAGGGACCAGCTTGATACGTCAATTGCAGGTATCTTTGTCGCCAGTCGAAGCCCACCCTCTCTGATCCCGCTACCGTGTTCCAGAGGGACCAGGAGTTCAGGAGAGCTGTCAACAAGTCGAATATGACAGCTTGGCATAGCTTTTGTGACATATGTAGAAGGACTCTCCACAGAGTTATGCCCGTATCTTGAATGCCTGTGCAGGCGCTAGCAACCTCAGGGCTATTCAGTTCTCACTTTTTACCCCCTTTGAGTGAAGGGGGGTTGGGGGGATTTCGGGACGCCCAGGGCGGGAAAATCCTCCCTCGCCCTCCTTTGCAAAGGGGGGCATGGAGCATACCGCCGAAAATTGCATGGCCCTGCAAGCAGTCTTTGCGGACCTTGATATGCTACCATGCCTCTTCCTCCTCTGGGAGACGGTGATGATGAGAAACTGTGGTCCGCAAGAGCCTGGAAGATGCCGGCTAACCACCCGCTGGAGATTAGGCTTGCGACACAGGCCGCGTGGCAGCAAAACGCAGGCGTACATAGTCAACCGTCCAGTGGCCCTGGGAGTCGCATAATGTGGCGCGACACAATTCCGCTACTTCTGCTAGAAACGCGGCGCGCTCAGCCATGGGTATAGGCGCCATGAAACTTTGCGCAAACGTCTCCAACCAACCCACAATGTCGCCTGGCAAGGGTGTTGGGCGAGGCATGAGAGCGATAGTACGCACGACGAATCCTTGCGCTTCAAGTTTGTGGCGATATGCCTCCACCGTTGGGAAGTACCAGGGATTTACCGTGTCAGCATTGATGCCGCGTCTGTGCAGGGCACGTGCGAGGGCGTGCACGACCGTTGCTGTGTTGCCAAAGCCGCCGCACTCGCCAACAAATCGACCTCCAGGTTTTAGAGAACGCCAGATGCCGGCGATGACGACGTCCACCTGGGGCATCCAATGCAGAGCCGCGTTGGAAAAAACAGCATCAAATTCCCGCTCGAATGGCAGGGACTGCCCATCCATCACGCGTGCATTCAGCCCCAGCGCCTGCGCCGCCGCGACCATGGCGGGGCTGGCATCAACGCCCACGACCTGACACCCCAGTTCAACAAGCTTTTTGGTGAGTGACCCATCGCCACATCCCACATCCAGGATACGCTCCCCGGCGCGTGGTGCCAAAAGCTCGACTACGGGCATCCCAAGGTCAGAGACGAAGCGGGCCTGTTGTGCGTACTGCTCTGGACTCCAGGTTTGATGTACTGTCATAGCCATGGTATTCCTCCGGTGCTGAAGTTGGGTGAGTCATTGTCTAGGAGACTGTGTCAAAACGCAAGCCTAGCAATTCTCGGTCATATGCGGCTGCACTGATACGGACATCCGGCTCGCCTCCTCTTATTGAGAGGGCGACCTCTCGTTCGGAAAAAGGGCACCCGGGGCTTTACCAGGAAGCTTCTCGTAGACACGTGGACAAAATGCGTTTACACTTCCTCGTCCTAGACGAGTCCTGAGGAATGTGGTCAGACCCAAGGTACGTGCCGTCCTCACGAGCAAGGGAGAAAGTCATGGCTACGAGCACAACGAAACAGCTGTTTAGCGCCAGCCTGGCCAAGGATGCAGTGTACAAGACAGGTTTACGCAGCTTTATGGAATACCGCGACCTCGGCATTGAAAATGCCACGCATGGGCAGTTCCGAGCCCATGTCATCCGCATCAAGAAAGATGCCGGCGCGCATGACCTGCACACGACTGGTCTGCATCAGCATCTCTGCGACTTTCAGATGTTCTATGTGCTGAAAGGCTGGATTAAGTTCGTATATGAAGGCGAGGGCGAGCATACGTTCCATGCCGGTGACTGTGTCCTGCAACCAGCGGGGATCGTTCATAACGAGCTCGATTGCTCAGATGATCTGGAAGTGCTGGAAATTTATTCGCCGGCTATTCATCAAACTGTGGCAGTTGACAAAATGCCTGCGGCTGCCGACTGAGGGGGCCAGGGCATCTTCTCCCGATTGACAGGGTATGCGGCCGTCGTCGCGTACCCTATGCAGGTTAATCGGCTGACCGCTCATCCGGCTCGATAGTCATGTCCTCAATCGTGCTGGCAAACCGCAATGAGCGGTGCTTCTCGTAAAGCTGCAGCGGCACTACAGGTAGGATGCCGTGCCCACTGCATATGTCGTGATGCTCCAGACCGTCCGCCCCTGCCCTACGGGACACCCACCTCCCGGTGAAACACCTGGGCGAGTTTGGCAACGCCCTCGGCGATCAGCTGTTCAGAAGGCAAGGCATAACACAACCGCAGATAATTACGCGCCGCGTCCGGGTCGGTAGCCCATTCTGGCCCTGGATTAAAGGCAATCCCCTCCTTGAGCGCTGGCGCTGCCAGCTTCATCGTATCCACTCCCTCAGGGAACTTGACCCAGAGAAACATGCCGCCACGGGGGGCCTGAAACTCTACCGCCGAGCCAAAGTGCGTAGTCAGGGCCGCGGTCAGGGCTTCCAACTTGCGGCGCATACTGGCCCGCAAGCGCTCCATGTGCTCCTCGTAGTGATTCTGGAAAAAGTCCGCCACAATAAGCTGTCCCAGGGCACCCGTGCCGCTATCCGTTTTGCAGGCCAGCATCCGACTCAGCACCTCCCAGGGTGCCAAGACGTAGCCAAGACGCATGGAGGGCGATAAGGATTTCGAGAAGGACCCAATATGGAGCACGTGGTTTGACGTATCCAGGGCACGGATGGCCGGCGGCCACTCTCCTTCCCAGACCAGATCGGCATAGCACTCGTCTTCAAAGATCGGCACGCCATACTCCTGGCTCAGACGAAGCAGTTCACGGCGACGCGCCAGAGGCATGATTGTGCCCGTCGGATTCTGCAGCGTGGGGATGGTGTAGATATACTTGGGGGTGACACCGCGCTGGCGGAGGGTGTTAAGGGCGGAGGCCAGCGTGTCCATACGCATGCCCTCGGCATCAAGCGGGATACCCACAATATTGACCTTGTGTTTCCGCACCCGACTCACCGAGCCCTGGTAGGTGAATTGCTCCATAATGACGGTATCGCCTGGTTCGAGCAATACCTCATTCAGGAGTTCGATCCCGTGATTGGACCCCGAGGTGATTAATACTTCCTCGGGGGAGGCCTGGATACCCCGATAGTGGGCCATCTTCTCCACGAGAAATTCGCGCAATCCTGTATAGCCTAACGGACCGCTGTTCATGTTGTAGGTGGCGAGTGCTCGCCCCTCCTGGCGCAAGGCTCGCGCGGAGGAGACGACGAGGTCTTCGACGGGAATTTCGTCAGGGTTGTTATGTCCACCAATGAAATTGTATGGTGGAAATCCTCCCCACGACTGGGTGCCGGCGGGCAGATCTTTGGCGAACAGCTTGGCATAGTCGAGAGTCGGGGCAGCCATACGTGTTTACTCTCCTGTGGCAGTATCTATCGCGCCAACTGTATTGACCCGGCTGCCATGCAGGGGCAGCACGGGACACGATCACCCAGAATAGGCCTTTGATCGATAGGTCACACGTGACATGATAGCGTTTTATTGCTCCCAGAGCCATTGCTCTTCACCGGCTAGGTGAGCATCGGGGAGATCATTATTGCCAAGCAGGTGTTGCACATGATACATAGACAGCAACCATATGTGAGCCATGGGGTCACGTCTCTATACGTGGAGGAATAGACATGGCATCTGAGGGGAAGCCTTTCGTCATCGCCCTGGAAGAGCACTATTACGATTCCGAACTGGCAGCGACCTTCGACGGTCCAGAAGGTCGCGCACCGGAAATCCGTCGCCGGCTGGATGACCTTGGCGAACTTCGCCTCAAGGAGATGGACGAGGCAGGGATCGATGTCCAGGTGATCTCGCACGGCGCGCCATCAACCCAGCGTCTGGACCCGGAGACCGCCGTACGGCTGGCACGCAACGCCAACGATCGCCTCGCCCAGGCGATCGCCGCGCACCCTGACCGGTTCGCCGGGTTTGCAGCCCTGCCGACCCCCGCCCCCAAGGCTGCAGCCGATGAGCTAGAGCGGACAGTGACTACGCTGGGGTTCAAGGGCGCTATGGTACACGGGCTGACGAACGGCGTGTTCTTCGACGACAAGCAATTCTGGCCTATCTTCGAGCGGGCCCAGGCCCTGGACGTGCCGCTGTACATACACCCGGCCGTGCCACATAGCGCTGTTGTTGAGGCATATTATAGAGATTACGTAAAGGACTTCCCCTCACTGCTCACAGCCGCGTGGGGGTTCACTGTGGAGACCGCCACCCACGGCATCCGGCTGGTGCTCAGCGGCGTCTTCGACACTTACCCGGACGTGAAGATCATCCTTGGGCATATGGGCGAAGGGTTACCGTTCTTGCTCTGGCGCATCAACCACGCGCTGTCACGGCCTGGCAATCGCCCGATATCGTTTCGTGATCAGTTCAGCCAGCACTTCTACATCACCACCAGTGGAAATTTTTCTACTCCGGCGTTGCTCTGCTCCATGATGGAGCTGGGTATAGACCGCATCCTGTTCTCGGTGGATTGGCCCTTCGTGCAGAACGTTCCGGGTACGAAGTGGATGCACGAACTCCAGCTCTCGGCGGAGGATAAAATCAAGATTTTGAGCGGTAATGCCAAGAGACTGCTGAAGATGTAACTGGGAACGTTGAATTAGGCTCTTGTGACCTTTTATTCCCCCGGCTATACTGGGGTGCCGTCGTGGTGGGCTCCCGCCGCCGGCGCCATAACTCACTCTTCTCTGTTGGAGAGTCACACATGGCCCTGAAAGACCAGATCGCGCTCGGTATGTCCTTGCCGCATCGTTCCCCCGATCCCATCGAGGCAGCGGTGGTGCGCCAGGTTGCGCAGCGCGCCGAAGCCCTGGGGTTCGGCGATCTGTGGGTCACCAACAACACCCTCGACCACGCCGGCTGCTTTGACTCGCTCACGCTCCTGACCTATGCCGCGGCCCTCACCAGCACTATCCGTCTGGGAGTATCCGTGCTGGTGCTACCCGTATATAGTCCCGTGCACGTGGCGCATCAGGTGGCCACGTTGGACTATCTCAGCGGCGGCCGAGCAGTGCTGGGTGTTGGGCTGGGCCGGGAACAACATTACCCACCTTTTCAGGTGCCCCGAGAACGTCGCGTGCGGCGGTTTTTAGAGGCTGTCGAGCTGATGAAAGCGCTGTGGACTCAGCCCAAGGTCACCTATCGCGGCCAGATCTTTCAGGTAGAAGACGGCCTGATGGGGCCAAAGCCGGTACAAAAGCCGCACCCACCAGTGTGGCTGGGTGGTGGCCACCCTGCAGCGCTGCGGCGGGCCGCAGTCATCGCTGATGGCTGGATGGGAGCCGGCGGCTCCAGCACCGCCGCCTTCGCGAAGAGTGTGCCATTGGTACGGGCAGCGCTGGAAATAGCCGGACGCGACCCGGTGACATTTCCCATCTCCAAGCGGGTGTTCATGTCGGTGCACGAGCGTCCAGAGGTCGCCAAGGCTGAGGTGCACCGCTGGTTCAGCGAGGTGTACCACAACCCAAACCTGACGACTGAGGGAGGGGTATATGGCACGCCAGAGCAGGTGCGGGAGCAGTTGGAAGAGCTCGTAACCATGGGCGCCACGCATCTGCTGCTCAATCCTATTACCCGCTATACCGAACAAGTCGAAGCTCTCGCCGAGGTGGCTGGGCTGTAGCCCTGGTCGTATCGAGTTCTGAGGAGGAATATATACGTATGCAACCTGCACCATACACGATCTACGCTGTGCAATATGCTCAGCGCAACACCAGCTCAACCGAATTGTTCGTTGGCGATCATCACAATACCCCAATGAAAATGGCCTACTTTGTCTGGGCCCTCACGAATGGAACCCAGACGGTGGTGGTCGACCTGGGTTTTACCGAAGAAGTCGGTACGCGCCGTGGACGCCAGTTCTTACGCTGCCCTTCCAAGGGTTTGGCGATGCTGGATATCGACTGTACCAAGGTAGAACACGTGATCCTGAGCCATTTTCATTATGACCACGTGGGCTGTTATGCCCTCTTTCCGAATGCCACCTTCTATATCCAGGATGCCGAGATGAATTTTTATACAGGCCGCTATGTGCGCCAGGCGGCTTTCCGGAATTCCATCGAGGTGGACGACGTGTTAGCACTGGTCCGCTTTAACTATGAAGGGCGGGTCGTGTTCATCGACGGCGAGAAAGAGATTATCCCCGGCATCAGTGTCCACAAAGTGGGAGGGCATACGGCCGGCATGCAGATCGTCACGGTACAGACCCAGCACGGGCGGGCTGTGGTGGCTTCGGATGCCTCCCACTATTACCACAACTTTGAGAAGAACGTGCCATTCACAACCCACCACGATCTGCCTGGGATGTATTACGGTTTCCAGCGTCTCCGCGAACTGGCTGACCACCCCGATTTGATCCTGCCGGGCCATGATCCTCTGGTGCTGGAGCGCCTCAAATCCGTTGATGATGGTATTGTCTCCATGGGATGACTAGACTTTGCACCCTCTCCCTGGGAGAGGGTGCTTCACATGCTGAGAGGAATGCGCACTGCATGGTCTCACGATCGTTGACGTTGTTGCTTTTGCTTGCTGTTGGCGTTGTCGCATCGAGTTCTGGTCAATCACCCGCTGACAAGACGTCATCGCTCACGTCACCTCCTGCCCTAGACGAGCCGTTGCCGGGCATGCCCCCGGTACTGGAGCCGAACGACATCTATTCTGAAACACGCCCGGACAAGCTAAGCCCGGCTGTTCGGGGTTTCCCGTCGCGCCTCTACGTCCCCAATGGTATCAGCAACACCGTTGACGTCATCGATCCCAACACTTACCAGATTATCGCTAGTTTCCCTGCCGATGAGGAACCGCAGCATGTGGTGCCATCCTACGACCTGACGAAGTTGTGGGTGCTCAACAATCAGGGGGACAGTCTGACGCCGATCGATCCGTCCACAGGGAAGAACGGCGAGACGGTGCATGTCGATGATCCCTACAACCTGTATTACACGCCGGATGGGAAGTATGCGCTGGTTGTTGCTGAACGGCTACGGCGCCTCGATTTCCGTGACCCGCAGACCATGCATTTACGGTATTCGCTCGCTGTGCCGTGTAGGGGTGTGAACCATCTCGATTATTCGCTCAATGGTCGCTACCTGATTGCCAGTTGTGAGTTTTCCAATGAATTGATCAAGATTGATGTCGCGGAGCGTAAGATCCTTGGCAGATTACCGTTGCCACGCCGTCGCGGACAGCCCCAGGACGTGCGTTTGTCACCAGATGGGAAAGTCTTCTACGTGGCTGATATGCGGGCGCATGGCGTGTACCTGATCAATGGTGAGAGTTTTACTGTGCTCGATTTCCTCCCGACCGGCAAGGGGGCGCATGGCTTGAATGTCAGCCGGGACTCCAAGGTACTCTACGTCTCCAACCGGGGCGAAGGCAGTATCTCGGTCATTGACTTTGCCACCCGGAAGGTGGTGAACAAGTGGCGCTTCCCCGGTGGGGGGAGTCCTGACATGGGCGGTCTCTCAGTGGACGGGAAGGTCCTATGGTTGGGAGGACGCTATCATCACGAAGTCTATGCTATCGACACCACGACTGGACAGCTGCTCGCACGCATCAAAGTGGCCAAGGGACCGCATGGTGTGTGCATTTATCCGCAACCTGGCCGCTATTCCCTGGGGCACACGGGGAACTTCCGCTGAACGTAGAGGAAATGCAAACATAATGGTGCATTTCCTCTACACCTGCCGTGTGTAACGCCACCCCCAGGAGCTGAGTCGCTTAGTCCCTCATGATCCGAGGGTTTGACCCATCGGGTCTCTGGCCGTTCGGCTCAATCCAGGAGAGATACCGCATAATGGTCTTGGGGGTGCTCCAGGTAGGGTACCCCGCCCGCCGCTCGAGCGGCTCGATGCCGAGTCGGATCACACTGAGGTGGTTTGATTGGCTGGCCTCTAAGCCGGGGTTGTCGCCGAAGCTGGCACGAATCCGCGCGATATTGGCCTTTACCCCGGTTAAGAACAGCCAGCCGGGCTGCACCTCGAAACGCTTGGCATACTCCCCGAGTGCTTCGGGTGTATCGTGCTCGGGGTCAACGCTGAGCGAATACATGAAGATATCCCGACCAACGCGCGCTCCGAAGGCTTTCTGCACCTGCACCAGGGTCGCAGTGGTGAGGGGGCAAGCGTCTTGGCACGCCGTGTACATGAAATTGATCAGCACGGTCTTGCCCTTGATCAGGTCGTCATAGAACCTGACCTCCTGGTGCTCATGGGTGTGCAGAGGCACGTTGGGAAAGCGGCTCCTCCTCCGGTCGGCGGCGGTGTGTATGACCGGTTTCTCTAGGGAATGGTGTAGTGCCTCGATTCGAGCCAATCAAGCGACAGGTCTTCATTCGCTACTTTGAAGGAGCCGACCATGCTGCAAGTGCTGTCCATGAGTCCGGACACGGTGTTTCACAATGCCTCCGGCATGATCACCATGGCAGACCCGATACGGCTTGACCGGGAGCTCACCGCCCTGGCCGTGAAGGACGGCCGGATCATCGCTATGGGGTCGGATGCAGAGATCACCCGCATGGCACAGGGCGCGGAGGTCGTCGATCTGCAGGGGACTATCGTGATGCCTGGCCTCATCGACTGTCACAATCATTTCCTCAATACAGCCCTGGGCTGGAACCGGGTGCAACTGGCCGATGCCACGTCCATAGGGGAGTTGCTGGAGGCGATAGGACAGCGGGTCCAGGCGACGCCGCCGGGGCAGTGGGTGCTGTGCGCCAGCCGCTGGCATGAGACCAATCTGGATGAGCAGCGTATGCCGACCGCTGCAGAGTTAGACCGCGTGGCACCCAACCATCCGGTTTATCTGCCACGTGGTGGGCATGTGGTGGTGACCAACACCCAGGGCCTGCAGATGGCGGGCATTACGCCCAATGCCTCCAATCCGCCCGGTGGCGAATTTGTGCGCGACGACGCCGGACGCCTGACCGGTATGCTGTTGGAGCCACCGGCCTTCTCCCGGCTGACCAGACTGCTGCCAGCGCCCACTGAGGCAGACAGGCGGCAGGCCCTCCGGGCCGGCATCCGCGCCTACAATCGCGTTGGCATCACGGCCATCCGTGAGCCTGGTTTGACGGCGACAGATGTGCGCTCCTATCAGGCCGTCGTGCCGCAGGAGCAAGCGCTGCGGGCTAGCCTGATGTGGCGCGTCGACCTGAGCACAACACCGGAACAGAGGCGAGCATGGCTGGACAGTCTGGCCCCCATCAGCGGCTTTGGTAATCAGTGGCTGGACGTCTGGGGCCTGAAGGTGCTGCTTGATGGCGGTGTGGAAGGCGGCTATTTTCGTGAGCCCTACGCCAATAACCCACAGTTTCGTGGCTTTCCCTTTCTGACCCAGGAGCACCTGGAGGCCCTCGTGGAGCAAGCGCACGGTCTGGGCTGGAAGGTGGGTTTACATGTCGTGGGGGACGCCGCTATGGAGATGGTTCTGCAGGCGTTCCACAGGGTGAACACTCACAGTCGCACGTACGACCGCGGCCACACGCTGGAACATGCCTTTTCGCCCATACCCGGTGCTATCGAGCATACCCGAGATCTGGGGCTCGGGGTGACACTCCAGCATGCCCTCGTCTACAGCCTCGCCGGCAACATGCAGAACTATTGGGGCCAGCAGAGAGCAGCCGACTGCACGCCAGCGCGCGCTTGGTTGGACTCAGGCGTGTTGGTTGGGGCTGGCACAGACTCACCAGTGACACACTACGACCCCTGGCTCAACATCTACGGGTTTGCCACGCGCGACACGCGGGTTGCCGGTATCCTGGGCCCGCAGCACCGCATTGCTGTGGCAGAAGCGCTACGCGCCTATACCGTGGGCTCGGCACAGATCTTGGGGTGGGACAGCACCCTGGGGATGCTGGCGCCCGGGAAGGTGGCCGATTGCATTTGCCTGGACCGGGACCCGCTTGCCTTGCCAGTAGACCAGGTGCGCAACGTGCAAATCACACGTACAATCGTGCATGGGCGGCAAGTGTTTCCTGTGAAGGAGTTACAGCTATGAGACACGCTACACCTCGCCCTGGGGTTTACTATGGCTGGCTGATCGTGGCGACGACCTTCTGGATGGCCATGCTCACAGGCGGAGGACGCAGCGGCTTTGGGGGCTTTGTCATCCCCATGAGTGAGGAGTTGGGCTGGAGCCAGGGGACCATCTCGCTGGCAGCCGCTCTCGGAGTGCTCATCAGTGGCTTTAGCCAGCCCTTTGTAGGGCGTCTGTACGACCGGCTAGGAGGGCGTCAGCTTATCCTGATCAGCCTGGTAGTCTCGAGCCTGAGCACGGCCCTCCTCGGCCTGACCAACCATCTCGTGTTCCTCATCCTCGTCTTTGGCGTGGTCCTGTCCATCGCCCAGGCCGGATGTTCGCTGAGCACCACCTCAACCCTGCTCTCCAAGTGGTTTCACCGCCAGCAGGCGACAGCGATGGCGCTCACGACGACTGGCAGTTCCGTGGGGGGGCTCCTCCTGATGCCCTTGACGGCTTATCTTATCGGCCTCGTCGGCTGGCGCATCACCTGGGGTGTTTTGGGTCTTCTAGTACTTATTATGGTGGTACCATTAGCGTTTGTCCTCCTGCGCGATGACCCCGAGGAGATGGAGCTGCGGCCTGATGGTGACGCACCGCTGGCAGATGGGGAGCAGCCACTGCCTTTGGCCTGATGAGCGGCCTCAATGTGGTGGGAGTGCTCGCCGTAGGAGCGTTGTCCGACCGCTAGGGGCGTAAGCTGCCGCTCGGATTCGTGTATGCCCTACGGGGCGGCGCCTATGCCGCCCTGTTGTTGGTCCCGGGTGACTGGGCCCTGTGGAGCTTCGCCGTGATCATGGGCTTTTCCTGGTGGGCCACCCTGCCGCTGACCAGTTCCCTGACTGCCGAATTCTACGGCCTGAAGCATCTCGGTATCCTCAATGGTGTCACTTTTACTGGACACCAGATTGGTAGCTCCCTGAGCATCCAGCGCGGTGGCCTGCTGCGGGATCTCACGGGATCCTATGAGTTGCCGTTCGCCATTGCCGGGCTGTTGCTCTTTGGGGCGAGCCTGGTGAGCTTGGCGATTAAAGAAAAGCGCTACTCGGCCAGGTATCAGACGGATTTTCCCTTCGAATTTAGATGCGGGTTTTCCAGCTATCTTCCGACAAATTAGGCACTTGTGGCGATACCCAGCGGGCGATGTTCCTGTCTACATGCTCCCTGGCGCGGGAGGACGACCTGCAAGGCCTGGAGAATACGGGTTTGCTGGTCATCAGGACGGGGGAGGCGCGTGATGCTGTGGGTGTCGTCCAGGGGATAGGTCAGCAAACAGAGCCGGTGGAGCGCGTCAAGCGCATCCTGCAGCGTGACCCCGTGCGGATCTTCTTTCGTGGTGCCGAACGTCGCCGCCAAGCGCCGCTGCATCTCCCGACTGAGTTTCAAGGCCAGCATACACACGAACACGTGGCCCCGGGTGCGGGTTTCCTTGCGCACAAAGAGGGGGCGTATTTCGAGGAGCCCCGTTTTCAACGTCCGCAGGTCTCGCTCGACGTGCGCCAGGTCTTTGTAGCGGTCATGGGCGGTTTGCGTATCGAGCCGGTCTGACGGGACGTCGGTCTCCAGCACATAACAGCCAGCAAGTTGGAGCGCCCGCTCGTGGGCGGCCGCATCGATCTGAAGGATGATCTGGCGCTCATCGAGGGCGAGCGATACAATCGTGCTGAGCTTGTAGCGCTTCACCCACGCTTGCAGCCCTCGCAATCCTGCCTCGGGTTGGCACCGTGTGGAGGTCGCCACCTTGGCATTGCGGGCCGCCACCAACTGCTGAAGGGTTGTCAGCTTCTCCTGGAGGCGATGCTGGGCTTTACGGGCTTCGGCCGCGTTTTTGCGTAGGATGTAGCGCTTGCCATCGGCTTGCACTTCACAGACTTGCTCCGCAAAGAGCTCCAGTTGCAGCACGTCACGCTTGAGGAGCCGACGGATCTGCGGCTCCGTCAATGCCGTGAGGTAGCGCATCCCCTCAGCCGATAACGCGGCTTTGCCCTTGGACCGCACCATCCCCCTATCGCCGACAAACACCACCTCAGCGACGTCAAAGCGCTGGGTGAGGATCGTGATCTGCGTGGACACCGTCATGGGGTCCGCGGTGTTGCCCTCGAAGACGCGCACGGCGAGGGGCTCGCCCGCGTCATCGGTCAACAGCCCAATCACGATCTGCTTCTTGCCGCGTTTGCCATCGCGATTGTAACCATAGGCGGCCAGTGCGTTCTGCTCGCCCTCCAGATAGCTACTGGTTACGTCGTACAGAAATAAGACTGGTGGACTGCCCCGGCGGGCCACATAGCGCCGATAGAACTGCTGTTCAATGCGTTCCTGGCGCTGGGTGAGCGCATCGAGGGTGGCGTAGAGATCGTCCTCGTCAAACCCGTTGAGGCCCAAGACCTCACTGACAGCTTGCTGTTGTGCCCAGCGCACCGCGGACAGGCGTGAGCCTTGGTGTGCCACCCGGGCGAGGGTGAGAAACAGCGCCAGTTTGCCGCTCTGGGTACGGCCTAGCACCCGTGTGATCCCCACGTCGTCGGCGACCTGTTTAAGTGCATAGAGTTCGCCAAAGACCGGACCACAGACGGGGTCCCCCGCAGGGAGATGATCGCATTCACCCCGGAGCGCGCGCCGTAAAGCGTCGACGCGTACGGGGTCCCACTGAGACAGATTGGCCAGGGTCCGCTTGCGGATGGTGGTGCCGTGGCGAATCGACTCACGCAACAAGATGGCAGGGGGAGAATGGCGGTTAGGGACGACATCAATATACATGGCTGTATTATAAGACAAATAACTGGGAAATGAAAGAGAAAAACAAAATATACATGGGTACTATAAGAGGAACAAAAACACATACTCCTTTGCTAATCAATTGCTTATCGGAGAAGCGAAGCGGAAAGTCCGTCAGACGCGACCTGAGCCCCGGTGTCCTACGCCGATTAGGGAGGCAAGCATGCAATGTGGATGCGCGCTCATCGTCCGCAGCATCAAACCGTAGGACTGAGCCCTCTGCGTTGAGGTGGTGCTTGGGACGCACTGAGTGTGCCGAGAAATGTCGCGATAGCCTGATTGACCGCGGCAGGCTGTTCGGCCATAGGGAAGTGGCCGGCCTCCTGCAACGTGAGATACTGTGAGCCAGGCACCGCCTCGTACAGCTCGCGCTCATACTCTTCAGGAGCCAATGGATCGTCGACGCCACGGATGAGCAAGAGTGTTGGCGTCAGTGTGCTGATCCTGTCTCGCACATCAAACTGGTCAATCACCACCAGATCATCATGCTGGGAGCGTGGCCCAACCTGGCGATGGTAGGCGATGAGACGCTCCCGGAACTCGGGGGCTACAAACCGCATCGACTCCCGCATGGCGGCGACCCACTGCTCGTACACTGCCGGCTCCTCGGCGGCTCGCAGCCGCATATCGACACTGCCCGGGGCCCGATGTTTCGGACGCATAGCCACGGTCATGAGCACCAGACCACTGACTTCCTCAGGGTAGTCCAGGCCATATTGCAGGGCGATACAAGCCCCCAACGTGTACCCAACCAGTACCAGGTCACGGTGCTGGCCCTGGGCCCACAACCAGCCCCGCACCCATTCGGTATAGCGCTCGACACTCGCACAGGGCGCGCCAGCCCCATGCCCGGGCAAAGTCGGAGCGAGACTTCCGGGAAAAGAGTCGAGCTGGCAGCGAAACGCCTCCGCACATCCTCCGGCACCAGGGCCGTGAAGAAACACTAACTGGGGCATAGGCACCCTCCGCTTTTTGTCGTATTACGCCTACATACCATGCCAGGGGAAGGCGTATAAACCTAAGGACAGCGTGCATATCGGTCATCCTAGAGAGGTAAGTCACTCCAACACGTTCAGGCGGGTACGTAAAAATGTCTCCACCAAGCGTATCACTTTTTCGGCAGCTTCCTGTGCAGCGTGGGCCTGGGCTCTGGTGAAGCTTTGGCTAGGTATGGCTGGGGCCGGTAGCCCGCTAGGATAGCATGTTGTAAGGCAATTGAAGAATTAGCGTATTCAAGTAGAGCATCACGTTCGATTGTGG
>AR_comb_assmDRAFT_10117040_pt1 | contig 17432 bp, 26 predicted proteins | sample ArasoioldDNA_FD_10543 | JGI IMG/M metagenome (IMG submission 10543) | reverse complement strand
GCGCTACGCGCCCGCGAGCGCATCGAGCGCTGCGAAGACGATCTGCTCGGCTCTCGCGTCGCCCTCGACCGCGCACATCGCGCACACCGAGACACCGCCGAGTCGAGGAGCGTGGAACGCGGAGGCCGTGTAGCCCGGTCCCTCGCCGCTGTGGCCCCAGAGCATGCCCCAGCGCGAGTCGGCATCGCCCATGATCCCGAGCCCATAGCCCGGCCTGATCCAGTGGGCCGGCGCATTGGGCACGGGGACGAGCGTGGTCAGCTCTCGAAGCGATGCGGCTGAGACGAGGCGCCCGCCGAAGAGCGCCGCGAAGAAGCGCGCGATCTCGGACGGGGTCGAGGCCACCACACCGTGCGACACCCAGCCGGGATGATAGACATCGCGCACGTCGCGCGCAGCGCCGTCCGGCGCCAGCGCTCGCGACGGAGCCGGAGTGAGCACGGCAAGATCGCGCACGGACTCGGGAACGAAGGTACGCGCGAGGCTGAGAGGTCGCGCGATGCGCTCGGCGACGAGCGCGGCGAAGGAGCACCCGCCGGCCCGCTCCGCGACGCGCTTCAGGAGCATGTAGCCCGGGTTCGAGTATGCCCACCCGCTCCCCGGCTCGAAGCTGAGCCCCTTCCCGAGCGTTTCCGCGACGAACCGCTCGAACGTCCACGGCAGCGAGGGCAAAGCACGCACATCTTCATGGTACGCGGGCAGACCGCCGTAGTCGGGAACGCCGGCGCTGTGATTGAGAAGCTGGTAGAGCGTGATGCGCTCGGCTTGAGGCAGCTCGGGCGCCCAGCGTGCGAGCCGATCGTCCAGACCCAGGCGCCCCTCATCGCGCAACAGCAGCACCAGCACGGCGAGAAAGGTCTTGGTGATGCTGTAGGCGAGATACGCGGGCTCCTGCGCATCCGATCGCGAGACCCACGCGGTCACCGGCTCCGCGCCATCCGAGATGGCGACCGCGGCGCCGGCGGCGCCGCGGCTGCCTACGTGTCGCTCGAGGATATCGGCCAGCACGGCGGCGAGGGACATGGGACGCCCGCGGCGCGACGCCGCGCTCACTCGATCGAGGCGATGTACGCCGGTGGAAAGAACAAGCCGTAGAAGAAGCAGTCGATGCGGCGATCGCTCATCGCCCTCGCCCGGCGCTATTTCGTGAGCAACGCCTTCAGCCCGCGCAGCGCCAGATCGTAGCCGACGATGCCGAATCCGGACACGCCGCCCTGGCTGGCGCCCAACACGTCGGAGTGCGTGCCGCGTCTGGCCGGGTTCGAGATGTGCACCTCGATCGTCGGGAACTTCACCCGGCTGATCGCGGTGACCAGAGCCGGATAGCCCCGGGTGAACCCGTCGGGGTTGATGATCGCCGCGTCGATCCCGCCATCGTGCGCCGCGTAGAGGCGGTTGATCACCTCGCCCTCGATGTTCGAGTGGAAGATCTCGACCTCCATCCCGAGCGCACCCGCGTACTCTTTGATCTTCACGTCGTATTCGGGCAGGGTCAGCGTGCCGAAGACTTCCGTCTGCACCTTGCCGCGCATGTTCATGCCGGCGCCGTGGATGACCAGGACCTTCATTTGCGATCTCCTTGGGATCTCGAGCCTCTCGCCAGCGGAGTATACCCTCCGGGCCGCTCGGCTTCCTGCTCGAATCCGAGCACACGCACATAGAATTCGATCGAGGGACCAAGCTCGCGCACGAACAGCTCGAGACGAAGGCTCGTGCGCTCCACCGTCGCGGCTAGGGACAGCCGAGCTTGTCGGCGAGACCGAAGAAGTCGGGGGTCTCGATGTCGGCTCGGTACGGCGTCTCCTCGTAGGGCAGATCGTAGCGATTGACGTAGGCGCCGCGGTAGCCGGAGGCGCGCGCCCCCACCACGTCGAAGCTGTTGGACGAGACCATCAAGAGCTCGGCGGGCTCCGCCGCGAGCACGCGCGCGGCGTAGCGATAGACCTGAGGGTTCGGCTTGAACACGCCCACGTCCTGCACCGAGATCACGCCGTCGAAGTCGTACCGGATGCGGTTCTTCACCAGATGGGCGAGAAAGTCGCGCTCGCCGTTGGACAGCACGACCAGCTTGAACCGGCTCGAGAGACGCCGGAGCCCCGGCACCGCGTCGGGGAACGGGCTCAGCTCCTGCCAGCCTTCCATGATGCGCGCGACGTCGCCGTCTACGAACGCGAGCTTGGCCGCGCGCAGCGTGTAGATGAGCGCCCGGCGGGACGAGTCCAGATAGCCGTAGTGCCCGGTGTAGAACTGATTGTCCTGATACTGCTCGATGCGCTGGCGATACCGCCACCGGGCCCACAGCTCTGCGGCCGTCATCTGTGAGCCCTTGGCTTTCAAGAATTCAGCGAGACGTGGGGCGTGGCTGCCGCCCAGATCGAGGATCGTGCCGAACGCGTCGAAGGTCAGCGCGTGAACGAGGCTCAGCGCGTCCGGCATGGTCAGAGCGAGCCGAGCCGCAAATTCCACGGCGCAATGCGGACCGTGCGCAGCAGACCGTTGCCCTCCCAGGGATCCTTCGCCAGACGCGCCCGCGCCTCGTCAGCCGACGCGGCGCTGACAATCAGCAGGACGTCAGCGGAGCCCTCGAGGGGGCCGCCGAGGCGGACGAAGCCCTCGCCGGCAAGCGCGTTCATGAACGAGGCGTGGCCGGGCCAGTCCGGCTGGCCCTCGAGCGGCCGCGCATCCTGCCAGGCGGGGCCACGCATACGAAACACGGCGAAGAGCGGCATCGCTGCCTCCGCAACCGAGCGAGTGACGTTGCTCCCGTGAGCCTATCGCGTCTCGCCGAGGTTGCGGTAGTACACCGTCGTCTGGCAGAGCCCGCCCTGCGGCAGGAGGGCGTAGCCCGGAATCACCCCGACCTTCTCCCAGCCCATGCGCTCGTACAGGCGCTCGGCGTCGGCGGAGGCGGTGTCGAGGACCAGCAAGGTCTTGCCGCGTTCGCGCGCGATGTCTTCGGCCTCTCGCATCAACGCGGCGCCGAGCCCGTGGCGGCGCGCGCGGCGATGCACCAGCATCTTCGCGAGCTCGGCGCGGTGCGGCTGGTTCTCGGGCTGCGCGAGTATGAGCTGCACGGTGCCGCACACACCGTGCGCGTCCTCGGCGACCACCAGCGCACGCTCGCCGGCCGCCACGCCTTGCGCGACGCCGCGCCAGAACGCCTCGGCGCGGTCGCGGCGCAGCGGATGCATGAAACTGACCGACGCGCCGCCCTCGACACAGTCGAGCAGGACATCGGCCAGTCCGGCGATCGGCGCGTCGTCGAGCGCTCGCACGCGTCGGAGCTTCCAGTCGGGCGCGCTCACCGTCTCACCGCCGCGTCGGTCGCGATCACCACGGCATAGCGCGTGGGCTTGCGCGTGGGATTGTGGAACATGGTCGGGCGATCGAGCTGCATGGCCAGGCAATCTCCCGTCCGCAATCGATGTCGCTCCACGCCGACCGTGACATCGATCGCGCCTTCGAGCACCCACACCTGCTGGTGCACGCGCGTGTCGCGCGCGCCGGTTTCGAACGCCACGCGGGCTCCGGCGGGAAACTGCACCTCGACGATCTGCATGGGCTGCGGCACGCCCGGCGGCGAGACGTTGCGCCGGACGTAGCCCGACGCCGGGTCGCGCCATTGCGGCTGATCCTCGCGCCGCGCGACGGGGCCGCTCGGCTGGGGTGCCGCGGGCGCGTCGAAGAGCGAGGCCAGCATGACGCCGAGGCCGGCCGCCAGCTTCTCGAGCACCACCGCGGTCGGGCTGCTCTCGCCGCGCTCGATCAGCGAGATCATCGAACGGCTGACGCCGCTCTTGGTGGCCAGCGAATCGAGCGAGAGACCCTGGCCGGCGCGCAGCTCACGCACGCGCTCGGCGATGCGCTCGTTCAGGTCGGACGCGGTCGCAGCTTCCATGATGTTGGACATACTATCCACCATACGGGACGGCGCGTCAACCCCCTATCCGCTCAGCTCCCTCCCGCGGGCCCGCCCTCAAGGCGCGGTACCGCGCCGGCGTCAATCCGAACGCGGATCTGAAGGCGCGAGTGAAGTGCGCCTGATCGGCGAAGCCCGTGTCGAGCGCCACGTCTACCAGGGGCCGCCCGTCGTGAATCAGCTCGCGCGCGAGCTCGAGGCGCCGCATGAGCAGATACCGATGCGGCGTCGTCCCGAGCGCGATCCTGAACTGTCGCGCGAGGTCGTAGCGCGTCAGCCCCGTGAGCGACTCGAGCTCGCTCGAGTGCACGACACGCGTTCTCTCGGCGTCGATGAGCCGGCGCGCGCGCTCGACCGCCGGCGCGTCGACGCGGCGCGAGGCCGACGGCCGGACTGGGCCGCTCTCCCCGGCCATCAAGCCCTCGGCCAAATTCACGACGAGGCTGTCGACCGCCAAGGGCTCGAGCGGCCCGCGGAACGCGTCCTCGATCGCCCGAGCCAGGATCGTGTTGCCGGACACGACTTCGCGCACGAATGGCAGCGGGTACGGCCTTGCGCTCACGCTCCGCAGTGCCTCGGACAAGGTCGAGGGTTCGACATAGACGATGCGGTAGCCGAATCCGGCGCCGGTGCCGGCGCGCCCATCGTGCGCCTCGTCGGGGTAGAGCGCCACGACCTGGCCCGGCATGCTCGAATGCACCGCCCCGCGGTAGCCGAAGACCTGCACGCCCGAGTCCGTCAGGCCGACGGCGTAGGTATCGTGGCGATGCGTGCGATAGGCCTGGCCGGCGAACCATGCGCGGAACAGCTCGACGCCGCCCATCGGCCCGGTGCAGGAGATCCAGCTGTCCGTCTCGTCGCGGCACGATCGTTCAAGACCCTGGCCGGCCGATCTGGTCTCCTGAAGCCGCATCGACGTCTTCGGGATCATGGAGGTAGCGTACGACCATCCAGCAAGTTCTGGCGTTTCTCGTCTTCGCGGTCGTGGCCGCCGTCACGCCAGGCCCCAGCAACATCATGCTGACCGCGGCCGGCGCCCAGTCGGGCGTCGTGCGAGGGCTGCCGTGCCTGTTCGGCGTCACGACGGGCATGGCGCTGATGATGTTCCTGGTACCGCTCGGGCTCGGCAGCCTCGTCCTCGCTCACCCGTGGGCGCTCACGGTGCTGCGATGGGGCGGCGCCGCCGTCTTGCTCTGGCTGTCGTGGAAGATCGCGACGTCGACGGGCCGGATCGACTCGGCGCCGGAGGGCCGCGACCCGGTCGGCTATGTGGGCGCGGCCGTCTTTCAGTGGGTGAACCCGAAATCGTGGCTGGTCAGCGCCAGCGCTGCCGGCACGTTTCTCGGTGCCGCGTCGGCAAGCCCGCTGGCCCAGGCCGCGTGGCTGGGAGCGCTGTTCTTCGTGGCCGCCCTGCCGAGCTGCTTCGTGTGGCTCGCGTTCGGCGCCGCCGTTCAGCGCGCCCTGCGGAGTCCCCGGCGGCTTCGGGCGTTCAACATCGTGATGGGAGCGCTGCTCGCGCTGTCGATCGCGCTCATCGTGCGCTGACGACGGATCAGACTTTGCGGCCGATACCGAGCAGATGCGCGCTGATACCGACGACCGAGGGTTCGGCTTCCAGCGCTCGCGCGACGCCAAGCAAGTCTTTACGAAGCGCCGGGTCGTCCCAGCGCGCGTCGAAGTCGGCCAGCATCCACGCCGGCCCTTCGACGCCGAGTACGGTGACACCGCGGAACTGCGCCTGCTCGAGCTCGGATCGCAGATCGTCGGGCCGATGAAAGTAGGCCGTCGTGAAGTAATCCAGGTTGTCCGTGTCGTTGCGATGCTGCCCGTCGGCGAGATCGCGATCTCGAATCTTCGCGAAGCGCGGATCGATCGAGAGCTTTCGCGCGAGGCCGTCCAGGGCTGACGCGTAGCGCGAGATCGCCGCCGCCACGATCGTGCCGCCCGCGGCGAGGACGCGAAATGCTTCGCGCAGCGCCGTCGCTCGATCCGCCGCCGAGGTCAGATGGTAGAGCGGTCCCATGACCAGCACTGCGGCGGCCGAGCCATCGGCCTGCGGCAGGCGCCGAGCATCGGCGACCGACAGCGACTCCAGGGGTCTCGGCGACGTCGCGCTTCGCGCCCGCGCCACCTCCACCAATCTCGACGAGGCGTCGACCAGATGGACCGCGTATCCCTGTTCGGCGAGCCACAACGAATACGCGCCGGCGGCGCCACCCACGTCGACGATCTGGGCCGGAGGGCGCGGCAGGAATCGCCCGAGAATCTCCTTCGTGCGCTCGAACTCCAGCCGCGAGGGCCCGGACGCCAGACGCGACTCTTCCGGGAAGGTCGCGTAGTACGACTGCACTTCGCGGCTTGGCGTGGCGTCGGACGCCATCAGCCCGGCTCAGGCACGGGGCGCCTCCCGCCTCACCGCGTCGAGGAACGCCTCCATCTCGGTCGCCGACCTGAGGTGATGAACGCGCTTGGCGCCGAGACTTTCGGCGACGAGCTGCCGGTACTTGGGGGTCAAGTGCCGGTGGCACCGCCAGACGACCCGATAGCTGTCGATCGTGCTGCTGATCATCGGACTGCCCTCGGGCCATCCTTCCGGTGTCACGAACAGGCCCATCACGAAGCGCTTCGTCACCCAGCGAAAGTGCGTGCCCAACGGCAGGTCGACGTAGACGAGCGTGTCCGCGCACGCGAACCGCTCCCAGGCGGGCTTAAGGCCTCCGAAGCCGTCGATGATCCAGGCATCGCGTTGCAACAGCTCCGTGTGCGCCTTGAGGAAGTCGTCGCGAGGCACTTCACCGCCGCCCGGGCGGAACTGGATCATGTCCAGAGGATAGAGCGGCAGCCGTGTCAGCTCCGCCAGCCGCCTGGCCAGGGTCGACTTGCCCCCGCCGGCGTTTCCAAAGACCGCCACCCTCTTCACGTCGCGCCGCTATCTTCCTCGCTGCTGCTCCACGGCGGCCGCGGCACGGCCGGCGTAAGATCCGACGAACGCACCGAACAGCAGCTTCGCGATGTCGGCGAAGATGCTGTAGTCGGTCGTGATCTGCAGGCGAACGGCGGCGAGACCGATCAGCATCACGATGAGCGCCGACGCAACGGTTCCCAGCGAGGCGCCGCTGAACTCCAGGCGGTTGAACACGCCGGCGATCCCGGCATGGGCCTCGAGCGCCTTGACGAGCTTCTCGATGTCCGCCGCCGACGCGTTCCGCTTTTGAGCTTCCTGAAGGGCCCAATCGATCAAGAACGGGCTCGACTTGATCTTGTAGGTGGCTGACAAGCCCACGAGTACGACCCCGGCGACGAAGAGCGCCAGCGCGGCCCAGAGCGCCCACGGCATCTGCGGGCCGGAATCGCGCAGCACCGAGAATCCCGCCGCGGCGATCGAGAGCGCGATGGCCGCGAGCCCGAGAAGGGCCGTGGCCATTCGTACCGCGTTGACGATCCTGCCGGTCGGTGTTTCACCGAGCGTCTGAATCATCGGTCACCCCCGTTGGCGTTCTTGCGTAGTTTGACGAGGAGCGTTGCGCGGCTGTGCGCCGACGACACGCCGCTAGCATGCCACGCGCGCGCGGCCGGCTATCGCAACAATCTGCGTTGATCAGCGACGGAGACTCGCCAGGTAGGCGATGAGCTTATCGGGGAAGTTGACGGTCATCCCATCGGCGCCCGCCTCGACGACCTGCCGCATGAGCACCTCGGTGCCGACGCCCCACGCTCGCACCGCGAAGCCCTCGGCGTGCAGGCGGCGGACCAGCTCGGGCGTCACGATGTTCGCCCGCGGGCAGAGCTGACGCAGCCCGAGCTCGCGCGCTTGCGCGATCTCTGCATCGCCGACCTGGGCCAACAGCCAGCCGGCGGGCAGCTCTGGGGCATAGGCGCGCATCTCCTCCAGGCGCACCTTCTGGAACGACGTGATCGTGACCTGATCCGCCATGCCGTGCCGCCGCACCAGATCCGCGGTCCGCTGCGAGAGCTGAGCCGACCGGCCCTTGATCTCGGTGTGGATGTGGACTCGCCCCTTGTAGCGGCTGAGCACGTCGCGAAATAGCGGGATCCGATGCCCCGCGAACTCCTTGCCGAACCAGGAGCCGGCATCCAGCGCCTGCAGCGCCTCGAGAGTCTGGCCGGCGACGGGCCCGGACCCATCGGTCGTGCGGTCCACGGTGTCGTCGTGGATGACGACGATATGCCCGTCGCGTGTCGCTTCGACGTCGAGCTCGATGTGGCGCGCGCCCATGCTGAGCGCCAGATCGAACGCCGCAAACGTGTTTTCGGGCGCGTACGACGACGCGCCGCGATGCGCGATCGCCATGAAGCTCGAGTCGGTCATCGCACTATCCCTACCCGCTTCGTCATTCACGATCCGCCGGACGCCAATGGTATTCGACGTCCGGCGAGTTTTCAGGAGGCGGACTGAGCCCGAACTTTACGGCTCTGAACCCGTGGTGTTCGTAGAGCCGTCGCGCGGCGTGGTTTTCCTGGTGAGTGTGCAGCTCCAACCCGTTGGGATGCAGCCTCTTCGCGAACAGGACGAAACGCGTCCCCCAACCTTTGCGCCACTCAGTCGGCTCGACATACATCCTGTCGATGTAGGAACCCGCCAGCGCCAGAAAAGCGACAACACGCTCGTCACGCGTGCCGACCCAGATGTCGCAGCGAGGCCGGATCACGTCGCGGAAGACTTTTTCGGCGTGTTCCAGCGTGAAGGCCTGCCAGGTCGGAAGGAACGGGTATGCAGCTCGGCCCGAGCGGTGCCACACGGCGACCACCGTCGCCTCATCCCGATCCTCGAACGGCCGGATCGACACAGCGCCTGACTCGCTATTCGTCGTTATCCCGCGGCGCATCGAGCGCATCGAGCTCGATCTCACGACGAAAGAGGTCGATCGCCGTATCGGCGACTTGCCCCGTGTCGTAATAAGCATAGGCGCCCACACCGAGCGCCCCCACGATCGGCAGCCATCGTACGATCGCGGTGCCGGCGATGCGCTGAGTGATTCGAACGCCAATTCGCTGGAGGATTCGCTGGCCGCCTCGAAGCGCGGGACGGCGAATCAGGATGCGCTCACCGAGGCGCACCGCAATGTCGCGCAACGCCTGAGCGGCGGCGTGCCGAAAGAGGCAGTAGAGCATCTGCTCTCTATTGAGGTATCCCTTCTTTCCATACGCCCCGGCAATGTCCGCGACCATTTGGCCTTGAATCTTCCAGATCGCATACAGATCCGGCAGGATCGTCAGCAAGCCAAGCGGACCCGGCGGCAGCGCCAGCCCGCCAGACACCATGCCGGCCTTGATCGCAGCGTTGCGCGCAATCTCTCGCGCGCGCTCGTCTGGTGTCCGACTCGGAGCCTCCTCGGTCTCCGGGATCTCGGAAATGACGCGCTCGAGTAGCTGCAGTATCCTTCGAAGCGGATCGTCGGTCGGGTCAGGAAGCGTCGCTCTTGGCATCACACTCCTATTACACGCTAGATCGCGTCCAGCGAAGGTGCTATTAGGATGGCATGCGGCCCGGGAGGAGCAGATGAACAAACCTCGCATCTTTCTCGGCTCGTCAGCACAACAGCAGAAGCTGCTGCAGGCGCTGACGCGCGGCCTCGATGACGTTGCTCAGGTCGAACCGTGGACGACGTCATTCAATCCTGGGACCACCACACTGGAGCGGCTCCTCGAGCTGACGCGTGAAGTCGATTTCGCGGCATTCCTGTTCGCAGGCGACGACTGGACGGCCAAAAGCCCACCCGCATCGGACTCGGCGGCATCCGGCCAGGCCTCTCCGCGAGACAACGTAGTCTTCGAAGCAGGGCTCTTCGGCGGCGTCCTTGGAATGCGCCGAACATTTATCCTGCATGCGCGCGGCTCCAAGCTTCCAACCGACCTCCTGGGCCTCACGAGCGTACGCTACGAGGCAACCACGGCTGCCGAGATACGAGTCATGTGTGACAAGCTCCGCAAGGCGATCGAGGCAGAGTGGAACGCGGCCCGCATCGACGGCCAGTGGTGGCAGTTTTCCATGACGGAGCGTACCTCCCGGGAGCCGTCGGCCATAAGCCTCATGCGAATCTCGCGAGACCGCAACGGACTGCTGGAAGTGAGCGGCCGCTCATGGCAGGAGGATGGCACCCTGTCAGCGCGATACTGGAGCGAGGCGGCCAAGGAGAAGAAGGATCCTGCCGGCGTCTTCTACTACTGGAAAGGCGAACGACCCCGGCACCCGGAGGTGCCGCAGCTGCACGGGACCGGAGAGATTCGCCTCGAGTCCGCCGATCGAGCGTCCGGGTACTGGACCACTCGTTCCGACGCCGATCTGCAGCTCAATGTGCGGACGTCCGGCGTGTACCTACGTGCCGATGCCGACGACATGAGCATCCTGGACGGACGGGACGATAAGCGACGCGCCGAATTGCTCGCTGAGCGGCTGGCGAACTGGAAATCGCACCTGAACGCCTGAGATCGGCATACGCCGGCCCCTCAGCTCGATCAGGCGCGGCGTCGAGACGCGTTCAGCGTCACGGCCGCGCGAATGAGGTCCTTCAACGCTTCCTCGTCGATCGGCTCGCCCTCACGGAAGTCGATGGCGCGTCGGGTGTTGCCCTCGAGGCTCGAGTTGAAGAGGCCAGATGGGTCGTCGAGTGCGGCCCCCTTGGCAAAAGTCATCTTCACGACGGCCTTGTAGGTCTCACCGGTGCAGATCAACCCGTCGTGGGACCACACCGGGACGCCTCTCCACTTCCACTCCTCGATCACGTCGCGGTCGGCTTGCTTGACCAACGTGCGGAGCCGCGAGAGCATCTTGCCCCGCCAGTCGCCCAGCTCCTTGATCCGCTCGTCGATCAACCGAGATGCGGACTTTGCCGTCTGAGGCTTCTTCCGTTCCTTTTGTTTCTTGCGGTTCACGCTCGGCATCACACGGCTCCCCGAACCGCCCATGCCTGCGCAGTCAGCTCGATGCGCCCGGCTGGCGTCGGCACCAGACGCGACTCGAGACACAGGCGGATTCGCTCACGCACATCCTCATCCGCCGACGCCAGATACGTCGGCGCCGCGCCAGTCTTGCCGAGGAACGGGGTCCAGTAGTCATCGAAGCTCTCGAACACGGTAGGGATCTGAACGGCGTACACCGTCACCGCTTGCAGCCCCATCCGCTCGAACAACGCTTGGAGCGGCCCGGGCTGGCATAGCGGAAATCGTTCGGCCTGGTCGAGCTTCGCGTCATTGGGACTCACGGTGATGGCCGCATCCCAGAAGTGCCGCATCATCTGCATCCCGCCGCCGTAGTCCCAGACGTACGCCGCCACCATTCCGCCCGGCCGCGTCACCCTCGCCATCTCTTGGACCATGGCAGCGTGATCGCGTACGAAGTTGAGGACGAGGCCGGACACCGTCACATCCCAGGCCGCCGACCGCCAGGGTAACTGAGTCGCATCTCCAACGTCGAAGCGCGCCCGCTTGTCGCCGACACGGCGCCGCGCCTGGGATACGAAGCCTTCCGACGAGTCGATACCGGAGACCAATGCGGGCTTACACCCCGCAAGGATGGCCGACGTCAGCTCTCCCGTCCCGCAGCCGACGTCCGCCCAGGCAAGGCTCGGACCGGGCGCGAGCCAGCGAAGAAATTCCAGCGCGACCTTCCGGCTCCAGCGCCCGACATACCGCTCGTAGGCGTAGCCAGACTCCCACGCCTCTGCCGCCGTCCTACTCATCGCGGAGCATCGAGGAATTCCCCGATGAGCCGTGCGGTCAGCTCGGGATAGCGGGTGTCCTCTTGCGTCATCACGGCTTCGCCGAGGTAGTCTCCGTGCCCGCCGGGCAGGATCAACAGGCGCGCACCCGAAATCAAACGAGTCAGCTCGACGGCATGCTCGAGTCTCACGATGTCTCGATCGCCCACGACGACCAGCGTCGACGAGCGGACTGACTGCACGAGCTCGTTCGGCACATCCTTGAAGTTCCGCATCCGTGCGACGTCCTTGTCATGCATGGTTCGGAGCTGCTGCGAGCTCGGATTCACACCCAAAAACGCATCCTTCAGCGGCTGCGGCATGTTCGAGAAGTCTGCCTGTTTCATGAACTCCCAGAGTTGTGGCTGTGCGCCGTCCCTCCTGGTCATTGATGAAGCGAAGACCAGCTTTCGCACGAGCTCCGGATGCCGTATCGCGATCTGAAGCGCGATGCTCGCGCCATTGCTGAACCCGAAGACGTCCGCTTTGTCGACCTTCAGGTACCGAAGGAGGCCCGCGATGTCGTCCGCGGACGATTCGAACGTAACGGGCGCATCGCGGTCTGTGGTGCGCCCGTGCCCCTGCTCCTCAACGGCGATGACCCTCCGGCTACCAGCGAAAACTGGGAGCACCCTACTGAAGGTGACCTCAATGGTGGATCCGCCGCCATGAAGCAAGACAAGCGGCACGCCGTCCCTGCGACCATGCAGCTGGTAGTAGATCTGGATGCCGTTGACCGGCGCGTGGCCACTCTCCATGCCCTGAAGATCGCTCATGCATTCGAGTCTAACGCCTAACGGTCAGCGCCTCAGGTCGGCTGCGGTCAGATCTTTGCTCAATGGATATGCTCCGTCCGCAACCGGCGGGCCACGCCGAACGTATCCCCTCCGGAGATAGAAATCGAGCGCGTTCTGGCTAGACTCGAGCCGCGCCGTCGCGTAGCCGGAGCTCTGGATGGAGGTTTCGGCGTGCGCCAGAAGAGTTGATCCGACCCCACCGCTGGAGGAAGCCGGTGAGACATACAGCGCCGCGACGCGGTCTCGATCTACTTCGACCCAGCCCAGTGCAGTTCCGTCCACGGCGATCCACACGTCATGGTCCCGAATCGCCCGTGCAATGCGATCTGCCGCCGCTCGGGTGGCCCACTTTTGCGCCTGTTCCGTCGACATTGCCGGTACGGCCAGAGCAACAATGGCGTTCCGCCGGATCTGTGCTAACGCTTCCTCGTCAGCCGCTTCAGCGCGCCGAATCTGCATCAGGCGGGGCGCGTGCCCACGAGGACGGGCTGAAAGAACCGGTTGTCTATCCGCCGAACGCGTTGAAAACCGACCGCGCTCATGAGCTCCGCGACCTGCGCAACCGGGATTGCGAGACAGGAGCTCTTCAGGATGGTGGCAGAGCCCGCTGCGCTATCGATAGGCGTGATTTCGAACGACAGGTCATATCGCGCCCCCTGCCAGCTCCAGACTTGTCGCACATGATACCGGCGCCCCGCCCAGCTGCGCTCTCCGTACGGCCGCACCTCGACCGTCCCAGAAGGCGGCGGCGATCCATAGTCGCGCATCGAGATCAGGCAGCCGCCGCCGGGCCGGGCACAGCCGAAACATTGTTTCAGCGCCGTCTCGATCTCGCCAGGCGTCTCGAGATGTGCCAGGGCGTTATCGCAGACGATGACGACGTCGACGCTTGCCGACCGCACCGGCAGCGCACGGAAATCGGCGACGGCACACGGGAGTTGAAGATGACGCGCGGCGGCTTCGCGTCGTGCTCGATCGACCGCGGCGCACGAGAGATCGGAGCCTGTCACCCTGTACCCAAGGGCAAGGAGTCCAAGCGCCTGCGTGCCAATGCCGACCGCAGCGTCGAGTACCGAGAGTGCGCCCGGCCAGTGCTCACCGACGAGCGACGCTAGCGCCTTCCCTTGCCGCGCGACACTTGCGTCCCAATCCTCGAAGATCAGGTGGTACAGCGGCGCCAGCCCATCGTAAAACTCCTGGACCGACATGCGATTCCTTCGTGGCCTAGCGTTCGGCCATTCAGCGGCCGCCGCAAAAGAATACGGAGGTTAGGCCGGCTCCATTCATGAGGCTAGTCGAGAGCAAAGCGGGGGTCCCCTAACAACTCATCCGCCGTGAGTTTCTCGCCGTTGGACCGCGTTGCCGGACCGGACGCGCGGCCAACCCAACCGATTCGCCACGCGCCGTCTTCCCAGTGGGTCATGAACGCCGCGAACTCCAAGGTTGGCCCCTTCGGGCCAACGCCCTCACGACGGTAGAGCAGGCGAGCAACCCGTGCTTTCGCGTCGCACCGCACGAACGTGAACTGCGAGATGTCACTTCGCAGATCAGCGACCCTCTTCAGCATCGGCCCAAGCTCGCTCTCCGACTTCCCAAGCTTCTTGAGCTGATCCAATGTGGTTTCGTAGGCCCACCTGGTGCGGACCTCCCGGTACGCAGCCGTGTCGCCCTGATGCTCTGCCTGCAGGTACTTCGCGTAACGCCGCTCCACATGCTCTATGAAAGGATGATGGCGGTCCGCCGTGCTGACGGCTTGCGGAGTCTGCGCGTCGGTCGACTGCGCAACCAGAATGAGCCCAAGCCAAAGCGGGAAGAGTAGCCTCACCATTCCCTCCCTCGCGCCCTCTAGCGCGTTGCTCGAAACACGATCAGTCGGACGAGCACCATGCCCAGTGCGAAGATGGCGCCACCACGGAATGTGAAGAGCGTCGGCGGCTCCCCGCGCGTTCTGGTCCACAATGTGCCGAGCCATCTCATAACCGCGCCAGTCGCCACGGGAGCCAAGATCAGACTGAGCCCGGGAACTGGTGCGCGCGGCGTGAGGCGCTGATCGAAGATCAACACACTCACGAAACCAGCGATGGCGCCCATAAGGAAATGTCCCACGGAAGCGAGCCATGGCGCAGTCTTTTCTTCCCTTGGCAACGAATGCTTGAGCGAGTCCCACCCCAGGGTGGCAGCTATCTCAAACACGATCTGCAGGACGATCTCGAACGCTAGCTGAAGGAGGAGCCCGAGAAGGAGCTCGATCACGCGCTCCTCAACGGTGTGCCGCTATGCGCTCAACAGCCGTCGGGCGGCACCGCGCTTGCCACGCCGTGAGCAGCCTCGCAACGTTGCCCTCGGTCGCGTGACACTCATGCGGGCTTGCGGCCCCAGACGAAGATATGCAGCCTGCCGGCGATGATGGGACCTCGCGCCTCTTGCTCATGGAACGCATCGAGCCAGGCACGCCCCTCGGTCTCGGTGACCACGCCCATCTTCACGGCAGCCTCGGCGCAGCGATCCGCCATGTTGCCGTAGAAGCTCTGCCGCTCGGTCTCGAGAGGAAAGAACCCGCGCGCCCGGACGTCCACGAGACCCGCGCGCTGGAAGAGCGATGGCAGCTGGCGGACGAGCCAGCCGTTGACGGCCATCGCATCCGACGCCGCGGCGACGATGCGGCGAGTGAGCGCACGATCCGGATGTGTGAAGGCGGTCATGTCGGTGTCGAGGTCGAAGACCCCAAGACGCCCACCGGGCCGCAGGACTCGAATGAATTCGGGGATGGCAGCCTCTCCTCTCGGAACGTGGGAGAGCACCGTCACACACACCACCGCATCAAAGGAACCATCGGGCAACGGCAATCGAAGCGCGTCGCCCTCGCGAAACTCTATCCGATCGCCGACGCCGGCCTCTTTGGCCAGCTCGCGGGCCACGGCCAGTAGCGCCGGGCTAGGATCAAGCCCGACCGCGACGCCGCGACTTCCTACGCGTCTGGCGAGTTCGCGAGTGACGGCGCCGCTACCGCAGCCGACGTCGAGGACGCGCTCGCCAGCCGCGATAGCGAGCAAATCGAGATACGCGTTGCGCGCAGCGATCTCGTCTGCGGCTTTCGCACGACGCTCGAGACGTGCCGCCAGGTCGCGCGCCCGTTCGGCGTCCACCGTCGCGGTGTCGCGCCACAAGCTTTCCTGGCCGTATTCGGTCACGTCCTCATCCCTTGCACCGCAGAGTCAAGGCGAGCACATCAGACAGCCTTTTCGTGCATCATCTGAGCATAGATCTCTGATACCCGTGCGACCGAGATACCCGCTCGTTGCTCGACAGCAAGAGGATGCTCGGTCGGTTCCAGCTCGATCGCCGGCCGAACGCCGTGGTCCCGCAGGTGCACGCAAGTCTTTAGGTTCATCGTATCGGGATAGGGTTTCAGCCAGGCGTTCAGCCAACCGAAGAAGGGGCCGATGTGCGATCTGTGTTCGGCGTTGACACACCCGAGCCACTTCCTGAAACTCGCCTCGCTCAGCGAAACCCAAACGCCCCAGACGAACGGCTCGGACTCTCCATGGACGGGAAGCTCAATACAGCCTCGGACAAAGTACCAGGTCTCATCGATGACACAGTCGTCCCTCCCGAGACGACATCGTGCGTCTCGCTGCTCCGCCGGGATCTCGTAGTAACTGAGCTGGGCATCGGCGCCGAAGTTGGGCATCCCGCGGTGCATCTCGCTGCAGGACGAACACCGGAACTCGAATGCCATACCGAGCCTGTCTAACGCTCGCGGTGAGCGGCGGCCGTCCGATCGAACGCCGGGTTGGGCGTCTGTACGGTCATAGCGGTTTGTTCCAGTAGCTTGATACCGCGCGGAAGCCGAGCTTGCGGTAAAGGGCGATACCGCCGTCGTTTGATGAGAACACGTTCAGACCGAAGCTGGCGCACCCGGCTGCGCGGACCGTCTCCTCGACGGCGATGAGAGCCGAGCTCGCAAATCCTCTGCGGCGGTGCTCAGGCAGAATTGATATGTAGTAAAGAAACGCCTGCTTGTTTTCGTCGTCGATCCAGAACCAGACGCCGCCGACGACCTGCCCACTGTCTGTAGCCAGAACGCGCACGAAACGATGACCGACGGTGAGGTGGCCGTCGGGCAGGAGTCGGGCGTGCTGGCGGCGCGCATACTGCTCTGCCGTTCGCAGACAGACATGATCAGCGGCCGCCCTTTCGGCCACGTAGGGCGGCAAGATTGCCTCCATGAAATCGGCGAAGTGCTCCTGTGTCATCGGCTCAAGAGTCACACGCGGCACTTGTGGTTCCTCAGACGCTAACGCCGGTATCAGCCGCGACCGAAGGCCGTGAGCTGCGCCCCTTCCGGCGCAGCCAACGACTGAGGCAACAACGAGAGGCACCCATGCCCAGTCGAGGAATTTGTGAACACTCGTCATGCCTATTTCGTGGTGAAGAAGTAATAGTCCGCCGTGTAGTCGATGCGAGCCGGCGCCCCGGCGGTGGCTTGAGAACAAGCGGCTCTAGGCGCCACGCCGCCCACCGTATTCACGCGCTGTATGCTCGTCACCTTGCTGAACGAGCCTTCGGGCCCGACGGATCTCGCGGCCAGCAGCAGCCAAGGAATCGCATTGGCCACTGGCGCGTCGCTACGTTCCTTCACCGTACCCAGAATCTTGCTGCCGTCTGTCGATTCCCAATGTGGGCCCGCATAGTGTCGGCCGATCCTGCTCCCGCGCGCATCGAAGAGGTCCGCTTCGGGGGCCACGAACGCCCATTCGTATCCCCCGACCTGATCCTTTTTGGCGCGGCATTCGTAGATCTGCACGCCTTTTGCGGGAACGATCATCGCAACGGATTCGTTCGCGCCGGGTTTGAGCTTATCCGGGACCTCGACCATAGACCTGGCTTGGCGTGCGCACGCGCAGGCGGCAACGAGGGACACCAGTAGGAAGACTATGAAGCTACCTTCTCGGCTCATACCGCATCGCCACCGCCCCCGACCCGAACTCCAGCCGG
>AR_comb_assmDRAFT_10410623_pt1 | contig 17433 bp, 9 predicted proteins | sample ArasoioldDNA_FD_10543 | JGI IMG/M metagenome (IMG submission 10543) | reverse complement strand
CATTCAGGGCGACGGTTGGCTTTCCGGAATTGTCGAAGGCTCCTAAAGTATATCCTTGCCAGTTATTATGAGCCTCCGGCTCCCAGTACAGCACACCCAGGCCTTTGTTGTTCGGAAGTAACTTCACTTTGTTTATCAAATCGCTGATAAACGAGTTACAAGCAGCTGCCTGGTCCCAACTCATTCCCACTTCTACCACCATTACTTCTTTATTGTAACGGGCGATCATATCATTCATGTTGTTCAGGCATTGCGAATTCAATGTCGACCAGTTTGTCGCAGTGGGATATAAAGACATCCCGATAACATCCCATTTTCCTCCATTGCTTTTTAAACCATCAAACATCCAACGAAATAAAGTATTGTCGAATCCATTGGAGATATGAACAATCACTTTTGCATTTGGAAAAACGGCTTTGACTGCATCATAACCTGTAGTGACCAGTTGCCCAAAGTTTGCCATGCTTGTTGATGCTTTCCCGTCTGGCCAAAGCATACCATCATTTGTTTCATTACCTACCTGCACCCATTCTGGCGTAACGCCATTATTCTTCAGTTCATTTAACACATCCGTTGTGTGATTGGCCAGGGAAGTTTTGAGAGTAGCGAAATCCTGTGAAGCCCATGCGACCGGCTTTGTTTGATGGCCAGGATCGGCCCACGTATCACTGTAGTGAAAATCGATCATGATTCGCATGCCAAGGTTTTTTGCCCGGACAGCTTTTGCAACGACATCAGATTTATTATTCCAGGCGGGAGAAGGATTTACCCATACCCGCAGACGAATGGTGTTCATCCCAAGACTTTTCAACAGTGATATACACTCCTGCTCCGTGCCTGAGCTGTTATAAAATTTTAGTCCAGTTGATTCCATTTGGGTCAGCCAACTGATATCAGCGCCTTTTGCGAAGGGAACCTGTGTGCCAGGTGGATTTGGAGCGGGGTTCGGAACCGGTGAATCATTCTTCTTACATGCCCAGGCAATCACTAAGAAGAATAATATTTTTTTCATCGTCTACTCAATTGAATAAAAAAGGCTGTCTTCATATTAAACAGCCTTTCAAAAGATTTATTGATTTCACTATTGAATTTTATACGTCATATTGATAAAGTTCACCGTGATGGTGTAATCCTTGGTTGCTGCCGGCGCTTTTAAATCGCCGCCTTCTCCTTTAATATAATCTCCATTTACATTGTTAGTATTGCTGGCTCCAAGGCCACCGAATTTGGTCCAAACTCCATTGTATGGCAAGAATAAGAAAGACTTGCCGCCCGTCAGCGGTAATGTTATCTGGAAAATACCCAGGCTTGTTTCAGTAAATTGCTGTGACGGTACTGGGACAGGATTTGTCCAGGTGGGAGGCGGCGGAGCATCACCAACAATGAATAGATTGCCGGAATACGGTACCGCTGAATATGTGTTGGTGAAGAAATTAACAACGACCAAATATTGACCTGTCGCGGACGGCGCTGGCGTATTCGATCCAGGCACATCTCCATCCGCTAATAGGCGAGCGGTCGATGATCCATCCGTAGCTCCACCATACTTATGAGTCCAATCACCGTTTACAGGCAAGAATAAATAACTTTTTCCAGCCGTGAGATTGATTACAAGTGCAAAAGTATAAGTGTCTAGCTGGGTGAATTGTTGTGACGGTGTAGGAACAGGATTCACCCATTGACCGGCTGTAGCATCACCCACAATATAGAGATTTGTCGGAAGGGTAACTGGTGCAACCGTGAACTTGTTTGTTTGAAAATCGACAACAATTTTATAAATACCAGTGGTCGCAGGAGCTTTTAAATCATTGCCTTCGGGTTTAAAATCATCACCGTTTACGTTATTTGTATTACCAGCACCCACTCCTCCATATTTGTGACTCCAATCACCGTTAACGGGCAGGAATAAATAACTCTTTCCTCCCGTTAATCCAATCGTGATGCTGAATTTGTATGCATCCAGTTTGACAAATTGTTGTGAAGGTACAGGTACTCCTACACCATTACCGACCATCCATCCCCCGGGTGTTGCATCACCTGTAATAAAAAGATTGGCGGGTACTGGAGAAAAAGTTGTAATGGTGACGCTGACAGTATTCGAATAAGCAATCGCGCCATTTGCTGCTGTTGCCTTCACACGGTAGTCAACCTTTCCTGTCGCTCCTGCAGCAATTCCCGAAGAAAGACCCGTCGTATTCATGTCAGCCTGGTTCAGATTAGCGGTAAACACAGAATTACCGCCGAACCCGGCAATTTGCTTAGGAGAGGCAAAATTCTTTCCCGCGGAATCGTATTGTATTACATAATTTACAACTCCACTGTAACCAGGAAATGCTGGTGACCAATCAAAAGTGTTTGAATGGGTAGTCGATGTAGCGGAACTTCCCGTAACGGTTGTTTTTTCTGAAGTTAACTTGGACGGGTCTGCATAAGGAGTTATCGTAACCTGGGCTACGTTTGAAAGATATCGCTCGTTATTGTTCGCGTAGGAGGAAGTTATTCTAAGGTCCAATTTCACCGGCGCTCCGAGTGAATATCCTTTATTCAATAAAATCGTATTCAACTCCCTTCCTGTATATGAAGTCGTCAAACTCTTAGTCAGCGTTTTTGTCACCTCTCCCGCGAAGTTTTTCCCTGCTGAATCGATTTCAACTATGTACTTCATGTTAGCGGAGTCAGTGGCATAGTTAGGAAATGTCCAATTTAGCGATAAGACTGCCCGGTTGGAATCGGCTGCCGTTGGAGTAAGGGTAGCAGGTGTGGCGGTTAGTGTGACAGGAGTGCCCAATTTATAAGAGGGCAACACCTTCGTCTTATCACAAGCTCCTAAAAAAGTCATTAGCCCCAAGGACAACACGACAAAATTTAATATTGATCGCATATAAATGATATTAAGCTTGAATTACAATTTTGTTACTGTGAATTTTCCCCTCTGAAAATCTACCTCGATTTTATAATTTCCGCTCGCTGCAGGCGCTTTCAAGTCACCGCCGGCTGGTTTGAAATCATCTCCATTTACATTATTTGTATTGTTATCACCTACACCCCCATATTTGGCACCCCAGTCGCCATAAACTGGCACAAACAAATATGAGTTCCCACCAGTTAATGCTATACTTGGCAAGACATAAACAAAGTTGTTTACTTTGTTGAATTTCTGGTTGGCTAATTCAGGATCACCGGCGACCATCCAGCTGGCGGGAGTCGCACTGCCTGTAATATATAATTTGCCAGACGCTGGAGGTGGAATTTTTGGAGGAATTGCATAAGGCTTAACTCCTGTAAATTTCAAAACATTAGAATATAAAGGTACCGTACCTGCAATCGTCGATCTTACTCTAATGTCCAATGCATGTGTTGACAAAGAATCCAATTGCAACTGGTTCAATAAAATATCATTAAACTCTGCTACCGTAAATGATTTGGTTAAATCCTTACTAATAGATATTTGCTGCCTTTTGGGATTGGTGAAATTTGCACCTGTAGTATCAATTTCGATCAGGTAGCTGACATCCTGCGAGCTAAGGCCGGTTGTAAATGCATAGTCAGGATTTGTCCACGTCAGCCTTATTGCTTCCTGTGTACTATTTGCAAAAGAAAGGGGAATAGTCCCCACTTTTGATGAAGTTAAATTGGGTGAAGTTCCCCCTTGATAATAGATTTTACCTATTTCTTTCTTGCAAGAGCCTAGTATCAGCAGGAGGAAGGTACCTAACGAAATAAATAGTTTATTTTTCATTGCTTAAACAATTAATTGTTATCAATAGCCAGGGTTTTGCTTCAGATTAGGGTTCGAAGCCAGATCCAGAGAAGGAATTGGAAACAGGTTGTATTTACTATCTACACCAGTGCCGTTAGGAACATTGCCTTTCCAAGCCCATACATAAGCTGACGTTGTAAACTGTCCGAACCTGATAAGGTCGGTTCTGCGAAGCATTTCCCAAAATAATTCACGTCCCCTTTCACTTATAATGTAAGGAAGGGTTAATTGCGCGTTGCTGCCTGCCGTTGGTCGGCCTCTTGCACTCAGCTGGTCAAGATAAGAAAGGGCTGTAGCATTGCTCCCCCCTGTGCCTCCCCGTACAACGGCTTCGGCATAAGTTAAATAGATTTCCCCCAGGCGGAATAAGGGTAGATCAATATCGCTAAAGTTACCCCAGTTACCCACCGGATCTCTGTGAGGTGCTGGTGCACCAGTTCTTGTTTTATTTCTGAATTTGCTAGAGGAATAGCCATTTGAAGGCGCTCCGAGCAGCGTATCCATATTAAGCTTTTGGGTGGCCGTCCAAAATTGCCCACGTATATCCTGGGCATCGAACAAGGAGACAAATTGTTGAGTCATTCGTGTGCAATTCCAGCTCGCGCTAGTACCTGAACTGTCCCCGGGGATGCCGACTGGTGCGTGCAGGAGTAATGTAGTACCCCCGTAAGTTTGAGTGTAGGTGCCATCGAAGGGGATCACGAATATAAACTCGTCCGTATTCAAATTGTTATCCGCTAGCATTAATTCTTTGTATTTTGAATGCAGTGTATATCCAGCACCGATAATCTTATTGCAATAAGTAATTGCATCCGTGTATCTCGGACTGCCTGTGTACACTTCGGCATTTAAATAAATCCTCGAAAGTAAAGCCCAGGCGGCGGCTTTATCTGCCCGACCATATTCATTTGTTTTGGGTGCTGCTAAATCCGCGTCAATTGCTTTCAATTCTGACTCGATATAATTGAACAAATCCTTTCTTTGCATTTGCGGTGGCAAATATTCTGAACCAATCACGTCCTTGTCCGTAATAAATGGGGGGTTCCCGTACAAATCCATTAGTACCCAGTACTGATAGGCTCTTAAAAAACGAGCTTCCGCCTTGTATTTACGGATATTATCCGCATCTGCACCTGTGATTCCCCTGCTGGCTAATTGCTCATCAGATGACTGCCTTATAAAATCGTTAGCTAAAGTGATTTGGTAGATGGAGCGATAATATGATCCTGCAACAGTTTGATTTGTTGAAGTCCATTGCATTTGGTGAATATTCAGCGGGTCGGTATTGCCAAAGTATGTCCATCCAGCTTCATCCGTTGTAAGTTCCTGTAAATACCAAAAACCTCTCACAAAATCGGAATTGCCTTCGTCGGAAAGAATCTGCGGAGGAATATCGGGTTGACCTCCCCATTGTGTACCGTCATGGTTGCCTACATTGCCCGGCATTGCCATGGCGAGATACACTTTAGCCAGCGCCTGTTTATATCCCTGCGGCGTGCTGTAAACTTTATCAGCCGTTATATCATTTGTCGGGGTAAGATCCAATTTTTTGGTACAAGCTGAAAGTACCGTTAAAACGAGTGGACTAACAAACAAGAGGAGCTTAAATATCTTTTTCATAACATCATGATTCTTTTATGAAGATTAGAAATCGAGGTTTATACCCAAAGAATAAATGCGCGGCCGTGGGTAGATATTATTATCAACCCCTCCGCTAATTTCGGGATCCAGGCCTTTGTACTCTGTAATAACAAATACATTTTGCACTGTTCCAGTCAGCCGCAATGTCGCTTTACCCTGTATGATTTTTCCAAAATTATAGCCGACGTAGATATTATCCATTTTTAAGAACGATGCATTTTCAAGATAATAGTCACTAAGTACCTGGGCGTCGGCATTCGTTGTTGTCCCTGCGAACTTAGTCACCAGGTAGTTGGCAGAAGCGTTGCCTGTTGACTGAGCACCTAAAATTTGGTTTAGCCTTCCATTATTACTGAATACATTATTGTATAAATAATTATTGAAACTTGCTCTTGCTACAAGGCCTGCACTCCACTTGTGATAAAGAACATTTGTACTGAACCCTGCAAAAAAGTTAGGGTCAGCCCGCTTACCCTTGTATTTGTCTTTGTCATTTATAATACCATCCCTGTTTGCATCATCCAGCAAACCTTCAATAGGATTTCCTGACTTGTCGTAAATCTGGTGATACAAATAAAAAGTATTCTTACTGGTGCCGACTGCATTTAGAAAGGCAAAGCCTTGTACCCCCGAGACATTTGTCGACGGGAAGCCGGCATAATTGGGATCATTCGGGATGACAGTTAGGTTGGTTATTTCATTCTTATTATAAGTGGCGTTGAACGAAACATCCCATGTAACATCTCTGTTCCTCACCGGTTGGGCATTAATGGTGAACTCAACTCCTTTATTTTCCATATCACCCACATTTGCGGTAACAAAGGCTGCAAAATTGGTCCCTGCCGGGGGAGCAACGCTGTTAAGTAGCTTCGAGGTTTTCTTTACATAAAAATCGATACTTCCATTAATGCGGTTGTCTGCAAAGCCATAATCAATGGCGACATTCGTCGTCGCCGATTCTTCCCATTTGCGATTGGCATAAAACCCGCCGGGCCTGTAACCCTGGTAGTAGACGTTTCCAAACTGGTACGACGAAGTGGCGGCACTAAGGGCATAATACGAGAGATAATCATAGTTACCAATACCATCTTGTTGCCCCGTAACTCCGTACCCCACGCGCAGTTTTAAATCAGAAACGACCGTGTTGTCCATTAGAAATGGTTCATCTTTTATTTTCCACGCGAGGGCCACAGATGGGAAGAGCGCCCATCTATTGTTTGGTGAAAACCGTGAGGAACCATCCCGACGCAGCGTTGCGGTAACCAGGTATTTACCATCATAATTATAATTGACGCGACCGAAGTAAGAAATGAGAGTATTCTGCGGTTTGTCGAATGGGAAATTTGGCTTCGATAGCGTATCGCCACGAGCATTTAATCCGGCAAAAGAATAGTTTGTGGTCTTGTAGTCATTGTAAGAATACCCAGCCATCACATCCACATGACTCTTCGCCGATGGAAAGTCCTTTACATAGTTCAAATAAAATTCTAAAACCGTGTTTTGCTTGGTCTGCTTGTATTGGGTATTCGAACCGTGGGTTGAGTAGGCGAGAGAAGAACTGTCCGAAATAAATACCGTGCCCGTACCCTTCGATACATCATACCCCAAGTTAAGATTAGCATGGAGATCGGGAAGAAAATGAAGTTTGTAATCAAACTGAACATTGCCAATACTCCTTTGCGCATCGCTGTTATCATGCCGGTCGGTTAGCTGCGCAACTGGATTTCTTGCGGCCAACGTATTTGGAGTACCATCCGGTCTTAACCATTCAAAGTAACCGTTGTATCTTTTGCCTCCAGAATATACAGGTTGCGTGGGGTCAAAGTAAACCGCGGTGCCGATAGCCCCCTGATTGGCAAATCTGTATTTCAGAATGCTACCTTTCAAATTCACATCTACCTTCAAATGATTGTCGAAAAACACAGGATTCAGCGCGAGAGCTCCGGAATACCTCACCATGTTATCGGTTTTCAAAATACCCGTCTGGTTTAGATAGCCGAGAGAAACCCGGTATGGGACGTTCTTAAGACCACCAGTCAAGCTGATATTATTGTCCGATGCAAATGCTGTTTGGTATATCTGATCCTGCCAGTTTGTATTTGCTGTACCTACTTGCGATTTTTGTGTGGCGTTCCCAAGCGTATTTACAATTTGACGTACTTGATTGCCATCCAGAACAGGCACTTCTTTTGTAATTTCAGAGACCGAATTTGTTGACGTAAAATTAACTCTCAGTTTGCCGGATCGGCCCTTCCTCGTCGTAATGATGATCACACCATTGGCAGCCCTCGTTCCATAGATCGCAGATGCCGAAGCATCCTTTAGAACAGTAAACGATTCTACGTCATTGGGGTTTATAAAACTCAGGGGATTGTTCCCCCCTGCAATTGAGCCGTTGTCTACTGGTACGCCATCAATTACGATCAATGGATCATTACTGGCAATTAGAGAGGACCCCCCGCGAATCCTAATTCTGCTTCCGGCGCCCGGCTGGCCCCCGTTCGAAATAACTGACACGCCCGCCACCTTTCCTGCAATCAACTGCTCAGGTGTCGTGATGTTCCCCTTCTGAAAATCTTTAGCACTAACCGTCGCGACAGAACCGGTCAAGTCTTTTTTTCTGGCTGTTCCGTAACCAATAACTACTACTTCATTCAGGGCCGTTGCTCTACCGGACAGTGAGACCTGCAACGAATTATTTGCCGGAATAGCAACTTCCTGTGAGGTAAACCCAACCGAAGAAAAGAGAAGAGTGTTCACCGAAGAAGCTACAGATAACCGAAAGCTGCCATCATTTGCAGTTTGTGTGGCGGCCTGGCTACCTTTAGCACTCACAGTGACGCCGGCAACACCGTTGCCAATTGAATCAGTTACTCTGCCTGTAACTACGCGTTCTTGTGCGAAACTCACCTGCGTGAATATGAGCAATGCAGGCAAGACGATCGATCGGAGCAGTTTTCTGCATGACATAAGCAATCATTAAGCGTTTTGATTAATCAATTTTCTATCCAGTAATGTGTATGGAACACACAATAATATAGCTTTTTTATAACCTGAAAAATTTTATTTAACTGTTGCTGAAATCGAATTCCCATCCTATAAGCTCGACTGACTTGATACTTAAATCTCCGCACTAACCTCATCCAGGGTTTCTCATTTACTCATTTACTCATTTTCCGATGTTTCCTTGTGGAAGACTCCCGGCAAATGAGTATAGGGTCGAGGACAATTTTCTGTTTTGCATGGCCTTCAATTTCTCGCTTCTCAATTATATTCAGCAGCAGGTCTAGTGCCGATCTTCCCATTTGGATCGTCTGCTGGTCTACCGTTGACAAAGTCGGTGTGATATGCTCACCAAATAATTCATTGGCAAATCCTATCACGCCGAACTGCTGCGGAATTTCTATTCCTCTTTGCTTTAGTTCTTTGATGACTCCGAGGGCTGTAAAATCTTCGGTAGCAAAAATGGCATCGGGCGGGTTCTTCAAAGACAACAGATGCTTCGTACCATTTCTGCCGGAATCAATGGAAACATTGCCGTCATAAATCAGCGATTGATCAACTTCTATTTTGTTAGCACGCAAAGCTGCCAGATATCCTTTGAGCCGATCATGAAAATTTTTTAAATGCTGCGGTCCTGAGATATGAGCAATTCGTTTGTATCCTTGCGACAGCAAATGTTCAGTGGCCATAAACGCGCCTTTATAATCATCAATAACGACAGAATCAAGTTCCAGGTCATCATTTGTACGGTCAAAAAAAACTATGGGCACCCGACGCGACTTTATCTCCAAAAAATGAGAGTATTCGATGGTATCTTTTGCAATGGATACAAGAATACCATCCACTCGTGCTGCAATAAAATTTTCCAGGCCCTTTTCTTCATAATCCTTTTGCTCATTCGACTGAAAAAGCAAGACGCCATATCCGTTTGAATTAGCAACGCTTTCAATGCCGTGAACGACAGAGCCGAAAAAGTTAATTTCAGCACTGGGGATCATTACACCGATCAGATGCGTTCTTCCGGATCGGAGGGAAGAGGCAATTTTGTTTCGCTTGTAATTTAATTTCAAAGCAGCCTCATGAACCGACTTTTTAGTCTTAGCGCTTATCCGGGGGTGATTGCTTAATGCGCGGGATACAGTAGCAGGGGTTGTGTTTAACTCCTTCGCAATATCAGTGATGGTTGCTTTCAACATTTAGCAGTCGTTATAAAAACCGTTTGCACAAAAGCAAAATGCGCAAACGTTTACACAATGTAGGGTAATTTTGCACTTCAAAAAAATTTTTTTCAGACCGGATCCGGTCTCAGCGCACTGATGCGATGGTTCCGGCGAGTGATTTTTTTGCTTTCTTATCCGTCAGCCTTTTACGAGTTTGAATTTTCGCTTTATAGAGCTTCCCAGGTCTATGAGGCACGTCATTTTCCATTTCGTCAAGGTCTAGCAGCCAATCTTTATGTGCAATTTTTTTGCGGAAGTTCCGCCGATCAAGACTGACACCCAAAATTGCCTGATAAAGATCCTGCAGTTCTCTGAGAGAGAATTTCTCAGGCAAGAGGTTAAAAATTATGGGATGCTCCATAACCTGTTCGCGCAAGCGCTCGAGGCTGGTTTCCAAAATCTTTTTATGATCAAACGCCATTCGCTTTATGTCGTCAACAGTATGCCAGTGCAATTCATTATGTGTAAGCCTGAGCTTGTGGTGTTTGATGTCAATTAAGGAGTAGTAAGCCGTAGTGATGACACGCCCGGAAGGATGACGACCTATGTCGCCGAATGTATGCACCTGATCCAGATATACATCATCGAGACCGGTTCTTTCTTTCAGGACTCTATAGGGAGCGCTTTCAATGTCCTCATCGGGCCGAACCAGGTCACCCAACAAGGACCACAACCCGGTGAATTCTTCCAGATCAGATTTGATAAGAAGAACTTTCAATTCTTTATTATCATATCCGAAAATTACACAGTCTACTGAAACCGCTATATTGAAGTAATCAAGATGACTGATTTTTTCCAGCTCAGCCGTCTTGAGATGCGTAGATTTAGGCATAGCAATAGTTGGTTGAGTTAAATTAAAAAATTTATTTTAAAACAAGCCGGACCGCCCCACTTAATGTTTTTGTATTCATTCGAAGAAGATAGACACCAGGCTGCAATTTGAGGCCAGTTGCGAAATTGATTGTGTGAGGTCCCTTTGTCAAAAATCCGGAATGCAGGGTCTTCACCCTCTGACCGGTAACATTCAACAGGTCTATTTGCACATTCCCGCTCTCCGTGAGATTGACATCAACTGTCACATTTTGATCAGCTGGATTTGGATAAACATTTACGAATAAGCCATTGCGATTAGAATTTACCGGCGGAATCGCCGTTACAAGACTACTTGTTACATTCCTGTTCAGGTAAACATGATATTCGCCCGGCTGCAAAGTAATATTCTGTGCGACGCCGGTTGCAGCGATGGTACTTCCATCAAGATAATCGTACCAGGTACCTGCATTTTGAAAGGTGACGCTGCCAGTTTGCGATATAACATCAAAGTTTCCAACTACGCAAATTTTGGAAGAGTCGGTTGTTACTTGCAACGACTTAAAACCGCTACTCAAGCTGCGGTTAACCTGGTTGGTAATAAATACATCTTTGTATAGCGAATGAGAGCGCAATTTTATCAACTCAGCAAATACATCATGCAACCTTTTTCGTTGCATGTTTTGCATATAATCCCAGTGGGCTGGCTTCGGAGTTAACCGACAACTATCGGCGGAGGTTCCGTTTTCACAACGATTGATAGAAAGATCATAGCCCTGCTCACCAAATTCCCATAACATTTTCGGACCTGGTATGGTAAATAAAAAAGCTCCGCACATTTCGACTCTTTTCAACGCTGTGTTTAGATCTTTAACATTATAGCCGCCCGCATTATTTCCGAACTGAAGATTTTTGTACATTAATCTCTCTTCATCGTGGCTTTCCATGTAAGTGACCAGATGTGGCTGTGTCCAGTTTCGAACTGTATAAATTCCACCACTGAAATCCCAATCCGTGTTGTAGCCCATCGACGCCTGGGCATAATTGTAATTCATATTGCCCCAAAGCAACATGCCGTAATTCGCTAACTCAATCTCTTCCGTATTATCTGCGAAATGTTCTAAAATCACATAACTACCTGCAGACTTCAATTGCGCGGTATCATAATACTTTTTCCATATGGCAATCCTCGACGCGTCATAAGCACTCCAGGCATTCACATTGCAATTGCCGCCGTTATTATCACACGTCTGCGTCTGCGTAAATCCTTTTGAAAGATCAAAGCGAAATCCGTCAAGCTTATAATTCGTAAGCCAGTGCTCCACCACCCTGCTCACAAAGTATTGCGTTGCGGCGCTTTGATGATTCATATCAAAACCCACATTAAAAGCATGTTTTGCGACTGGGTTGAACCATGGATTATTTGCCGCCGGTCGATTGTTAGCCGCATCCCAGTAGAGTTGCACCATCGGTGACAAGCCAAATGAGTGGTTTAGCGCAATGTCCATCACTACCGCGATCCCTTTTTTATGACATGAGTCAATGAATTGCTGCAGCGTATTCTTGGGCCCGTAATACTTATCTGGTGCAAAATAGAAATCCGGGTTATACCCCCAGCTATTATTACCTTCAAATTCATTGAAGGGCATTAGTTCAATTGCATTTATCCCAAGATTTTTCAAATAGTTCAGCGTATCGCGTAATGTATTCCAATCATGGGCGGCCAGGAAGTCCCTCAGTAACATTTCATAGATTACTAATTTTCTTTTATCGGGCCTGGAGAAATTACTTATCTGCCAATTGTATTGCGGTGCTGCGGTTTGCAAAATGCTAACTATACCGGTTGTTAGCTCCGCAGGATACGATCTGAGATTAGGATACGTGGAAGCGAGAATATTTTGATCATTGTTATTGTAAGGGTCCAGGATTTTTTCAGCATAGGGATCTGCTATTTTTAAGGTACCATCTACCAGGTACTGGAATGCATATTCAGTACCTGCGGTCAATCCTGTGATCCGAAGCCACCAATAATTCCCGTCTGGTGTTTTATTCATTTGGTATTGTGTCTGCTCTGTCCAGTTACTACCGGTAAATTCCCCGATTACAGATACTCGATTCTTCTGAGGGGCATATAGTACCAGCGTGACGGCAGTGTTGTTAGCCTCATAATTTATTCCATCCCTTACACCGGGCGGGAGCGGCACAACATTTATTCCGCCGGTAACAAAGAATCGAATGGTGTCTGTTTTTGTTGTAGTCCCATCATTTGCTTCGGCAACGATAACGGTGTTACCTCCTGAAGGAAGAGTGGGATTTGCCGAAATCGTTGTAGCACCAGTTGCCGTTTGAATTACTGTACCATTTAGATACAGCTTCATTGTAGACGATTTGTTAGCGACAGCGATAAGGTTAAGATTGTCTCCGATTGCTTTATTGATTGGTTCAGGCTGTGGTACAAACAGTGGTTGCAAGGGAGGCTCCGCGAAGCGGACAGCGACCACACTATTATCATACACTGGTACGTACATGTCGCTATTGTCGGAATTTCGTTGCGCCTTCGACCCATCTCCATTTCGAAAGAGTATTGCAACCTTCTGAATGTGCTCTGTTGCATCCGTAATTCGAAAAAAGGAGCGCAGTCCCCCTGTCATCGTAAACTGCCACTTATTATTGCCAATGTATGTACAATGAGCCGCAGCAGTTGTAGTACCCCAGGTAAAAAGGCTGTACCGCCAGTCTGTACGACTACTGCTTTTATTTGTAATTACGCCTATATGAACATACACGTCATCAGTGGGAAAATAATTCAACAGTCCCTGGTTGCCCTTTGTTGCATCCACCGTAACGACCACATTGGTTAGCGCATCGTTTTCCTCGGCAAAGGAAGGAGTCCAACTTAATAATTGTGTTCTTGCAAGAGAAATGCTAAATAAAAAAACCAGGAGCAACAAAGTCTTCTTCATAGCAAGCGGTTGGCCGTTTCAGTATGCCTGTAATCAGGTAAAGAGAATCTAAGATAAGAAATATGTACTAACGACACATTAAATTTTTATTAGTAGAGTGTTTAAGTGATACCCGCAGATACGGCTTCAAGAATAATTTGCAGCAACGATAACTCGTAGCAGTACTACCGGTACAAAGCAGCGGCGTACTTGGTGATCCATTGTGTTTTTCATGACCTAATCTGGTCACAAAGGCCACGAAGGAGACACAAAGAACACGACGACAAAACCCATAAACTGAAAAACTCATTACCAATGATGGCCAGGCCGCCGGCACGTTATCAATCCTTGGGATGAATTTGATACTTATTTATAAGCGCAAGTAACCCCCCGTTGTTCCAGCCAAAACCATCTTGCCCACCATACTCCCCGCCGCCTGCCTCGAGATGCGTGTCCACAACATTATATTTCTCCATGAGCTTACCTGTTCGCTCAAACACTTCAACATTTAGCTTTACCCACCGTCCTGCAATATCTCTTGCAAGATTGGATTGTCCACACCGATCGAGCCCCCAAATTGTCATCCATTCAAGCGGCGCCCATCCATTCGGGCCGTCCCACTGTTGTCCTGTATTAAGTTCTGTAGTCTGAACTCCGCCGGCCTTCAGTAATTTTTTTCTCAGCATACTGACGGCCAAGGCACATTTCTTGTTCAATGCAGACGATTTGTTCAAGGTGCAAAAGGGATACATTCCAGCAGGCGTTACTGCTGAATTTTGTTTCTGTTTTTTGAAATTATAGTCGGTATAATAATTCAGTTGCGGATTCCAACAATATTTTTGGACTGCAGCTTCTCTTTTTGTGATTTTGGTCGCCATCTGATTTGCACCAATCTGGTCATTCTTCAATTTCCTCGCTTTGGCAATTACTTGTTCGAGATGAATCATCAATGCATTAAGGTCAACAGGAACGATATCAGTGATCTCGATGCTAGTGAGGTTTTTCTTATCAGCAAACCACCGGTTGCTGAAGTCAATCCCACTTTCGGCACCTGCGCGAAGGTTGCGATACATTTCTTCTTTGTTTCTGCCTGAACGTTCGGCTACCGCTACATCTTCTTTGAAACCCTCTGGTCGTGGGGTAGCAGCATCATCCCAATAGCGATTCAGAACTGTCCCGTCTTTCAATTTTACAACTCTCCGGTAAGCCTGGCCGGGCTTTAATTTCTCTGACCCCTCCATCCAAAATGCGTATTCCTTTTCTAATGCTGCCATGTACGACAAATAAACCTCATCGCCTTTTATCGACGCCAACAGTGCGACCATCAATGAGAAAAACGGAGGTTGTGACCGGCTAATATAATAACTGCGGTTCCCGTTTGGTATATGACCATATGTGTCGATAAGAAAAGCAAAATTCTTTACCATGTTTTCGATCATCTCCGTTTCTCCGCTTTCCTTCAACCCAAGCATTGTAAAATAAGAGTCCCAATAATAGATTTCGCGAAACCTACCCCCGGGAACGATATAAGGATTTGGCAACGGAAGCAGCGAACTTCCGTTAACAGCCGAATCTGCTTCGCGACGCAGCACTCCCCAAAGATTTTTAACGTGCATTACTACATCTTTTTCCTGGGTAACATAATTAAGCTGCGGCGTCTTTGGCAAATCAAAATTCCCCGTCACAAACTCATCCAACCTAAACCTGGCCGCGGGATTATTTTTCAAGGCCAGGTAATCCTTTACAATTTGTTGTGGATCTCTTTTAGGGGTGCAGTCGGGAAACGTTTTACTGTCGGGGAAAATATGTCGCATTTGGACGTCCGTGAACAGCTCTCCATATATTTCGGCAGGAGTCTTTACAGTTTGTTGTGCAGCAAGAGCAAAAAGAACAAGGTATGCAAGGAGCAGCGTTAGTAGTTTTTTCATGAACCGAATATATCAATAAAATTAACGCCTGCGGCGAAGTGAGCATCCATAGATGGCGAGCGAAAACGTAAAGTTATTTTTTTTGTATCCGGATAGAATGTTCGCCAGCCTCTACCAAAAAACCTCAAGCGCTGTTAACACAGTTCATATGTTGAAACGGTAATGAACTATTTCACTCTGCTCCATCTGTTACTGCTCGTTGTATTGCATACTCCCCTACCTTCTTCCCGCACGTAAACCCTGCCTCGATATCGCTGCGGTAGTGAATGGCGCCGTACAGACGGGAAAGCTTTGCTTCCTGCGCCATATCATTATAAGCATTTGCTCTTGCCGGAATGATATGACCTAAGATAGTAGCTGCAGCAGCGCTGAATGTTGAATGACCCGAGACAAACGAGGGAAAATTAGGTAAGCCTGTTAATGTTTTTATGCTTGGATCTATCTGTGAAGGCCGTGGATTGTAATAGGTGAATTTTGCATCCCAGCAAACAATGGCAGCGTCCATCAGGGCAAGATTCAGTAGCGCCATGTTCCTGGCCCAACGAACTTCGCTAAAATTTTGTTTCAAAAAATCGGTGGCTGCAATGTCATTCCAGTGACCAGGAGGAGTAACGGTAGCCACTCCGTCCGCCCAAAAGTCGATTATTCTCATTCTCTCCCTCGTTGGATGATCGCTGTAATATTTCACCTCAGCCGTCTCATCCTTGAATTTTTGCGATGAGGTGGATGGAGGAGGACCTGGTCTGATTTGCGTCACCATCGCTAATGAATCAAACAGAAAAGTTCTTACTTTTCCAAATAAAGGAAGCATAGGTGGGCGTATGGGTGATTCCAGGCTGAGCCAGGGAACTTCTCCTCTTGCTATGCAATCCTGTTCCATTTGCGACCAAATAGCAGGTGTTCCAATAGCTGCACCAGCTCTGTCGCCCCTTGCTCTCGTGATAAATTTTTGTGCGACTAATTTCCCTAATGCCTCGCCAGCATCTAAGTCACTCCGCACGTTGGCGCCTGAAATAAGGCGAGCATGTTTGTGCTCTTCAGCCTTTAGTTGAATGAAATCCTGATCGCCCGGAAATAATAATTTCATCATTTCGGTGGTCACCCCTTCTACAACAGCATCTTCCGAAGGATAAGATGGCAAAGCAGATGTCGGTACAAGAACACTTACCGTGGGATCTACAACATACGGCGCCGGCCGATTGTAAAATTTTTTATAGTACCATGCGGCTACTAGTGCATCATATTGCGCAGCACACACGTAAGCATAAGCCCTCGCCGCATACGGCGGGTTTGCAAATGGAAATTGTGGATACGCCAACGGGTTATTTGCATTCGGAACCGGATAGGTGCCATCGGCGTTTTGATACGGTGGTAAGTTATGTTTGGCTACCAACCCTCTTAAGATTTCATTCCAGCGAAAAACGGCCCCTGCACTCCAGTACTTAACTATATCTTTCTCCTGCTGTGTTAAATTGGCTTGGAAACTCTTTATTTCACTGATCTGTGCAATGTAGTCGGGCGTGTTTGTCGCGATTGGAGCGGCGACCGCAAATTCATTAGCACTCGTTAATAATATCGGTTTCCATGTCCCCGCGTTAAGATCAATATTGGTTGGCGATAACGCGGAAACATTGTCCGTTCTTCCCTCAACCTCCTTTGAACAAGAGGAGATCAAAATGAACACGCCGCCAGTTATGATTGATAAGAATAAAAACATTTTTTTCATAACAGTTCGTTTAAATCTTGAATTACGATTTTGCTTTCTTTCCGAAATAGAACATATAAAGTGCCCCAACAGTGAAAGCCTTTGACTGACCCACGTTTCTACCAGCGACAGTGAAATTTCCGCCGGCCAGGACAGCGAGATGTGTAAATGTTTTCAACGTATATTTAATAGAGGCTCCCACCATTGTTGAATTCATTCGAAGGTTTGGATACAACTGGCCGTTGTTTTTTGTAATGTCATAACCCCCGAGTGTTGTGATGTTGGTTAGCAATGCTTCCGCGATAAGATACCTGCCGCGATAACCCGTGCGCAATTGATATTGGCTAGCATTTGGCATTTCCACCTCGTCCGTAATATGTAATTCTGTGTCGTAATACGAGTCCTTATCGAGATGTACATTACT
>AR_comb_assmDRAFT_10245389_pt1 | contig 17433 bp, 18 predicted proteins | sample ArasoioldDNA_FD_10543 | JGI IMG/M metagenome (IMG submission 10543) | reverse complement strand
CCCGCTGCGCGGGCGCGGGGCGGTCTCATCTCCCACGCCGCCCCGAGTAGGGTCGCGGGATGCGGATCGCGTACGTCGTCGACGTCCACGACCGGTTCGACGCCGTTCAGCGCGCTGTCCTGGAGATGGGCGAGGTCGACGTCCTCGTCGTCGGAGGGGACGTGACGACGTTCGGCACGCCCGACGACGTGGACCGTGCGATCGAGCTGTGGAGGCCGCTCGCCCCACACCTGCTGGCGGTCGCGGGCAACTGCGACTCCCCCGCGATCGACGAGCGGCTCGTCGAGCTCGGGGTCTCGATCGACGGCCGCGGGGTGACGCTCGCCGGCGTCGGCTTCGCGGGCGTCTCGGCCGCTCCGCTCTCGCCGCTGCACACGCCGCACGAGGTGCCGGACGAGGAGCTCGGGCGGAGGGGAGCCCGTGACTCTCCGAAATCGCCAGCTGCGACGTGCAGATCTTCTGCCCCCACTCCCCTCCGCACGGGACCGCGTGCGACCGGCTGCGCTCGGGCGAGCACGTGGGGAGCGCCGCGCTGCGCACGCTCGTCGAACGAGAGCAGCCGCACCTCGTCCTCTGCGGGCACATCCACGAGTCGCGAGGAGAGGACGAGCTGGGGCGGGCACGCGTGGTCAACCCCGGTCCGGTGGCCGCGGGCCACCATGCGCTCGTGAAGATCGCCGACGGCGTCGAGGTGACGCTCGACTGACGTGACCGGGGCACGGACAGCGCTCTCCGCTCTCCCGCGCGCGGCGATCCTGCGCGCGGCGGACAGTCCGCTGCTGCAGCGTCTCGTCCGGCGCTACGGCATGCGGCTCGGGGCGGCGCGCTTCGTCGCCGGCGAGACGCTGGACGAGTGCATCCGCGTTCTCCGCGAGCTGGACGAGGCGGGCTTCCACTCGAACACGACGCTGCTCGGAGAGGCGATCCCGGACGCCGAGGCGGCAACCGAGGTCGTCGCCGAGTACGAGGCCGTCCTCGACCGGATCGCGGCGGAGCGCGTGCGGGCGAACGTCGCCCTCAAGCTCACCCATCTCGGTCTCTCCTTCGACGAGGAGATCGCCTATACGAACGTCGAGCGGCTCGTCGCGCATGCAGGCCGGCTCGGGTCCTTCATCCGCATAGACATGGAGCAGTCCGCGCACGTCGAGGGCACGCTCCGGATCTACGAGCGCCTTCGCGCCGCGGGGCACGAGAACGTGGGGACGGTGCTGCAGTCGTACCTCCACCGCACGCCCGCCGACCTCGAGCGGCTGCTCCCGCTCCGGCCGAACCTCCGCATCGTGAAGGGCGCGTACCTGGAGCCCGCGGAGATCGCGCTGCCTGACAAGCGCGACGTGGACGTCGCCTACGTGCGGCTGGTGCAGCGCGCATTGCGCGGGGGCGCGTACGTCGCCGTCGCGACGCACGACGAGCGCATCATCCGGCATGTCCGGGCCTTCGCCGAGCGCGAGGGCATCGGCGGCGACCGGTTCGAGCTCCAGATGCTGTACGGCGTCCGTCCGGCGCTCCAGCGGGAGCTCGTGCGGGAGGGCTGCAAGGTGCTCGTGGCCACGCCCTTCGGCCCCGACTGGTACCCGTACCTCATGCGGCGGCTGGCGGAGCGGCCGGCGAACCTCGCCTTCTTCCTGCGGAGCCTCGTGCGCGGATGAGCAGTCTGCCCGAGCGAGCCGACGTGGTCGTCGTGGGCGGAGGGGTCGTCGGCACGAGCGCCGCCTTCCATCTCGCCGAGGCGGGCCTCGCCGTGACTCTGCTGGAGCGGAACGAGCTCGCGTCCGGCTCGACGAGCCGCGCCGCGGGCGGCATCCGCGCGCAGTTCTCGGACCCGCTGAACATCGAACTGGGCCGGCGCAGCCTGGAGGCCTTCGCCTCCTTCGCGGAGCGGCCGGGCGCGGAGATCGATCTGAGGCAGGTGGGATACCTCTTCCTCCTCGACCGCGAGGAGGACGTGCGCGCCTTCGAGCGCGGCGTCGAGCTGCAGAACGCGAACGGGGTGCCGAGCCGCTTCGTCTCCCTCGAGGAGGCGCACGCGCTCTCGCCGCTCGCCGGGCTCGAGGGCGTGCTCGCCGCGACGTACTCGCCGCTCGACGGCCACGCGAGCCCCGAGGCGGTGGTCCAGGGCTACGCGGCCGGTGCACGACGACATGGGGCGACGATCGCGCCCGGGTGCGCGGTCACGGCGATCACCGTCTCGGGCGGGGAGATCCGCGCCGTCCACACGGAGCAGGGTTCGGTCGCGACCGGCGTCCTCGTCTGCGCCGCCGGAGCCTGGTCGGCCGAGCTCGGGAGCATGGTCGGCCTCGAGCTGCCGGTCCAGCCAGTCCTCCGGCAGATCGGCTTCACCGCGCCCGCGCCCGACCTCCCGGAGGACTTGCCGATGACGATCGACTTCACGACCGGGCTCTACTTCCACCGCGAGGGGCCGGGGCTCCTCTTCGGGATGGCCGACCGCTCGCAGCAGCCGGGCTTTGACGCGCCCACCGACCCCTCCTGGCTCGACCGCGTGACCGAGGTCGCCGAGCGCCGGCTGCCGACCCTCCTCGAATTGGGCATCGCGGGCGGGTGGAAGGGCTACTACGAGGTCACTCCCGACCACAACGCGCTGATCGGAGAGACGCCCGGCGTCGCGCGCTTCCTGTACCTGACGGGCTTCTCCGGGCACGGGTTCCTGCAGGCACCCGCAGCGGGAGAGATCGTCCGAGACCTCGTGCTCGGTCGGGAGCCCTTCGTCGACGTTGCGCCGCTCTGCGTGGAGCGGTTCGCCAGGCAGGCGCCGCGCCCCGAGCACAACGTCGTCTAGCGACGGTCTCGAGGGCGCGGCGCGAGCCCCTCGGTGCTCCGCAACCCGTTCGGCCAGGCTCGACCTAGCCGTTCGTCCAGGTACCGCTCGACCCCACCCGCGCCGGGCGCGAATCGGCCGTAGCCGGTACCGTTCGGCCCGTGAGGGTCACATCCGTGCTCGCCCTGCTCGTCGTGTCGCTCGCGCTCGTGGCGGCGGGCTGCGGCGGCGGGGACGACGAGGCGTCCGCAAACCCGACCGCCGCGTGGGCCGAGGGCTTCTGCAGCGCGATCACGACGTGGACGGGCTCGATCACGGATGCGACGGACGAGCTCCGCAGCCTCAGCTCGCTCTCTCGTGAGTCGTTCGAGCAGGCGGGCGAGGACATCCGCACCGCGACCACCCAGTTCGGCGACGACCTGCGCGCCCTGGGAGCGCCCGAGACCGACTCGGGCGAGGAGGCCCAGCAGGCGGTCGACGACTTCGCCACGACGATCGACGAGGACAGCGCCGACATCGAGTCCACGATCCAGGACGTCTCGGGGATCACCGACATCCCGAAGGCGGTCCAGGACATCACGGCGTCGCTCTCCTCCATGCAGGCCGCGTTCTCGGCGATGCTGAAGGCGATCCGGACGGACGACGCCAAGAACGAGCTCGACACGGCGTTCGAGAACGCCGACGCCTGCGACGACATCGGCTGACCCGAGCGCGTCAGCGAGGCGCCAGCGCGCCCTCGAGGTAGCGGTGCACCTGCTGGATCACGACCGACCCCTCCCCCACCGCCGAGGCGACGCGCTTGACCGACCCGGCGCGGACGTCGCCGATGGCGAACACGCCGGGCACCGACGTCTCGTACATCCGCTCGCCCCGGCCCGTGACGACGAACCCGTGGTCGTCGCGCTCGACGTCCTCCGGTAGCCAGGCCGTGCGCGGCTGCGCGCCGATCAGGACGAAGAGCGCATCAGCGGCCACGGTCTCCGTCCTCCCGGACCCGTCGCGCAGTGTGATCCGCTCGAGCCGGTCGTCACCCTGGCCGTCCACGACCTCGGTCGAGAGCCGGACGCGCACGTTCGCCTTCGAGCCGATCTCGTCGACCAGGTAGCGGGACATGCCGGCCTCGAGCGAGGGCCCCCGGTGCACGATCGTCACCGAGGCTGCGTACCGGCTGAGGTGGACTGCGGCCTGCCCGGCGGAGTTCGCGCCGCCGACGACGAAGACGTCGCCACCCGTGAACTGCCGCGCCTCCGAGGGCGACGCGCCGTAGAAGACCCCTGTCCCCGCGAGCGCCTCGAGAGCGGCGATCCCCAGGCGGCGGTACTCGACGCCCATGGCGAGGACCACGCTCCGCGCCTCGATCTCGGTCCCGTCCGAGATCGTCGCGACGTGCCCGCCCGACGCACTGCGGAGGCCCGTCACCTCACGCAGGACGACGAACTCCGTCCCGAACACCCAAGCCTGCTGGTACGCCCGGGTGGCGAGGTCCCGGCCGCTGACTCCTCGCTGGAAGCCGAGGTAGTTCCGGATCCGGGAGCTCGATCCCGCCTGCCCTCCGATCGACTCGTGCTCCACGACGAGAGCCCGCAACCCCTCCGACGAGGCATACACGGCCGCGGCGAGGCCGGCCGGGCCCGCTCCCACGATGAGGACATCGAACGTACCCGGGTCGTCGAGCTCGGTGGGGACGTGGTAGCCACGCGCGGCGAGGTCCTCGCGCGACGGGTCGACGAGGACCGTGTCGTCCGGGAGCACGACCACCGGCTCCGCGGTCGAGCGCTGGCCGCACGTTCGGAGCAGCTCCCGCGCCTCCTCGGAGTCGCTCGCGAAGAACGCGTGCGGCACGCCGTGGCTGGCAAGGACGTTGCGGAGCTCGTAGCCTTTGCGCGACCAGGGATCGGCGACGACGGTGAGCTCGAGGCGACCTTCCGTCGACCGCCTCCACTCCTGCAGGAACTCGGAGACCAGACGGTGGAAGAGCTCGTCCGGGCTCGTCCACGGCTTGAGCGCGTAGTAGTCGATGTCGCCGGACGTCATCGCCCGACGGATCGCCTGCGCCGTCTCGTCGTCCGCCCAGCCGCCCCAGGGAATCAGCAGCGCCCGCTTTGCGTGCGGGTGGAGGTGGCTCACCCGCGCGAGAAGCTCCTCGCCCGCCAACGTGTCCGAGCCGCGGGCCGCGAGCACCACTGCGACCTTGCCGACCTCGTCGCGCACCGCCTCGAGCTCCTCGAGCGCGGACTCGGTCGAGGCGACGCAGACGACCCGGTAGTCCCGCTCGTAGCGGGACAGCTCGCGCGTGATGCGCTCGAGCGCCGCCCCGTCGGGATCGACCGCGTAGATCAGCGGCCGGTCGTCCGGCAGCGCGCTCACGAGCGCACGTGCTCGGGCCCGGGCTCGGCGACGAAGGCATAAAGCTGCCACTCGCCGTCGAAGCCCTTGAACGTATGCGTGCCGCGGTCCTCGAAGACGAGGCCGGCGGCCCCGGCGAGCGCGCGCGTGAGCTCGGAGACGAGGATCTCGTCCTCGCCCGCGGCGGCCATGATCCTGGCGGCCTCGTGCACGGTGACGCCGCGGACGTCCTCGCCGACGAGCTCGACCTCGCCGACGTGCACGCCGATCCGGACACCAAGGTCGTGGCTACCCGCCCTGCGCCGGATCGCGGCGGCGCAGTGGAGCGCGCGAGCCGAGCCGTCGAAGGTCGCGAGGAGGCCGTCGCCTGTCGTCTTCACCTCGCGCCCGCCGAAGCGTTCGAGCTCGTGGCGGACCTCCTCGAAGTACCGCGACAGGAGCTCGCGCCAGCGGCCGTCGCCGAGCGAGGTCGCGAGCTCGGTCGAGCCGACGACGTCGGTGAAGAGCAGCGTCGCCAGCACGCGGCTGCGGATTCCCGTGGGAAAGCCGGCAAACGCGCGGATCCCGGCCCACTCGACCTGGACGCAGGGCTCGTCTCCGACGGTGTAGCCGTCGTGCCCGGGCGGCAGGTCGAACACGTCCCCCGCCTCGAACACGACCGACGTCCCGTCCGGGAAGTCGATGCCTAGACGGCCCGACAGGATGATCCCGACGTGGCGGGCCTGGCACCACTCGCCGCCCACCGTAGGCTTGATGTCCTTCGACCAGCGCCAACCGACGTCGTTCACCATGCGCCCGACCGTGAGGTCCCCGAGTTCGACGAGCTCGGTCCTCACGCCCGGGAACTCGACTACCTCGTCCGGCCGGTCGAGGCTCTTCCGGAGGACTTCGGCCACGAGCTAGCGGGCGCTGACCGTGTCCCCTACGTCGGCGAGCGCTCGGAGCGCCTGGGCGAGCGCGATCGGAAGCGTTGCCAGGAAGAGCGCGACGGGCCCTCCGATGAGCAGGACGCCGATCGTCTGCCAGAACCCGTCCACCTCGACCGCCCAGATGACCGTCCCGATCGCGGCCATGATCACGCCGAGGACCCCCACGATGGAGAGCACGAAGGCCCAGAACCGAAGCGTGCCGTACTGCGTCATGTCGACCTCCCGAGTCGCTCGGCGCGAGTCTACGCCCCCTTCCCTCGCTACGCGCCCGCGTGTATCGCGCGGACGGTGTCGATCGTGTCCGCCTCGTCCGCACGCTTGTCCGGCCGGTAGCCCTTGACGCGAGCGAACCGGAGCGCCACGCCGCCCGGGTAGCGCGAGCTCGTCTGTACGCCGTCGAACGCGATCTCGACGACGAGCTCCGGGCGGACGTGGACGACGCGTCCCTCTCGACCGGTCTCGAGCTCCAGCAGGCGCTCCGTCTGCCACGCGAGCAGCTCGTCGGTGAGGCCCTTGAACGTCTTCCCGAGCATCACGAAGCCGCCGCCTGGATCCCGCGCGCCGAGGTGCAGGTTCGAGAGCTTCCCCTGGCGCCGTCCGCTCCCCCACTCGACCGCCAGCACGACCAGGTCGAGCGTGTGCGCGACCTTGACCTTGATCCATCCCGCACCGCGTCGCCCTGCCTCGTACGGAGCCGCGAGCGACTTCACCATGACGCCCTCGTGCCCGCGTGCGAGCGCGTCCTCGAGAAACCGTTGGGCGTCGACGGCCTCCGTCACCTCCGCGCGGGGAACCCGCAGCGCCTCGGGAAGCAGCCCATCGAGCACGGCGATCCTCTCCCCCGCGGGGCGATCGAGGAGATCGGCGCCGTCCAGGTGGAGGCAGTCGAAGAAGAACGGGGACAGCGGGACGCCCGCCCTCTGCTGCTCGACGTTCGCCCGTGACCCGAAGCGGCTCATCGTCACCTGGAAAGGCAGCGGTCGGCCGTCCCCCCGCAGCGCGATCGCCTCTCCGTCCAGGATCACGGCCTCGACCGGCAGTCGTCGCACCGCCTCGACGATCTCCGGCGCGCGCTCGGTGATGTCGGCGAGGTTGCGCGTGAACAGGCGCACCTCGTCGCGGAGCCGGTGCGCCTGGATACGGGCGCCGTCGAGCTTCCACTCGACCGCTGCGGGCCGGATGCGCTCGAGGGCGGCGGCGACGTCGTCCGCGGTCTGGGCCAGCATCGGCTGGAGCGGCCTCAGCACGGTGAGCCGGAACGCGGAGAGCGCCTCGGGGCCGCCCGCGATCGCCGCCTCGGCCACCGCGGGCAGGTCGCCCGAGACCATCAGCGAGCGCCGGACGTCCGCAAGGGGCACCCCGGCCGTCCTCGCCACAACGTCCGTCATCACGCCCTCGAGTGCGCCCTGGCGGAGCTCGCCGAGCAGGAGGCCCCTGAGGAAGTCCTGCTCGCCCGCCGTCGCCCGCCCGAAGAGGTCGGCGAGCGCCTGGCGGCGTCGTGCCTGCGAGCCGCCGCCGGTCGTCGCCGCGAGCGCGGAGAGCGCCGCATCCACCTCCAGGAGCTCGAGCGTCGGCGCAGACGCGGCCTGCGGCAGCTCGCGGAGCGCCGCCCACCCCACGCCGATCGTCCCCTGCGGGAGCACGCCCGAGAGGTAGGCGACGGCGAGCCCGACCTCCCCCGGTCGCGCGCCGCCCAGACACTCGGCCAGTCGCGCGACCTTGGCCAGCCGGGACGCGGTCTCCGCGACCTCAGCCGAAGCTCGTGCCACCTTGTCCAGGAGCATCGGCGTCATTCAACCGGTTCGGGATGGACACCCACACGTCCGCGCCGCCACTCTCCCGGTTCCGGGCGTGCGCACGCCCGCCGTGCGCCGTCGCGATCGCGCTCACGATCGCCAGTCCCAGCCCGGTCCCTCCGCGCGTGCGCGCCGCATCGCCGCGGCTGAAACGCTCGAACGCGCGGGGCAGGAGGTCCGGAGGGAACCCCTGGCCTTCGTCCGCGACGTGGAGCTCGATCTCGCCGTCCCGCTCGCGGGCCGAGAGGAGGACGGTTCCCTCTCCGTGCCGGAGCGCGTTGTCGACGAGGTTGGCGAGCAGCTGCCGGGCACGATCGGGGTCCGCACGGAGCTCGAGCCCCGCCGAGGGCTTCGTCTCGATCGCTCGACCGGAATCCCGCGCCGGCCGCTCGTGGCTCGCCGCCACCTCGGCAAGCATGGCATCGACGTCGAGGAGAGCCGGCCGGACGGGCAGCCCGCCGCGGTCCGCGCGGGCCACGAGGAGCAGGTCCTCCGCGAGGCGGACGAGCCGGTCCGTCTCCGCGCCCGCCGAGCGTACGGCGCTCTCCAGCTCCTCCGTCGTCCGGGGGCGGCGAAGGGCCAGCTCGAGCTCGGTCTGGAGCGCGGCCAGCGGCGTCCTGAGCTCGTGGCTGGCGTCCGCGACGAACGCCCTCTCCCGCTCGAGCGCCAGCGCGAGCCGGGCGAGCATCTCGTTGAGGGTCTCCCCGAGACGGCGGATCTCGTCGCGCGAGCTCGGTAGCGGAAGACGGCGCTCGGGGTCCGAGCCGGAGATCGCAGACGCCTCGACGCGCATCGCCTCGACCGGGCGGAGGGCGGCCGTCGCCAGTGCGTAGCCGAGAAAAGACGTCAGGACGAGCGCGATCGGCAGCACGACCCCGAGCACGGTGAGGAACTGGCCCGCGGTCTCGTCGCGGTCCTCGAGGGACGCGCCGACGACCAGGACGCGAGCGCCGTCCGGCGACGAGACCGCCGTGGCGAGCAGCTGCGCGCGACCGGCGACGCCAGGCACCTCGTGGAGCTGACTCCGAACGAGCACGCCTGCTCGAGCCTGCTCGAGCTGGCCCGGGCCGAGGAGCTCCACGCCGGCGACCTGCGGCGTGCCGTCGACCACCACGCCCGACCCGTCGACGAGCTGGGCGAACCGCTCGTCCGGATCGACGAGACCGCTCGAGCTCCCGAGGTCGAAGTCCGCTCCACCCTCCGCGACGCGCGCACCGAGCTCTAGGAGGCGGGCCTCGAGCACCTCGTCGACCGACTCGTCGAGCGACGAGGCGAGCCGGAGATACAGGAACCCGCCGACGATCGCCAGCACCACGGCCATCGCGAGCGCGAACGCGAGCGTGAGCCGCAGTCGGATCGGGATGCGACTCATGCGGCACCCTCGCGCCTCAGCCGGTAGCCGACACCCCGGACCGTCTCGATCGAGCGTCGCCCGAACGGCCGGTCCACCTTCTCCCGCAGGTAGCGGACGTACACGTCGACGACGTTGGACCGGTTCTCGTAGGCGTAGTCCCAGGCGTGCTCGAGGAGCTGCAACCGGGACAGCACCCGGCCCGGTCGGCGCATGAACGTCTCGAGCAGGGCGAACTCCTTGCCGGAGAGCTGGATCTCGGTCTCACCCCGCCAGACCTGCCTCGTCGCGGGGTCGAGCCGAAGATCTCCGACCTCGACGGTCGCCGGCCGCTCCGCGGCGCCACGCCGCCCGAGGGCCCGCAGACGGGCGAGGAGCTCGGCGAACGCGAACGGCTTGGTCAGATAGTCGTCCGCGCCCGCGTCGAGGCCCGCCACGCGATCCTCGACGGCGTCCCTCGCCGTCAGCATCAGGACAGGCGCCCAGACATCGTTCTCGCGCCAGGCCCTGCAGACGGCGGCTCCGTCCGGGCCGGGCAGCATGAGGTCGAGCACGATCGCGTCGTACTCCGCCGCCTGGCCCATCCACACGGCGTCGTCACCGCTCCGCGCCACGTCGACGGCGTAGCCCTCCTCACGCAGGCCGCGGTGCAGCAGCCCCGCCATCTTCACGTCGTCCTCGACGACCAGAACCCGCACGTGCGCATTGTCGCGCGCGAGATGAGAGCGAGATGAGAGGCCGGACACGCGCCCGGCCCCTCACGGCTGCAGCGCAACCGGCGTCAGTCGTCCGTGTCGTGCTCGCCCTGCTCGTCCTGATCCGAGCCCTCCTCGGCCTGGTCGTCGTCCGACACCGAGCCGAGGACCTGGAACTGGGCATCGAGGTGGACCTCGACCTCCGAGCCGTCGCTCCGGCGCACCTCGACCTCGTAGGCGCCGGCGCCGTCCTCGTCGGCGCGCTCCACCTCGCGCACGCTCCCGCCCCCGACCGCGGCGAGCGCGGCGTCCCCGGCGTTCTTCGCCGCGGCCCCGGACACGTTGTCCTCACCTCCGCTCACGGCCTGCGCGATGCCGGCGCTCGTGGCGGCGACCGCGGCGACGGCTGCGGCGGCGATCGCCAGGATTCGACCGTTGACCTTCATCGTTCCTCCTCTCGTAGCGATGAGACGCTCACGCGGCTACCCGCCTCGCACGTACCGGAGCAGCTCCTCCCGATCGCTCCCACCTGATACGGACACGGCGAGGACGGGACCCAGCCCGCGGGCGTAGAACTTGTACTCGAGGACCCTGGGCTCGAGCGGGTTCTCTTCCCTCGTCATCAGCACTCTCCCGCTTCGGAAGTATCCGAAGGGGACCTCCACCCGCTCGCGCAGGCCGACCACCCCGGCTCGATCCTCGGCATGCCCTGCGTAGTGCTCCTGCCGGTAGCGCATCCCGGCCCGGGGCCTCGCCGGCATGATCACCCCGGCCTCGGCGCCGTCGACGCCCGCCTCGAACGAGCCCTCGGTGGACACGACCCTCCCGTTCGCGTACTCCCTCGTCGCCTCGCCGAGGTACCAGACGTTCCCGCACCGGTCCTGTGCGTACCAGTCGTCGGTGACCTCGACCGGTGCTCCGTCCTCGGTCGCGACGTCGTGGACCACCCGCGCGCGGACACCGTTGGCGATGCGCTTCGTCCTCGTCGCCACGGTGACGACGACGCGCTGCCTCGTCCCCTCCGAGTCGGTCTCCCGGTAGACCCAGCGGCTGCCGGGGCGCATCGGCCACCACGGACTCGTGATCCTGGTCGTGAAGTCTGCGGGATCGAGGTTCACCCGCTGCGTCCCGGCCGGGAGCGGGCATGCGGTGGACGCGCGGCTCTTCGCCCCCGCGGTGGCTCCGACGGCCGAAGCCGCGCCGGCGGCCAGGAGGGCCAGGATCGCCAGGCGGTTCATGCTGCTCCTCTCCGGTCGGAGGATTTCATCGCACCCGAAAGGTAGGGCGCTCGGATGAGACGGGGATGAGAGCTCGGGGCTCGGCTAGAGCGCGGCCAGCGCGGCGAGATCGTCCTCGGCGAGGTGCCAGCGGATCGCGGCCGCGTTCGCACGGACCTGCTCGGACCGCATCGCGCCCGCGATGACCGACGTGATCCCGGGGGTGCTCGCGAGTGCGGAAAGCGCGAGGTCGAGCAACCGGTGGCCGCGGCCGGCGGTGAAGCGGGCGAGGGCCTCGACCCGCTCCAGGCGCTCGTCGTCGATGTGCCGCCCGGCCAGGCGCGTGCCCTCCGGCACCGGTTCGCCCGGCCGGTACTTCCCCGTGAGCAGGCCGCTCGCGAGAGGGAAGTACGGCACGTACCCGACCCCGAGCTCGCGGCAGAGCGGAAGGACGTCCTCGGCGTCGCCGGGCTTCAGGAGGTTGTACTCGTTCTGGAGCACCGTGAACCGTGCCGTCCCGAGCTCGCGGGCGACCCGCTCGGCCTCCTGGAGTTGCTCGGCGGAGAAGTTGGAGCAGCCGATCGCCCGCACCGTGCCCGCGCGGACGAGCTCGTCGAGGGCTGCCAGGGTCTCGCCCACGGGGGTGTCCGGATCGGGCTTGTGCAGGTAGTAGAGGTCGAGGTAGTCGGTTCGCAGCCGCTCGAGCGAGCCTGTGATCGCGTCGCGCACGGTCTCGGGCCGTCCGAGGCCACGATCCGGTGCCCACCCGAACTTCGTGGCGAGGACGACCCGGTCGCGGCGCCCCTCGAGGATCTCTCCCAGCATCCGCTCGCTCCCACCCCCTCCGCCGTAGACCTCCGCCGTGTCGAAGAAGGTGACGCCGGCCTCGAGCGCGGCCTCGACGACCGCGCGGGTGCCGGCGAGGTCGAGCCGCGAGCCGAAGTTGTTGCAGCCGAGCCCGAGGCGGGAGACGCGCAGGCCGCTCGAGCCGAGGTCCACGAGCTCCACGCCGGGCACCGTAGCGATGGCGTCCCGCGCCACGCGTCGCTATCCAAAGTGAACCGATGACGTCGTAACTGACATGTCACAGCGCGCCCGATGGGCAGGCGCGCCTTCTGCGGACTTCGTTCACCGCCGGCGGGAGGCGTCGAGAGGCGGCTCGAGATGACCGACCGCTGGGTCGGCCTGGACCTCAGACACCTCCTCACGCTCCGGGCGATCGCGGACGAGGGGTCGTTCAAGGCCGCGGCGCGCGCGCTCGGGTACACCCCGTCCGCCGTGAGCCAGCAGATCGCGAGCCTGGAGCGCGTCGTCGGCACACAGCTCATCGCGCGCGAGCACGGGCGACAGGCGTTCGGCCTCACCGAGGCGGGCGCGATCCTCCTCCGCCATCTGGCCGCGATCGAGGCACGACTGGGCGCCGCGAAGGCCGACATCGACGCCCTCGTCGCCGGCTCGGGCGCGACCTTGCGCGTGGGGGCGTACGAGAGCGTGGGAGCACGCCTCCTCCCCGAGTTGGTCGCGCGCTTCCAGGAGCGCTACCCGGGCATTCGCGTCGAGGTGGAGGAGGCGCTGAGCGACCTCGACCACCTCCAGGCGCTCGAGCGAGGCTCGCTCGACGTGGCGTTCTCGCTGCTCCCGCTTCCGGCCGGCGCATTCCACGCGCGAGCTGTGCTGCGCGACCCCTGGGTGCTCGTGACCCAGGCGGGCTCGCGCCTCGCGGCGAGCCCCAGGGCTGCGCTCGATCTCGCGGCCATCGGCCGGCTGCCCCTCGTCACCTTCCGCGCTCCGCGCTCCATCGACGACGCCCTCGACCGCTTCCGCGAGGCGGGCATCGAGCCGAACGTCGTCCTGCGCTCGGACTACAACGACGCCGTCCAGGAGTTCGCCGCGGCGGGCCGCGGCGTGGCGCTCATGCCGAGGCTCGCCGTCAACGCGCGCGACGACCGCACGGCCATCGTCGATCTCGGCGGCCTGATACCTCCTCGGGAGATTGCCCTCGCGTGGCACGGCGATCGCGCCCGGAGCGAGCCGCTCGAGACCTTCGTGGAGCTCGCCGTCGAGCTCTGCTCGCGGCTGGACGGGTTTCCGACCGCGCTCAGGGCCTCCGCCGCGGAGGAACACGGCACGCCTCTGCGTCGGGCAGGAGCGGCAGGGGCTCGAGGAGGCGCCTGAGCGGCTCGGATGGATTCCTGGCCACGCTACCCGTCGGGCGGGCGCCAGGAAAGTAGATTTTGTAACCACCGCATTTCGAAGTGCGAACAGGTCTCACGAGCGGAATCCCGGTCAAAAAGCCGGTGAGGATCGCTGACCCGAGGTGAAGAGACGCTAATCACCCGGCCTGCGCCAGCTCCGTCTCAGTAGGTGAAGCGACGCTCGACGGAGATGCGCACGCCGATGCCCGGTGTGCCTGCCACGAGAGCGTCGTGACGCCCGACGACAGAGGGAGGTACACATGCGCAAACGCGCGATCGTGCTCGGGGCTCTCGCCGCTACAGCGGCCGCGAGCCTCGTGCTGGGGCCGGCGGCGACGGCCGAGCCGCAGCGGGCAGCGGCCGGCACCGTCGTGATCGGAGCGGACCAGGAGCCCGCGACGCTCAACTTCTACCTCACCGAGGGGAACTCGTACACGACGGCCCTCGCCATCAACCCGGTGCTCGCGCCGGGCATGTACTACGACCAGAACGCCAAGCTGCAGCCCATGCTCTTCGACGGAGGCCCGAAGCTCCTCAAGTCGAACCCGCTGACCGTGAGCTTCAGGTACAAGGCCAGCGCGAAATGGAGCGACGGCCGCCAGCTCACGGGGAACGACTTCCTCGCGACCTACCGGACGATCATGGACCCCCGTTGGGACATCACCTCCCGCGAGGGCTGGGAGGACATCGCGAAGGTGCGGGTGAAGGGGAAGGCGGTCACCGTCACCTTCAAGAAGGGCCGCTCGTACGCGGCCTGGGACGCGCTCGTTGCGAACGTGTCCCCGATGCCCGCCCACAAGCTCGTCGGGAAGAACTTCAACGACCTCTGGCGCGACTCGCTCGACATCGCCAGCGGGCCGTTCAGGTTCGTGAGCTGGCAAAAGGGCACGCAGCTCACCCTCGCCAGGAACGCCGCGTACACCGCGGGGCCGAAGGCGAAGGTGGACCGCGTCGTCTTCCGGTACATCCCGTCGACCGCGTCGTTGTTCCAGGCGCTGAACGCGGGTGAGATCGACGCCACCGAGCCGCAGCCGCAGCTCCAGATCGTCGACCTCCGGAAGAACTCCCGGTTCAAGGTGCAGTCCGGGCCCGGGTATTTCTGGGAGCACCTGGACATCCAGTTCGGTGCCAAGGGCGCCCCTGCCCTCAAGCAGAAGTACGTGCGGCAGGCCCTCATCACGGGGATCAACCGCGCCCAGATCCGCCAGGCTCTCTACATCACGCCGGGCCTCGTCGGATCGGCGAAGGAGCTGCCGGTCCTCCAGAGCCACATCTTCAAGCCGTTCGAGCAGTACTACCAGCCGAACTGGAAGAAGTGGGGCTTCGACCAGAAGAAGGTCATAAGCCTGCTGCGCTCGCATCGCTGCACGGGCGGTCCGAGCCAGCCGTCGTCGAGCAACGACGACATCTGGAGCTGCCCCGGCGTCGGGAAGCTCTCGTTCCGATTCACGACCACGAGCGGGAACCAGCTCCGCTCCCTGACGTTCGAGATCGCCCAGAGGCAGCTGAAGAGCGTCGGCATCGAGCTCCTGCCGCGGTTCGGGCCGTCGGGCACCGTCTTCGGGCAGGTTCTGCCCTCGGGTGACTGGGATCTGTTCCTCTTCACCTGGCAGGCGAGCCCGACGAGCTCGGCGACGAGCTTCGGCCTCTACGGCTGCGGTGGCGACCAGAACTACATGAACTACTGCAACACGAAGGCGTCCTCGCTCCTGCAGAAGGCGCAGTTCACGCCGAATGCGAAGCAGCGGGCGACGATGCTCAACCGGGCCGAGGAGATCATGGTGGACGACGTGCCCTCGATCCCGATGTTCGTGCGCCCCGGCTTCCTCATCAACAACAAGAGGATCTCCGGGACGATCATCAACCCGACCAACCAGGGGTCCACCTGGAACGTCCAGAGCTGGACGGTGGCCGCCTCCTAGGCGCGCCCCGCGGGCCCCGCCCCCGTGCCCGGGGCGGGGCTCGCCCCATCACCTGGCTTCCCGTACAGGGTCGCGATCGGCCCCGCGACGTGCATTCCCCGAGCAGGCGTCCCACGCATGCGCGAGAGTCGCGTCCACCACCCGACTCGAAGGAGGCCCGATCGTGACCCTGCTCTGGTTCGTCATCTGGTTCATCTGGAACCTGGTAGGAGACGAGGAGCCGCTGATCTTCAACCCGGTCAACTGGTGGGCCGGCAGCCTCCTGTTCGTCGTCGCGCTCGACCTCGCACGCCAGCACGCCCCGGCGATGGGGAAGCCCGGCAGCAGCGCGTGACGGTCAGCCGAGCCGGACGCGCGGGTCGAGTGCGCCGTACGCGATGTCGGCGACGAGGTTGAAGACGATGATCATCGTGGCCGTGATCATGAGCCAGGCCATGATCGGGTAGGGGTCGCCGGCGTTGAGCGCGTTGACGAAATAGAGGCCCATGCCGTCGAGCGCGAAGATCGTCTCGACCACGACGACCCCGGAGAGCAGCGCGCCGAAGTTGAGGGCGACGAGCGTGATCATCGGGATCAGCGCATTCCGGAACGCGTGGCGCATCGTGACGCTCCGCTCCGGGAGGCCCTTCGCCCGCGCCGTCCGCACGTAGTCCGCGTTGACCACCTCGAGCATCGAGGCGCGCATGAAGCGGGAGTACGTCGCGATGTTCGCGACCATGAGGACGATGACCGGGAGGGCGAGGTGCTGCGCGCGGTCGACCACGAAGTGCAGGCCGCTGCCCGGATCCACGCTGCTCAGGTTCGCGACGTAGAAGATGCGAGTGTCGAACCAGAGGAAGATGTTCACGAACAGGATCTGGAACATGAGCGCGAGCCAGAACTGCGGCGTCGCGAACCCGAGGAAGCTCAACGTCGTCGCCGAGTAGTCGAAGGCGCTGTACTGCCGGAGCGCCGAGTAGACGCCGATCGCCACCGCGAACAGGATCGCGAGGATCTCCGCTGCGAGGGCGAGCTGGAGCGTGTGCCCGATCGCACGCTCGAGGTCGGGCAGGATCGGCCGGTCGCCGATCACCGTCGTCCCGAAGCCATCCGTCACCGCGTCCTTGAGCCAGTAGACGTACCGCACCGGGATCGGATCGCCCAGGTGCTTCCGCGCCTCGATGTTCGCGATCGTCTGCTCCGAGAACCCGGGCTGCATCTTCACGAAGGCGAGCGGGTCGGACACGGACGAGACGCCCGCGAAGACGATGAAGCTCGCGGCGAGAAGCACCACGACGCTGTACAGGAGGCGCCGAACCACGAAGGTCAGCACGAGACCGCTCCCTCGCTCGACGGGGCATCTGCCGCAGCCATCGCCTGCACCTCCGTGTGTCGATCGTCTCTTGATTTGTGAGACGCGTCCCTCCCGTGCTTTGTTGCGTCGCGCGCACCACCGCGCCGGGCCATTCCGTCGGCGCAGGCGGTAGCGTTGGCATGTCGTCGACCCGGGAGGACGTCCATCGGCCCCATCCGTGCACCGTCGCGCCGTCGCGTGACTCTCGCCGTCGTCGCGGCCGCGCTCACGGCGGCGTTCGTCACCGGGAGCGCGTCGAGCGCCGATCCGCGCCTCGGCGCCGAGCTCGAGCGCGGCGGCCTCGTCCTCGTGCTCCGCCACGCGGCGACCGACTTCTCGAAGCCGGACCAGGACCCCGTGGTGCTCGCGGACTGCAGCACGCAACGCAATCTCTCCGCGCGCGGGCGCGTGCAGGCACGTGCGATCGGCTACCACGCGCGCCGGCTCGGGCTGCACATCGGCACCGTGCTCGCGAGCCCCTACTGCCGGACGCTCGAGACCGCGCGGCTCGCATTCGGCCGAGCGCGGGCCAGCCGCACGCTCCTGAACACGATCACCGAGAAGCACGACGCCGCGTGGCGCCGCCAGATGCGCGCCGTGCGCCGGCTCTTCGGGACGAAGCCGCCACCCGGGGACCTCACCGTCCTCGTGACCCACGGGAGCGTCGTGGTCGACGCGGCCCACCTCGAGCCCCTGGAGGGCGAGACCCTCGTCCTCCGGCCGCTCGGGAGCAGCCGCTTCCGCCTGATCGGTCGCATCCTCGCGTCCGACTGGCGCCTGCTCACCTGACGCGAGAAGCCCCGCTCAGCGGGGCCTCTCCAGTAGCGGGGGCGGGATTTGAACCCGCGACCTCCGGGTTATGAGCCCGGCGAG
>AR_comb_assmDRAFT_10365596_pt1 | contig 17444 bp, 29 predicted proteins | sample ArasoioldDNA_FD_10543 | JGI IMG/M metagenome (IMG submission 10543) | reverse complement strand
GAACACACCGTGGACCAGGGGGACGCCTTCCGGGACACGGTGGCCCTGGCCCTGATCCACCTGGGCCGAATCGACTACGCCGAACCAGTCGGGATCACCTTCAGTGATTCCCAGACCATGCCTGGGCTTCGCCTTCGCCTGGTCATCACCTGAGAGGAACCACGACCATGGCCGCTGGCGACACCTTCCCGCTGGGCCCCGGAACCCTGACCATCGGGGCCACCGCCACCCCCATCGACATCAGTTGTCTGGTGAATAACGCCGTCATCAGCGCTGAGAAGGACCAGGGTGACGAGACCACGAAACTGTGCGGGACCGTGAAGCCGGGGTCCGTGAAGTACACCTACACGCTGAGCGGGAACATGGACACCGACGTGGACGACCCCGCTGGGTTCTTCGCGCTGTCCCAGGCTCAGCCGGGGACCCCGCTGGACTACGTATTCACCCCGAATGACGCGGCGGGCACCGAAGCCGCGGGCCAGTTGGTCGTGGACCCGCTGGACTTCGGTGGCGACACGTCCGGGGAGACCATGACATCGGACTTCGAATTCGCCCTGGTCGGGAAGCCCACCTACACCTACGGCGGCGGGGCCGTGGCCTTCGAATCCAGCCTGGACGACAGTGGCCGCGTGGTGGTCGGACCCACCGCCGATGACGAGAAGTCCACGAAGTCCGGGAAGTCGAAGTCCGCCGCGTGACCGACACCGTGGAAGTGGACGGGGCCGTCCAGCTAACCGCTGGACTGGCCCGGTTCGCTGCCAGCCTGGAAGACCTGGACGCGGCGGAACTGGCCGCGGGCCGCGCCGTAGCCCAGCGCGCCGGCCGACTTGCCCCCGTGAGAACTGGGGCCCTGTCCAGGTCCATCACCGTGTCCACCGGGGACGGGGTGACCGTCGGGTCCGGCCTGCCGTACGCGGGGGTCCAGGAAGTCGGCTGGGCTGCCCGCAACATCCAGGCCCAGCCGTTCCTACGTCCGGCCCTGGCCGACGGGACCCCCGAAGTGGCCGCGGCCTACCAGGCCGAAGTGGAAGCCAACCTGAAGCGCGTGAAGGGGGTCTGACATGGGTGACGTGAAACTGACGGCCCCCCGGGTCCGGGTGGTCCGTGAAGGCTATGACGACCTGGTGATCCAGACCGATAACCGGGACCTGGTGCTGTGGGACCGGACCCGGGTGAAGCATCGCTGGCCCGCCTTCAGTGAAGCCGCCTTCCTGTGGCTGACGTTCCTGTCCTGGTCCGCGGCCCGACGCCAGGGGGCCATCCCGTCTGACTACACCTTCGAACGCTGGGAAGCCGAAGTCCTGGAAGTCGGGGACACGAACGAAGACGAAGACGACCCCGACCACGTGGGGGACGACGACCTGGGAAGCCCTACCCAGCCGGGTCCCGATCCCGGCTGATCGTGGAACTGGCGATGGCCACCGGGACCGCGCCAGCTAACTGGTGGGACGAACCCGATGAAGTCCTGGCCACCGCCATCCACCTACTGAACGAACAGGCCAGGAAGGGGGCCCGACGTGGCAAGCGTCGCTGACCTGGTTGTCCGGATCACAGCCGACACCCAGCGGGCCGTGGCTGGCGTGAAGGACGTGGAGAAGTCCACGGGCCGGATGGCTGGCGGGCTGAAGTCCGCGGCCCTACCGGCTGCCGCGGCCCTGGCCGGGATCGGCCTGGCCGCCATGAAGTCCGTGGATGCCGCGTCAGCCGTCCAGCAGGCATACGGGGCCCTGGACTCCATCTTCGGGAAGAACGCGGGCCAGATGAAGGCATGGGCCGACGGGGCCGCCGAATCCACCGGCCTGGCCGCGTCTGAGTACGCCGAACTGGCCAGCGTCATCGGCGCGCAACTGAAGAACGCTGGGACCCCCATGGAAGAACTGGGGGGCAAGACGGACGCGCTGATCCGTCAGGGGGCCGACATGGCCGCCATGTTCGGGGGGACCACCGCCGAAGCCGTGGCCGCCCTGTCGTCGGCCCTGAAGGGGGAAACGGACCCCATCGAACGCTATGGCGTGGCCGTGAAACAGGCCGACATAGCGGCCCGGATGGCTGCCGACGGGACCGACAAACTGACCGGGGCCGCTGCCAAACAGGCCCAGACCACGGCCCTGCTGGCCCTGGTGAACGAACAGACAGCCGACAGCGTGGGGACCTTCGCGGCTGAACAGGACAGCGCTGCCGGGTCCGCCCAGATAGCCGCGGCCCAGATGGAGAACCTTCAGGCCAGCATGGGTCAGGCCCTACTGCCGGTGGTGGCCATGCTGTCCACGTCCCTGGGCCTGCTGGCTGGCTTCGCCACGAAGAACACGAAGACCTTCCAGATTCTGGTGGGGGTCGTGGCGGCCCTGGCCGCGGCCATCCTGGTGGCGAACGCTGCCCTGAAGGTCCACGCCGTGGTGACCGGGGTGGCCGAAGCCGTGACGGCCAGCTATACGAAGAAAGGGATTGCTTTCAAGGTGGCCGAACTGGCCCGGGCCGCGGCCACCGGCATCGCCACCGCGGCCACCACCATCGCGGCTGTGGCCGTCCGGGCCCTGGGAATCGCCATCGCCTTCGCCACCGGGCCGGTGGGCCTCATCATCGCGGCCATCGCCCTATTCGTGGCCGGGATCGTCCTGCTGTACAAGAAGAACGAATCGTTCGCGGCATTCGTGGACGGGGCCTGGGCCGCCATCAGCGGGGCCGTGTCCGGGGCCGTGGACAAGATCGTGTCCCTGATGCGGGCCCTGCCCGACACCATCAGGGCCGCCTTCAGCGGGGCCGCCACCTGGCTGACTGGTGCGGGCCGGGCCATCGTGGAAGGTCTGGGGGCTGGCATCGAAGCCGCGAAGGCTTGGCTGATGGGGAAGGTTCAGGCCATAGCTGATTCCATCCCCGGCTGGCTGAAGAAGCGGCTGGGCATCGCCAGCCCGTCGAAGGTCACGGCCCTGATCGGTCGTCAGGTCATGCAGGGCCTGGAAGCCGGGATGGCCGACGGGGTGGCCGGGGTGAAGGCCATGGTGGAGAAGGTGGCCGCCACGGTCAGCGAAACCATGGCCGCGCGTTTCAAGTCGGACAAGCGGGCCGCGAAGGCCGCGCGCCAGGTGATGGCCAGCATCGAAGACGAGACTGAAGCCCTGACCCGGAACGCCCGGAAGCGCCAGGCTGTGTACGCCGACCTGGCGAAGGCCCGCGAAGACCTGACGAAGGTCCAGGACGAACGGAAGTCCTACGCCGAAGGCATCACGAACGCTGCCGCGGCCTTCGGGGCCATCACGAACCTGGCGGACAAGGAAGCCACCACCGCTGACGCCATCCTGGCCGATATGCGGGCCCGGGTGGAGAAGGTCGGCCACTTCCAGGCTGTCCTGGCTGGCCTGGCCGCTGGGGGCCTGTCCCAGAACACCATCGCGGCCATGGCCGCCGCGGGGGTCGAAGGTGGCCTGGCCGTGGCCGAAGGTCTGGCCGCTGGCGGGCCCGCGGCCATCGCTGAAGCGAACGCGCTTCAGGCTCAGCTAGACACCAGCGCGGCCACCCTGGGGACCGACACGGCCACCACGATGTACGCGGCGGGGGAACAGTCCGCCCAGGCCCTGGTGGACGGCCTGGTCCTGGACCAGGAACGGCTGGACAAGCGCGCGAAGGAACTGGCCGAACAGATGGCGAAGGCCATCAAGAAGGCCCTACGCCAGGCCCTGAAGAAGGGGACCGGTGGCGGGGGTGGGGACGGGAACGGGAACGGGTCCGGAACCCTGTCCCTGGTCCCGGCCCTGGCCGCCCAGTCGGTGGCCCCCGCTGTCCCCACGGCCACTGGACGGGCCGCCAGCACAGCCGCGGCCCCTGGCCCCACCATCATCGTGAACGGGGCTGTGGACCCCGAAGCCACCGCGCGGCAGATACGCCGAATCCTGGCAGGCCATGACCGACGGATGGGACTGGCGGGATGATCGGCCAGCACGTGGTCACAGTTTGGCCGGCCGACCTGGAAGCCCCCGCGGGACCCGGGTCCGACATCAGTTGCCTGGTGGACGAAGTGAACATCCGCCACGGCAGGAACGACACCGCGAACCAGGCCGAACCGTCATCGGCCACGGTGGACTTCACGGTGGGGCCCGGGGCCCCGCTGCCTGCCGTGGTGGACATCGGGGCCTGGCTGGTGGTCACCACCACCGTGGCCGGGTCCACCTTCACCCGGTTCACGGGACGGCTGACGGATATGGCCATCGGCTGGGATGACGCTGGCGAAGACACCCCCGACGCTGGGGTGGGCCAACTGGTGGCCGTGTCTGTGCTGGCCGACTACGCCAGACGGATCGTGGGGGACGAACCGTTCCCCCAGGAACTGGACGGGGCCCGGGTGGCCCGGGTCTTCGCGTTAGCTGGCGTGGACCTGGACCCCGCCTTCAGCGACCCTGGCGTCCTGGAAGTCATCCCCCGTGACGTGGACGCCAGGGCCGCCCTGGAAGTGGCCGAAGCCACCGCCAGGTCCGCTGGCGGACTTATCTGGGAAACGACCGACGGCCAGATTCGCTACGCCGACTCAGAACACCGACGTGGCGCGGACGTGGACCTGGAACTGGACGCTTGCGACATCCTGGTGACCCCCACCTGGTCCCGGAACCTGTCCGGGATGGTGAATGAGATATCCCTGGGCTACGGGGTGGCCACCCCCGCCGACGGGGACACCCCGGCCAGCGATGCCCCCAGGCTTCGGGCCGTGAACACCGACAGCCAGGCCCGATGGGGCCGGTACGAATACAGCGTGACCACGGAACTGGCCACCGAAGCCGACGCCACCGCCATGGCCAGCCTGATCCTGACCCAGAACGGAAGCCCCGTCTGGATGCTGAACGCGCTGCCGGTGGACGTGTTCGGCCTGGACGACACCCAGACCACGGCCCTGCTGGGACTGGACGTTCACAGCCTGGTCCGGGTGGTGGGGCTGCCAGCCGTCGGGACCACCCCCACGTCCGTGGCGGCCTGGGTCGAAGGCTGGTCCGAACGGCTGGCCTGGGCCGTCCATGACCTGGACATCACCGTGTCCGACTACTGCCGGACGGCCCCGCCACCACGGTGGGACGACCTGGACCCGGCCACCACCTGGGACGCCACCCCCGCGAATGTCACCTGGGATTCCATCGCCTGTACAGGCGGACCCACCCTGGACATGGGCCGCTGGGTGGACGTGGCCGCCACCACCAGGTGGGACCAGGTGGACCCGGCCCTGGACTGGGACGAAGCCGTCGGGGGGGTGCCCGTTCCGTGACGCCACCGCTGACCATGCCGAAGCCGGACGAACGGGCCCCGACCAGGACCGCCGCGGCTGGGACCGGTCCGGCTGGACCCGCTGGACCGACAGGCCCCGCTGGCCCGACAGGCCCTGCCGGACCGAAGGGGGACCCAGGGGCCGCGTCCACGGTCCCAGGCCCCCAGGGCCCCGCTGGCCCGACTGGACCCGCGTCCACTGTGCCCGGCCCGGCTGGTCCCCAGGGACCCCAGGGCCTGAAGGGGGACACAGGGAACGCGGGCCCCCAGGGACCGGCTGGGCCGACAGGCCCCGCTTCCACGGTCCCGGGACCCCAGGGCCCGAAGGGTGACACGGGGGCCACGGGGGCCGCTTCCACGGTCCCGGGTCCCGCTGGCCCTACCGGCCCCGCGTCCACGGTCCCAGGCCCCCAGGGCCCCCAGGGACCGAAGGGTGACACAGGGGCCCAGGGAACCCAGGGCCCCCAGGGAATCCAGGGACCCGCGGGGCCGTCCGGGGCTTCCACGTTCCTGTCCGGGGCCGGGGCCCCCACCGCTGGCGTGGGGGTGGACGGATCGGTCTACCTGAACGTGACCACCGGCCAGATGTACGGGCCGAAGGCCGCGGGGGCCTGGCCAGCTAACCCCATCGGAACCCTGTTCACACCCACCACCACCTGGACCTGATCCACCGACCTGAGAGGAACACCACCATGGGCGGAACCACCACCCCCCTGGCCTTCCCGTACCCCACCGGAACGGACCGGGTGGCCGACGGGGATAACGCCATCCAGGCCCTGGCTGAGAAGGTGGATGACTACTTTGTCGGGACATCCGCGGTCGTCGCCCTGAACCCCGGGTTTGACTCCGTGGGGAATGGGCTATACGTCGTGCGCCGTGGGGCCATGGTCTATCTGAACGTCCAACTTCATTGCAACACGACCGTGGGCCCCGGCTATTCGTTCGCCTTCATCCCAGCCGCCTATCTACCGTTCCAGAACGTCGTGTTCCCAGCGTTCACCCAGGACAAGACCCTTCACTGGCTGAACGTGGCCGTGGCGAACGGTGGCCTATATGACGGGGCCGATAGTTACGGGCCTGGCGCGTACATCACCGGCCAAACCGCGTACCCCATCAAGTTCTAACGAAAGGTGCACCCATGTCCTACCTCACCCAGTCCGAAGTGTCCGCGAACACCAGCATGACCAACCGCGTAGCCCAGGCCGCCGCGGAGGAAGGGAAGTCCACCAGCCCCGACCAGTGGACCGTCACCCATCGGCGGGCCTGGGCCGCTGCCCCCGGCTGGGATGACGCCTGGGAGTCCGCCCGGGCATCCCACCCCGAAGACCCCACCTATGACCCCGGGGCCGATGAAGCCGTCATCACGGACGGAATGATCCTGTCCCAGGTCCAGGCCATGCCTGGCGACACCACCACCTGAGAGGAACCAGCTATGACCGACCAGCCCACCGAACCCACCCCCACCGAAGCCCCCGCGGAGACTGAAGCCGACCTGGACACCGAACGGGACGACACCGTGAACGTGGTCCACGGGGACGTGACCATCACGGGCCAGGACAACCGGGACCAGGCCGACGACCAGGCCGACGACCAGGCCGCCGATGACGACCCCGCCACCTGAGCCCACGGCCCGGCCGGCCGCCCAGGACCCGGACCCGCCAGACCTGGACCTGGTGGTCCGGGCCGCCCAGCGGCTACGGCAGATCGTGAACGATCCGGACCGGACGACCGCGGACAAGCGCCGCGCTATCGACGCGCTGGGCCGGGCCCTACTTCGGCTGAAGGCTTCGCTGTGACAGCCCCGTCCGGCCAGGCCGCCCTGTCCAACGCCAGACAGGTCCACAGCTATCCGCCCGGCTACTGCCTGAAGTACGTCCGGGCCGAAGCGTGGCGGATCGGCGGCCTGTACGGGTCCGCCATCGATGCCTGGCATGGGGCCGTGAAGCGACACCCCGGGGACCGGAACCCACCCGTCGGGGCCCCCATGTTCTACAGCGGGGGGACGTATGGCCACATCGTGGTGACCGGGGACGACCCCGCCGATGACGACATGCGGGGGACCGACATGCCACACAGCGGCCAGGTGTCCGAAGGGGACATGGACTGGCCCGTGACGAACTGGGGCCAGACCTACCTGGGCTGGACCGAAGACCTGAACGGGGTGGACCTACCCCTGGGGAAGGACGAAGACGAGATGACCGGGGACGACTGGGACAAGATGCGGAAGATCGTGGCCGACGAAGTGGCGAAGGTCTGGACGAAGAACCAGGACGTGACCCTTCCGAACGGGAAGAAAGACACGAAGACCACCGGCCAGATTCTTCGGGAGACCTGGCAGCGCGTAGCGAAGATGGGCTGACCCATGGGGACCTTCGGCCTGGCGTTCTATAACGTCCGGGTGGGCCGTGACCCCGCCCAGGTGGAAAGGGAACTACGCGCCATCCTGACCACCTGGAAGCCGGGGGTCCTGGGCCTGTGTGAAACCACCGGCTACAGCCTGCCCGGGGTGGACGGCTGGGTGAAGATTCGGGACACGTCGAAGGAATCCCGGTCCAATATTGCGGCCTACGTGAAGACCCACCTGGACCTGACAGACATCCAGTGGCACGACCTGAAGGAAACCTGGACGAAGACAGCCCAGGGGGCCCACGGCCAGCACGCCCCCAGGTCCATTCTGGAATTCGGGGCCGGGCCCCTACAGGTACTGGTCCACCACCAGGCCCCGAAGGGAACCGATAACACCCAGGACGCCCAGGCCGAAGGCATCAGCAAACTGGAAGCCAGAATGGCCCCCTGGACCCGGGACGGCTGGGACGACCGGGACGATGACGACCAGGCCGCCGCGAAGTCGAAGACCCGGCTAGTCCTATGGGACGCCAACAGGTGGCCGGGTGAATCCGGCCCCGGCCCGGACCAGTTAGCTGGCAAGATCGGCGGGGGGGTCGTCGGCCAGAAGATAGACGGGGCCGTGAAAAGGAAGGCCACCACGTCCGGGGTCTGTTACCAGGACGAAGCCGGGGGGGTGGCGCTGAAGACGGACCACGAATGGGGGGCCTTCCGCTGTGACCTGACCGAAGATGGATGACAGGGCCTGGGCCATCATCCTGGCCCTGGTCCTGGCCCCCGTCAGCCTGGTCGTGATGGTGGCCCTGATCCGGGGGTATGACATCCACCTGGCCATGCGCCGACCCAACCACCGACGCCGACGAAGGGACGAAGAACCATGACCCTGGAAGTGGACCCCACCCAGACCAGCCGGGTGGAACTGGAACACCTGGCCCTGTCGCTGATCCGTGAAGGCGGCCAGGAAGCCGACGTGGAGACCATCCGCGCTGAACTGGCCAGCCGGGTCTGGCAGGGCCAGAACCCCTACGCCACCCCACCGGCTGGGCTAGCATCCGAACCGGTAACCGGGGGGATGCCACGGGGCCCAGGCCGCTAGTCCGGCCCGGGCCCCACCCCCCCGGGTCAGCTAAGCGTTCGGGTCGAAACCCTGGTGGGTCCGTCGCTGGTGCATGGACAGGCCCTGGGCCTTCGGGAACGAACGGCCACAGCCGTCCACGTCACAGACGAAGGGGCCGGACGACCCGGACCCCGGGGCTTCGCTGTGCTGGGACTTCAGATGCTTCCCCAGGGAATCCTGGGTCTTGTAGGTCTTCCCACACTGGGGACAGATGCGGGCCTGGGCCGCCACCGACGCCTTCGGGTCCTCCGGCTGGAAGGCCCGCCCGTACTTCGACAGGAACACGGACAGGTCCGTCAGGCCCACCGCGTGGTCCGGACACAGGTCCACTTCCGTCCAGCCCCAGCGCGTTTCATTAGGGGGGTTCAGCCCCAGCCGGTAAGTCATCGCGCCATCGGTGTCCTGGCCTTCACCCTGGCAGACATCACACAGCGTCCGGACGACTAGTTCAGTGGCCATCAGGCGGCCCCCGCTATCCCTGACGACCCTGTAAGAAACCTGGTGATGGCTTCCAGGCGGAAGGCATCACGGGCACCCCCACCTAGCGGGCCCCCGCCTGTCCGTCCCGACTGGGCCAGGTAGTTGTCTGGGTAGTCATACCGGTTCGCCACCACGTGGCCGTAGGCATCCAGCAACTGGATTCGGATGGTGTGGCACCCCGAACACCTGAGCCGCCTGTCATAGGCCCTGGCTTCCGGGTCCCAGCTAACAGTGTGGGCCCGCCAGGTGTGGCCTAGTTCTCGACAGTGAAGGAAGCGGTTAGACAGGTTGGCCGCGAACTCCGCGGCTGTCGTCGGTGGGGGGGTGGTGCTGGCCTTCGCCATAGGTGAGCCCTTCCTATCCCGGGATGGGGTGCATCGGTCATGGGCAGGCTAACCCCAGACAGGGCCAGAATGGGACCCCTTCGGGACGTGTCCCATGGGGCCTGGAACGTGGAACAACGTGGAACAGAACCGGCCCGCGGTGGGCCACCGTGGTTAGGTCTGTCCCAGTCTGACCGGTAAAGTGACGCCTAGATCGGTTCTCACCATGGCTGACCTGGGGTGATGCCTCACCTGGGGGTCAAGGGGTCGCCGGTTCGAATCCGGCCAGCCCGACGGACATAAGTCCAGGTCAGACGTGGTTTGTTCCACGTCTGGGGGATAGGCGGATTCCAGCGTGGAACAGGTCATGGAACAGGACCTGTTCCACGCCACCATCCATCACCTACCCGAAGGACAGCACCGTGTGGACCGAAGAACTACCGTCAGGCCGTATCCGCGGGGGGGCCCGGACCCCTGCCGGGAAGCGCGTCACGAAGACCTTTGACTACCGGTGGGAAGCCGAAGCCTGGGCCCACGACATCGAAGCCGCCACCCCGTTAGCTGAGCCCCAGCAGGCCCCCGCGGCCCCGGTCCCTGCCCGGCCGGCCGGGCCCACCATCGCGGCCCACGGGGCCGTCTGGGTGGACCGTCGGCGCGGCCTGCTGGCGAAGGCCACCACCGACTTCTACGCGGCCCAGGTCCGCGGCATCGCCACCACCGACCTGGGGGCCGTGGCCATCGACCAGCCCCGAAGGTCCCACGTGGAAGCCTGGATCACAGCCCAGGTGGACGCTGGCGTCCCGGCCCCCACGGTGAACGCGCGGCTGAAGGTTCTTCGGATGGTCTGCCAGGACGCGCTGGCTGAAGGTCTGACGGACCGGGACCCCACGGTGGGCCTGAAGTTCCTGGCCACCGACATCCGCCAGGAACGGGTCCTGACCGCTGCCGAAGACCTGGCCCTGGTCGGCGCGGCCCCTGCCGACCTGGGGGCCATGGTGCTGTGTGCCCTGGACGCTGGCCTTCGCTGGGAGGAAGCCGCGGGCCTGGGGGCCGACTGTTTCCAGGGGGACTTCATCATCGTTCGCCAGGTGGTGGACCGGGACCGTCAGGTCCGGGGGTTCACGAAGTCCCGGAAGCCGCGGGCCGTCCCGATGACGGACCGTCTGGCCATGGCCCTGGCCCCGGTCCGGCTGGCTGCCGACGGCCACAGCGGCCTACTGTTCACCAGCCCCGAAGGTGACCCCCTGGACTACTTCAACTGGCGTCGGCGGACCTGGCGTCCCGCGGCCCGGGTCCTGAAGCCCCGGCCCCGGTTCCACGACCTTCGCCACACCTACGGGACCCGGCTGGCGGATGCCGGGGTCCCCCGTCACGAGATAGCTGAACTGATGGGCCACGCTGACGAGAAGACCACGGCCCGGTACATCCACGCGGGCACCGACGGCCACCGGCTGAACCTGGTCAGGGCCGCCCTGGCTGGGTAGCCTGAAGCGTTCGCCTTCCAGGGTTCTGTACCGGCCCCCGCGGCCCCTCACCTTCGGGTGGGGGGCCGTTCGGCATTCGGGACAGCGGGGACAGAACGGGACAGTGTTACCCAACGTGGAGAAGAACACTGGACAGACACAGGGGGCCACAGGTAGTCCTGGGGGGGACAGATACGGCCAGACATCCAGGTGACCACGGAGCGACAACCGGATGACTAGGCCGACCTAGACGGACCCGAAGCCCAGACCCTGCCCCGGACCCGCCGAAGCCGACTTCAGCCAACCATCCCGGGGCCTGTGATGATCCGATCCGAAGACCTAGACGACCTACTGGACAAGCCAGCCGCGGCGGCCCTACTCCACCGGTCCGTGAAGACTCTCAACAGGCTGATTGCGGCCCAGGACATCGAAGTGGTCCGGATCGGTTCCGGACGCGGCCAGGTCTATCTGACCCGCCGCGCGGTCCTGGACTACCTGAACCGCCAGCGTCAGCCTGCCCGGCCCCGGAAGACCGCGGCCAGCTAACACCCCAGCGTGTCCCTGCCACCGACCCTTCCCCCGTGGGGCCGGTGGTGGGGACTCCCCACCCATCCCTGGAAGGACTCACCCATGGCCACGTTCCAACTGGACTCCACCGGCATCCGGCCCCATACGGCCCCCGCGGTCTATCGGGGGGTGGCCCTGTTCGTGGTCCGGGACCACGCGGGCTATCCGCTGGTGGCCTTCGACGGGAACGGGACCACGTACTTCCTGGCTGACGGGGCCTACCTGGAAGCCCAGGACATCCCGGTCCCCATCACGGACGCTGACATCCGTGAAGCCATCCTGCCGGACCCGGCATGACCAGCCGCCTGGTCGTCACCCCGTACGGGTCCGGGTCTGTCTACAGCCTGGACGGGAAGCGCGTCCCGGGGGTGACCACGGTCCTGGGGGTCCTGGCGAAGGATGGCCTGAAGTACGCGGCGGCCAACGAAACCGCGGCCTGGGCCCTGACCCACCGGGACGACATCGAAGCCATGGGGGACACGGCCTGGCTGAAGACAGCCAGCCGGGTCTTCCAGGAAGTGTGGAACGCCAGCGCCACCCGGGGGTCCCAGGTCCACGCCATAGCTGAACGGCTGGTCTGGGGTGAACCGGTCCCGGACGAAGACCCGGACGGCCTGCCCTGGCCCGACGACGTACGGCGGATGGGGGAACAGGTGGCCCGCTTCATGGACACCTGGGACGTGGACCCCATCCTGGTGGAACGCCCGGTCTTCCACGAAGGCCACGGCTGGGCCGGACGGCCCGACCTGGTGGCCGACCTGAAGGACAGGGCCCGCTGGCTGATCGACTACAAGTCAGGGACCGGGGTCTACCCGGAAACGGCCCTACAGGTCGGGGCCTACGGCCAGGCCACCCACGTCCAGGTCCCAGGCCCTGATGGGGAACTACGGGACGACCCCTTCCCGAAGGTGGACCGATACGGGGTCCTTCACGTCCGGCCCGACACCTGGACCCTTCACCCCCTGAAGGTGGACAGGTCCACCTATGCCACCTTCCGCCACCTTCAGCAGGCTTACCCGTGGACCCGGGTGAAGGCCGACACCATCGTGGGGGCCGCCCTGCCGACACCGAAGGGGGCCGTGGCATGACCACCCACCTACTGCCCGACGCCGAACACATCCTGGAACTGGCCCTGGTGCGGGCCGAAGGCTTCATCCGCCAGGGCCGGGTGGCCGACGCCATCCGGACCCTGGAAGTGGCCGTGGCCGCTGCCGACCTGATCCAGGACATGGAAGCCGAAGACCTGGACGTGGAATGGGCCGAATTCGACAGGGGGCCTGGCGATGACGCTTCAGACGCTGGGTGACCAGCCCATCGCGCGCTGGGTGAACATGCTGGCCCCCGCGCGTCAGTTGGCTGAAGTCCTGGCCCAGACAGAATTCGTGTCCACGGCCCTACGCGGGAAGCCGGACGCCATCGCGGCGGCCATCCTGTACGGGGACGAACTGGGGGTGGACCCCATGCAGGCCCTGGCATCCATCCACGTGGTCGAAGGCAAGCCCCAGCCGTCATCCGAACTGATGCGGGCCCTGATCCTGAAGGCCGGGCACAGCCTGGCCGTTCACGAGATGACCGGGACCCGGGCCAGGGTGTCCGGCCTACGTGCTGGCCGCCCTGAGTCTGAACGGGTGGTGGTGGAATGGACGATGGACATGGCCCGGGCCGCGGGGCTGTCCAGCCGTCCCCCATGGCGGGCCTACCCGCGGGCCATGTTGCTGGCCCGGTCCTTCGGGGACCTGGCCCGGGTCCTGTTCCCGGATGTCATCAAGGGCCTGTCCTACGTGGCCGAAGACGACCAGTCCGCTGCCGACCTGGAAGCGTGGGGTGGCGGACCAGCTAACGATGACGACCAGGCCGCGGTGGCCGCTGAGAAGCCCAGGAAGGCCATCCAACGGAAGCCCAGGAAGGCCGCGGCCCCTGTGGACCCGGAACGGCCGGCCGTGGCCCCAGACGAAGAATCACGCCCATCCCACGTCCACGACTTCGGCGGGCCAGACGGTAGGTGTTCGGGATGTTCCGCCATCGACCCCCGCCGCGATGACCCCCCACCGGCTGGCCAGTCTGGTCCGCCTGCCAGCGGCCAGCCGGTGGGATGGACACCCGAAGACGTACCCCTACCGGACGAACTTCAGCCCCAGGCCCTACAGCCGGAACAGGTCCCCCCGGACCCCATCAACTCCGTGACCATCCGGTCCCTGAACACCCTGCTGACCAGGGAACTGGGCTCAGCGGCCACCCGGGCCGAACGGCTGTCCATGCTGTCCGCCATCCTGGGCCGCCAGGTGGAGTCATCCAAGGTGATGACCCAGGCCGAAGGTGTCCTGGCCAGTCAGTGGTTTGACCGGTTAGCTGAAGGCCAGGTGGCCTATGACATGGACCCGGAAACGGGGGCCGTCAGCGTCCGGGACGTGACGCCATGACCATCAGCCCACCGGACCGGGACGGCATCGCCAGGGCCTACGCCGACGGCTGGGAAGCGGGCTACCAGGACGGTTATGACGATGGGGCCGCTGATGCCCACGCCAGCGACCCGGACCCCGGCCCCATGGACGAAGACACGGCCCGGGTCCAGGTCGTCCAGGTGGCGGGGGCCGAAGCCATCCGCCAGGGCTTCCAGGACATCAGCCGGGCCTGGGCCGAACCTGAGCCCCTGCCCCTGCCAGCCGGGCCCGACTACCCGCGGGAACGTCGGACCAGCCGACGCCACACCCCCGACCTGTTGCGGGAAGTGGCCCGGGTCTACTGGCAGGCCGGGCCTGATGCCCTGCCCTACGAACGGATGGACGCCGTAGCTGAAAAGTACGGGGTCCATCGGACCACCGCGGGCCGGTACATCCGGGACGCCAGGCTGGCCGGAATCCTGCCCCCGGACCCGCCACCCATCCGCCACCGACCCAGGCCCCCCCATGACGAACCGAACCCGTGGTGACTACTTCGAACACCAGACCCGGGACGCGCTGACGGCCTGTGGCTGGGTCGTCCTACGCGCTGCCGGGTCCCTGGGCCCAGCCGACCTGGTGGCCCTACGTCGGGGGAACACGGCCCTACTGGTGGCGTGCAAAGTCGGGGTGTTGCGGATAGACCCCCTGGAACGGCTGGCGCTGATCGAAGCCGCCGACCAGGCCGGGGCCAGGCCCCTGCTGGCCCACCGGGGAACACCAGGCCACGTGGACCTGTGGACTGTCCTGATGGGCCCCCAGCGCCAGCGCGTGGACACCCTGCCGGTACCCAGCCGGAAGCGGTCCTGATGGCCAGCCGCGGCCAACCGATGGCCCCCTGGCGCGTCCTGTTGCGTTCCTACCCCTGCCCCACCTGTGGGGCCGGACCAGGTGAACCCTGCCAGACCAGCACCGGCCACCAGGCCGACATCGAACACGCGGGCCGGGCCGCCCAGGCCGCCCGCTGCCCGAAGTGTGGGACCCGGGTGGACGGGGACAGCCACCCCGGGGACCTGTGCCCCCGCTGCCAGCTATTGCGGAACCTGGACACCGAACGGGCCACCACCTGGAAACGACTCCACCCCTGATGGCCGCCACCAGGCTGGGGGACAGGCCACGTCTGCTGGACCTGTTCTGTGGGGCCGGGGGTGTGTCCATGGGCTACTGGCGCGCTGGCTTCGACGTGACCGGGGTGGACATCGAACCCCACCCGGACTACCCGTTCCGGCTGATCGAAGCCGACGCCATGGACCTACTGGCCCACCCCCTGTTCCTGGATTCCTGGGACGCCATCCACGCTTCCCCACCCTGCCCACGGTTCAGCGACATGACGAACCACGCCACGCGCCACCTTCACCCCGACCTGTTGACCCCCACCCTGGCGGCCCTACGGGCCTGGGACGGACCGTGGATCGTGGAGAACGTCCCCCCGGCCGGCCGAATCATGGGGGACGCCGTACTGGTCTGTGGACGCGCCATGGGGCTGCCAGGAATCAAGCGCCACCGACTGTTCGCCAGCAACCAGCCGCTGATGTCCCCCGGCTGTGGCTGTGGGGTGGGTCAGGCCCCCTGGGGAATCTACGGGGACCACGGGGACGGGGGCCGGGCCTGGGTCCGTCCCGGTGGTGGAACCGGACGTGGCCGGAAGGCCCACGACACGGCCCACGCCCAGGCCCTGCTGGGAATCAACTGGATGACCCGATGGGCCGACCTGGCCGACGCCATCCCACCGGCCTTCACTGAGTACCTGGGGGGCCAGCTAATCGACACGCTGGCGGCCTGATGGGGAACCAGTTGGCCCACCACGCCGTGGCCCTGATGATGGACGGGGGACGGACGAAGGGGCTGGACCCACGGGCCCGGGTGGTCCTGCTGACCATGGCCCTGTCCGCCCACGACACGGGGACGAAGACCGTACCCCCGGCCATCTACTTCCGCGGATGGCATCACCTGGCCCAGGTGCTGGGCTATGACACCTGGGACGACACAGCACAGCAGGCCGTGAAGCGGGCCGTCCGACAGTTGACCCAGGCCCACCTGATCGAACGGGAAGACCACGGGAAGCCGACGGAATGGAAGGCCGCGGGCTACCGGCTGACGCTGTGATCCGTCAGTTTGTGTTTACAGCGTCCGTCAGCTATTGTTTACAACATGAAGACGAACCAGAACCCCAGCACCTGCCCCGCCACCTACGGCTACACCGACACCTGTGACCTGGCCGCGGGCCACGACGGAGACCACGCCATGGCCTTCCGTGGCCAGACCATCACCTGGACGAACTACCCCACCCGGCCCCGCTGTGAGGCCCACCCGGCCTACGAAGCCGACTACTGCCCCGTCTGTGGGACCGCGCGCGTCATCGGCGGGACCGTCTGATGGCCGACTACGGAAGGCCCACCAGCCGGTACACCATCCTGGACGACCGGGCCCAGACCCTGCTGTGTCGGGACTGTTCCACGGACGAAGGGTTCACCCTGCCGCGCGCCGACCAGGCCGCCCACGACCTGTTCCACGCGAAGGTCCAGCGCGACCAGGCCGAAGCCGACCTGACCCAGGCCGTGGCCGACATGCGCCAGGCCGGGAAGTCCTGGGCCGACGTGGCCCAGGTGCTGGGTGTCACGCGCCAGTCCGTCTGGCGGATGTACGGCCCGGCCACGGACGTGGCGTCATGACCCGGGACGACCGAATCCGGAAGGTGACCGAAGCCCACCGCGCGTTAGCTGGCCTGCTGAAGGCCGCGAAGGCCGCCGAAGGAACCCCCGACGACCTGGCCGCCTGGGCCGCCGTCGAAGTCCAGGGGGCCACCATCCACCGCCAGTCCCGGCTACTGGCAGGGAAGACGAAGGGGGGCTGACCCAGCCCCTACCAGCCGCCACCGACAGCCCCCCACCAGACACCTGGTGGGGGGCTTCGCTGTGTCCCCAGGTTTGTAGGGTTCCTACATCCACAGCCTGTGGATAACCCACCCACGACCAGGGCCCAGGGGGGTCACCACAGTCACCCCGGGGGGTCACCACAGTCCCGTCGGGGGGGTCACCACAGTCCCCCTGACTACCAGGGACTACCAAGACGAACCAGATACCTAGCGGTCGTCCTGTTCCGTAACGGTAGGTGGGGGTTGTGGACAACCTACGAACAATGGGCGGACAGTGGACGCTGTGCCACCCCGACCACGACCCCGACGCCACGGGTCAGGCCGGACCCACCAGCACGTGAACGGGAAGCAACTGTCCAGCCAACAGTGGACAGAACTACGGGCCCGATGGGCAAGCCGACTACCCGTTAGCTGTGCCCGCTGTGGCCAGGACATCCAACCCTGGCAAGCCTGGGAACTGGATCACGTCGGTGACCCCCACGTCCTACGGGGTGACGCCACAAAGGACACCGTGGCCCCCAGCCATATGGCGTGCAACCGGAAGGCCGGATCGGAACTGGGCTCAGCCCTGTCAGCGCTGGGACGAAGGGT
>AR_comb_assmDRAFT_10244983_pt1 | contig 17471 bp, 11 predicted proteins | sample ArasoioldDNA_FD_10543 | JGI IMG/M metagenome (IMG submission 10543) | reverse complement strand
ACCGCCGCTCCGCGACCGTTCGCGTAATCGAAGTGGATGAACTCCTGAACCGTGTCTGTTTCATCAACTCGCCTGTATGAAGCCACGCGTCTCCACGAACCGTCGTCAAGCATGAAGTGTTTGTCGGTTTGAAGAGATGAACTGACACCCAACATCGCGCGCTTCCATTCCCATTCACTGTTGGTGACCCAGTTTCCGAGAATGTGCGCGCCGTCCATCACCCGAACTTCTGGTGCGGCGTTCTCAAGAGTTGGTCCATGAAAGACGACGGCGCGTTCCTCCGAGCCGGGTAGAGAGAACAAGAACCTGGACCGCTCCGTGGCAAAGCTTGAGAAATTCTCGTTGTAGAAGGTGTTGGTGGTTGGGAGATGCGTGGGTTGTAGCGGCGGCAGAAGGGCAGCCTGTGGATTAGGTTCGATCTCAAAGAACGCTTCGAGAGTTTCGCCGGCAGTTGCGGGAACGATGTTGCCGCGCACGACGAGAGTCTCTAATTCCATTTCAAACGGCAGTGCGTATACGGGGTCCCATTCGATCAGCGTGAGATTTGTGCCAGTGAGTGGATCTTGAAGCGTTGCTCCTTCATCGTCGACCTTGATTAGCCGCACGAGCCATCGTCGAATCGGAACACTTGCATCAAGCGGGTTTGTTTCAAGTACGACCCACTTACCTGGCACATTCGGATTCGTGAAATCTTCCAGCGGTAGATCGGCTTCGTGATGGCCCACGACATGAAGTGAGGTCGAACCCACCAGCAAGCAGGTGTCGTTTTCATCCCACTGATACGCAGTCAAATTGTTGCCGCCGTTGCGCAAATTGAAAGTTGATGTCGGATAGATATCCGTCTGCGACGGCAACACTCCTAAAGGCGGAATCAGTCCGTTATGACCCTGCACAATTCCGTGGCCCACCTCGTACACCGATGGACTTCGACCACGGCGAGTCGTCGGCGTGTCGGAAGGAAGTGTCGCGGGTGGCGGAACCCAAACTGGCGTACCCGCGGAAATCACATGCACGGGCGCCGTTGCGTCAACGGTGAAATCGAGCCAGGTCGCTGCGCCTTTCCCGTCGTGCATGTTGTAGTCGATCAAACGGGCCTGGCGCCTGATTGAGCGACGCTGTGTGGCAGATTCAAAGTAGGCCTCACGCGATATCCGATCCTGGTAATATGCAAACTCGTCGCCGACGGCGCTCATCAACTCCGTCAGCATCACTCCGAGATCAGCTTCAAGGCGATCCTTCCATTCCGGATGTCGATCAGACGCGAAATCCAGTAATGCCTGCCGGATACTCCAGAAGTCGCGTGCGAGATAGTTGACCGGATAATCGATCAGTGTGTCTTCAGGGCATTCGTGAGGTCGCGGCTCGCAATCGAGTTCGCTTGGACAATTAGCTTTGAAACTGAAACCGACTTTGCTGAAGTAAGGATCGACTAACGGGCTGGTGAGTTGAAACTCGTAGCGCGAGAAATCGCCAGGCGTCGAAGTGACAACGCGCAACACGCGCCGGCCAAAACGGGTGACCCAAATCGGCGGGAAGCTGGGATTAAGAGGAACAACTGGCAGAGACTCGCCACCGCTTGGGCTAACGATCTTGATTTGCGATGGCTGGACCACACCGAGGATCTGTTCAGCATTCAACGTCGCGTTCGGATGGAAGAACACGAACAGCATCGTTTGGTTTTCGCGCACAAAGACAAAGTCGATGCCGACGATGTCGTCGCGCCCGCGAAGATTCTCGATGCGATCGATTGCGGCCATGTTAACGAGTCACTTCCAAATTTAGGTATCGGCGTTCGCTACGTGCCTTTAATGTATAGGCGATAGTGATTTCGAGTCGTTCCTCGATCGCCTGCGCCTTGACGTCGTTGACGTCGATTGCTGAGCCGAGCCAATTTGTGAGTGCCTGGTAAATCGTCACTTGAGCTAACGACGCCGATACCTCACTGTTGGGCGCAAACACCAATCGCTTGATCCCACAACCAAAGTCGGGACGGTTTACTCGTTCGCCTGGCGCGGTAAAGAGAACTTGAAACATCATCTGCTCGATGTGCGCCGCGTAGTCCTCTTCCTCTGCTAATCGTCCTCTACCGAGATCGACAGCGAACGGATGTTTTATGCTGGTGAATGGCGCTGCCATATCTACTGGCTCTTAACTTTCGTTTGCGTGTTCGAAATGATGACTAGTCCCTGTGGTACCTGAGCAGCACTTTGGCACAGGCCAATGCTGCTCTTACTCAACGTGAAAGTGCTGTTAACCTTCGCGCGCAAGTCGGTAAGGATCCAACGAACAGTCATGCATGGACTAGGAATCGGTGGCGTGGCAGGAATCTGAAACGGGCAACCGGAGATCAGGTACTGATCCGTTGCCAGCGCCGCGAACGCACCATCAACCTTCACACTGGTGTTCGTCGTGATGATCTGGACTGAACCGCCATGTGGACACTGAAGCGTTGAATTCACGTTGAGTGTGTTTCCAGCCACGACTTAGGTAACCTCCCATGCACCGTTGTTAACTTTCACGCTTGCTGAACCAACTTCTACTTTTCCAGCCGATAATTCACTGACCACTCCCGATGAGCTAACAGTGTGTTTCGCGCTCCCCTTTTTGCTCTCGATCGTTTTCGCGAGAGTCACAGTCGCTTTAGCGGTTGTTGCGAGTTTCATCTCATCGTTTTGATCGTCAATTCGCAGCGTCACCTTTTCTGTTTTCCAAATCTTGATCGGCGCGCCGCCCTGGTCAGGTAATTCGTTGTCGGCCCAAAAACATCCGCTCCAGATGGGGTAACTGGGATCGCCGGCCTCAAATTCAACCCAAACACCAGTTCCCTTTTCCGGCAGGCTGTAAAACCCCACTTTCTTTCCGGCGTAAGGGACACAGGGCATCGCCCAAGACTCGACGGTGCCGAGTACGGCCGGAACTTTTACTTTCAGTCGGCCGCGCTTAGTCGGATCGGCATTGTCAGATACGGTTCCGCGATACTTCCCAAAGAAGTGACTGCGGATCCACGTGTAGCATTCCTTTGTCAGGTCATCGCCATACATAGTCATCCAGCCCATCCATTTCGAATTAAATCGAATTGCATGAAGTGTTCTGCTGAGTCGATCGAGTGTCGTACTGCCGCGCAAAACCAGGTGCCGCTGTGCCGCGTACCGACGCCACGGAGATTCACGAGAGTGTGGGAACGGAGAACTTTCTTGAGAGAACTCAAGGTCGTCGTGCCAGTCGCACGCATAAAAAAGCTGGCATCGATGAGGGTTCCCTCACTCCGCGCTTGCAGATCTCCGTTGTCGTCAACCGGTGCGTAAACGTGGCTGACACGAGATCCCGCGGCAATGGTTGAAAGCGCTGTTCCGCCGAGCGCGGTCAAAGGCGACTGCTGAACTGAACCGCTTAGATCCGACTTCGTGTTCAAATCAACTTCAGTCGAATTTGTTGAAGTTGGTCTTTCAACGTCGAAGGTAATATCGAGATCTTCAACGTTATGCTGCGGATCTTTGAGATTAATGATCAGATCACATTCTGCATTGCCCTCGAGTGTCGGACGCTTGAAGTGGGCGGTTTCGATCCCAAATTCGTCACACGTTAACCAGAAATGAAATCCGTTGCGACGCGCGAGGCGTCGTATAAAACTCAGATCCGTTTCGCGTTGAACTAATGTGTGTTTCGTTTCCATGTGTCCCGCCTGTGTTGTTTCAACGTCGGCGACTAAACCGCCTTGCGTAAGAATCGAGGAGACGGCGGAGCTATCAGTCAAGTTGGACCACGCCACCGCCTTGTCTTCGCGATCGAGCTTGATTAGAGAATCGGCGCCGTGCACCGACAAGGTGGATCCGGAACCGCCGTGTTTGAATTGAATCTGTTGGCCGTAGACCGGACCTTTGACAAGACACGCTGTTGGATTGTCGTTTGTGGGCACAAGCACTGAGAGTTCGGAACCGGGATCAAGAATCGTTTCCTTCAATAGCGGGAAATCACCATCCGCGATGTCGAATGGGTACTCAAGCCGATACTGCGTTGCTTCACCAACGCATTCGGTCACTTCAATGAACGCCGCGCTCGCGGCTGTTTCGTTCGGTGCCCCGTTAACTCTGATTGCAACTCCGAGTCCCACCGCTTTACGTTCCCTTCACTGGAATCTCGATTTCGCGTGCCTCAGTTAATGATTCAGGCAACATCACGTCGTTCTGCTCAGCGATGCGCCAAAAGCCGGCTGGATCGTTTGCGTACTTCGCAGCTAGAAGATCCAGTCGCTCGCCTTGCTTAAGCAGATGAATTCCTAGCAGCACCTGATCCGGCGGTGGTGGAGGCGCAACCACCGTCACTTGTCGACCACGCTTGTCCGTGACCACGTAAGTTTCAGCTTTCAGATATCTACTCTTTGGATCGAACATAGATCTGTTCCTTAAGTCGGAAGCATTCCGATAATCGATTCGACACTGTTTGCGAGATTGGCTAGTGCCAGTGCTTCTTTTTGCGCTTGTGTGAACCTGTAGCAAAGCTTTGCGAAGTCGACGATGAGCGACTGCCCAGGATCACCAGCGACGTTCACGAGGTGATTCTCATTGAGTACAGTTAGGCCGAGTGAAACCTTCGCCCGTATCGGATAGAGCAACGGCGAATACTGTTGTTCTTCAACTGAGAAGCTTGTGATGCGCACCGGGACGATGCGACCAGGTCCCCAGAAGAAGAGGACCACGGGGACTTGCAGTTTCGGCACAACATCGGCTGTCGCTCCGATGCCGCCAATGCCACCTATTCCCGAACTCAGTGAAGTGCTAACGGAGATGTTCAATAGTCCGGCTAAAGCGCTTGGCCCAGGCGGATAACAAAGCATTTCAATTGCTGAGATACGATCAGCAACACCAGCGACGAATGCCACAGGATGAGACGCCGGCTCTTCCAAAGCGTCGGCTGCATCCAACTCGAGACTCAGACTGAATGTCTCTTGTGGATCGAATGGCTGGGCCAACTCATTAAGAAACTCCGCTGCCGCCTTTTCTGCTGCCTCCTTCGACTCGTAAGTAACCTTTTCTTTTGGTTTCCAGGGGATGACCTGCCGCGTCATCGTTTCAGGGTTGTACTGAAAGATGATGATGTTTGGGATTGGCACCAGCATCGGCGCAGAGAATTGAATCAGCGCACCTTTGAGAAGCTTTGGACTGCGTGTAAATCCGTTAGCCATGAATCAGACCTTTTCGTAGTTCCAACCAAGTTCCAACATGCCAGTGCGGTTATGCTCCTTGGCGGTTGGGGGTATTTTCTCGAGCAATTCCTTAAATTCTGTTTCGTCCTTTGTAAGCACGTCAGGCTTTGTTTCGTCTCCAAGTTTGTATTGCGTTGTCTTCGCCATCTCTTTGTAGTACTCGAATTCCAACAACGGCATCCGTGCCTTTAGAGCCTCACTCATGCGACGCTCAACTTCTTTATAAGTCCTCTGCGCAGCGGTGTAGGTCTCAGACGCGACCGCCGCATCGCCATGCTTCTTCTGGTAGTCTTTGAAAGTTTTTTCGCTCGTTATGAGATCAGAAGGAATGTGGCGCTCGAATTCGTTATTCACCGCGCCTGCTTGAGAGCTACCGGCAGTTCCGCCGACGTCATCCGCTTCGGGCGTAATGTGCAGGCGTCCGCTTCGGTGCGTCGAAGCAGCGATCGAAATTGTCGGCATCATCTTTCCACGTGTGGACACCGGGCCTCTGGTTTCGAGAACAGAGATCGCATTCTCTTTATTAGTCGCGTTCGGCTTTTCGCTGATGTACTTAACGGCGTTGCCCTCCCACGTCAGACCTGGATGGTCCCAGCCTTTCTTAAAAGGCCGATGCGTGTTATCTGGGCTTGATGAAAAATAGTCAGCAATTAGATATTGCGTGAGGTGATGCGACTCGCGTCCTGCGCCTTTTTGACTGGCGTCGTGTCCGTAAAACGCTAAGCGAAGTCCTATGGGCGACTTTTCTTCCTTATCGGTCTTCACATAGTCGCGCCACGACGGAAGATCCTTCGGATCAAGACTGGAACCGGTAATCGCATTCTTAACTAATTCATCCACCTCTTTCCTGAAGAGGTAGCTAAACTCAAAATCTTTTCCGAAGAGCGCCCAGATACCAACAACAATCCCTTTCTTCTCAAAGAGTGCGCGTGTGTGGATGCGAATTTTGGTTAGCTTCGATTCGTCGCTGACACCAGGCCAGCTGTTCTTGACTGGATCGATCCACAGAGGCGAACGACCATCAATGTAGGGAAGATAAATATTCAGAATTTTTATCTCTTTGAGTGGGTTCGTCTCGTCGATGGCTTCAACTTCGGAGCCGTCGGGCGCCGTTATCTTCGTGTGATTAAATGCCAGACCAACGACCACACCGGTCTTCACGAGGATGTAACCCTCAAGTGTCCGCGCGAAGTGCGAGGGGCTGATATATTTCTCGGCAGTTGGAGGCTTAGTCTTAGATCCTTTAGCGGGCTTTGGAACTGGAAGCTCCCGAAGCGCATCGACTGCAATCTTCCAGGCGCCGAGTTTGATGGGATCGGCGTACACGTTGCTGCTGAGACGGCTGTGTATTAGCTTGATCGCCGACGTAAATACGTCTGGATATTTCAGAATATTCGTATGGCCTTGTAGGTTGGTGAGGACCTCGACGGTGTTTTCGACGGTCGTCGATTCGCGCTTTCTAAGAGTTCCTTTCGATCTCTTGTCGATCTCTTCTTCGCTCTGTTTGATGCCCGGCAGATCTGTAAACGTGTGTAATAGCTTCTGTATGCTGAATAAGTTAATTCCAGAAGGCTGAAGAGCACCTTCCTCGTTATTGCCAACGTCCGGTTCAGTAGCGAAGCGTGCGGCCGATTCGGCGATCTGATCTGCAATTCGTTCGCTGGCAGGATCGTAATTCAGTCCCATTTCGGGCCGACCCGGAATAGGAGCAGCGTCAGCGTCTTCCCCATTCCGGCGATTGCCCGTTTGTTGGAGAACATGGACCAGCTCGTGCTGGAATACCTTCGCGCCGCGACCGCTGTGCACTGAAAGACTGGGCCGCATGAATATGTGACTGCCCGTTGTTAAAGCGTCGGCGCCAAATGCGTCTGTCATCGCACCCGACTCCGATCCCGTGTGAAGCCGAACATGTTTTAATGAACGACGAAACACAGACTCAGCGCGTTGTAGTAATTCAGGAGTGAGCGGCTGGCCCGGGCCGTGTGACGGAACATTTCTCGGCCGGAAGCGCAGTGGCCGATCTAGTGATGGATAAGGGTTCGTCGTCGCAGCTGGGGATGCGGCGGGAACGTCCTCAACGTAATCCTCGTGGGTCTCAGGAAAAGGTTCTCCCTCGGGAGTGACGGTGACTTTATTTGCTTTCGCAACCGGTTTGAACACACCTCCGAAAGTTTTCGCTCCCAACAACTCATTAATTTTCTTTACGACATCGTCACGCGTCTCGTCGAACTTGCCAGATATCTCCGGCAGCACCTTTTCTTGCCAGTAGATATTTGGATCGACGCCTGCTGCGACAATCTCATCCGCAACCCGCTCGTTGAAAAAATCGAGTGCGCCAGTCTTTTGCGCAACAAACAGCCCAACTTTTGCTTTGACTCCCAACCGCTTGATGAGGAAGCCTTCAAGAACAGTTAGAACGCTCGCAATTATCGGCGGAAAATCAAGAATCTTTTCTGGCAGTTGGAATTCTTCGACTTGCTTAAGAATGTTGTGAAACCGTTCGCCGAAGCTTTCCTGCTGTTCCTTCAGCGTGTCCTTCAGTTCCTCTGCAACGCCCTTTTTCCTATCTTCCTTTGTGCCGATCTCATAAATCGTGGTGGCGATCTTAGCGATCGTGAATATGTTGTCGGCTATAAATTGGAGGGCGAACGCCAGGATAGGTCTGGTTGCAGCGTACGTGCGGAAGTCGCCCATGGGAACTTGGACTTTGTTGTGAAGTGCTTTGAGCGCTTTTCCAAGCGCCCTGCCCAAGCGACGAAATGCGGCGATTGCCTTTTTAGCTTTTGCGAACTTATCTGTCGATGAAGGCGTCGTTACAGGACTTGTGGTCGCAGAGTCTCCTGCTGTACTCAGGGCCAAGAGCCTATCAAGTCGCGGATCACCAAACAGAAGAAGTTGTATAAGATTCTCTGGATCGGCTGCCTCTTTTATTCGCGTCCACAAACCTTCCATGATGTCGAGAATTCCACCGGCAAGAATCTCCTTAACCTTGTCCCAATCACCCTCGGCCCAGAACTCAGCAATAGTCGCAAGGATGCGAGCTACAGCAATACCCTGGCCCACTCCCGGAATGAACTCAGCGAGATCCAGCATCGTGTTGACATACCACTCGATCCCTGCCTGGATGTTTCCCATCGCACTGCCGAAGGCGGCCCAGGCAAGTCCGTTGTGTATGTCGGCGAAGATTTCCGTATCAGCTGGGCCAACTTGTTTCGTTTCGATCAGCGCCTTCGTCTTGTTATTAAAGATTCGGACTTCAAGAAGCTTTTCGTCTTTGGCGAGAACAAGCGGCGTCTTGTCGTCGAGCTCCAGAAACTTAGCTTCGGCATAACCACTTGCCGCCGTCTTCGTTTTCTTTTTCTTGGATTGTTTTTTATCTTCCTCTTTGCCGGCGGTGCCGTACCCATATGCGGGGTGATAGATGTAATCTCGGAGGACTTTGTCGACCACATAGTGAATAGACTTGGGCTCTCCAAGTATTGATTGGCCTTCGCGTGGATAAAGCTTCGTTCCGACTGGAATCCCACTGCTGTAGGCCATGAACACCTTGAATCCCTGATCCTTCGCAAAGGCTTTGTACCCAGACTTCCGTTGTACACTCTCTCGAACAGCCTTGAAGTGATCAGTAACTGCTTTTAAAGAAGTAACGCGAGGCTCCAGCCACTGACTCTTGTTTTCGTAGTCAGGCAAGAAAACATGACGGTTCTCGGGCTTTAGTGCCAGGAATGTCGGCAGGTAGTTCACGGCCGATTCCATCCACCCAAGCCATGGGTGAACAACATCGAACCGGGTTTCAGATTCGAACGCGGCCTCGAGCTCGGGCGCGATCTCCAACATCAGCGCCGCCATCTCAGCTTCTACATCCTGCTCCTCCAACATGGAAACAGCGACAAAGAAACGAATGACTTGTTCAAGCGCTTTTTCGGGCGCATTGTAAGCATGCTTATCGTCGTCATATCTCTTTAGGTGTCCGCGAATCCAGCCGGCAATCACTTGCCGATCAAGACGTGAGCCTTTCTTGATTTGAGTGAGTAGCTGCTCCCACGCAAGTTCGCGCTCGCCTTCCAAAGCGGTCTGGAGACCGGCTTGGAGTGTTCGCAGCTCATCTTTTGTCATCTTTTCATCTTTGAGCTGCTTGGTTATGCGTTCACTCAGTTTTTTGAGCCACGTGTTGTCGTCGAGTTTTTTCGTCTCTTCAAGTTTCTTCTGGTCGTCTTTGCCCGCCATACCCGCAGCAACCTGTGCGTTGAGGAGATCGATGCCGCGAAGCGTCGGCATAACCGTTGAGATGTAAGGTATAAACCAGGCGAAGACCTTGCCGGGATCGGTGGGCAAAATCCAGGATAGGCCCGCTTTTGCGCCGTGCTCGCTTATCTCGTGAAACGAAGCATGCTCTTTAATCAGATCCTCGAACGACTTCTTGCCTTTCTCTTTGATCGCAAAGTCGTACTCCTTTACGGTCCAGTACTCTGGGAAAGGCAGTTTTTTGACTTCTTTATCAGCCTTCGCCGCAACGAACGGAATTATTCCGCCAGCCTCAACCAACATCTTCTCTTCTGCATCGCTCGTCGGTGTTAGCTCTTTGATTTTCGCGGCAACAGCTTCGTAGTACGACTTGCGATACAAAAGGGCGAGGTGAGCTCCGGTTAGTGGCTCCCAGGTTTTGATGGATTGAACTTCTGAAAGATCTTCGATCGACTTTTCTGGTTTGTGGTGCCAGAACTTACCGTCTTCGAATGGAAGTAGCGCTATGAGGCTGTCTTCTTCCTTTTTAGCAAAGACGATTATCTCCGCTTCTTCGATTACATCCTTCCATTCAAGTGCTCGTGCAAGCCATAGAGCACGACGCGCGAATCGCAATCTTTGAGTGATGCGTTGATCGACTAACGCTACATTTGGTTCGGTGGCAGTGCCACCACCAACCCACAAAAGGAAACCAACCCACTCGTGTACCCAAGCCGTCAACCAGATGTAGGCTAGAACGTCATCTGTCTTCTGTTCGTACAGCAGCTTTGGTTGCGGTTTTTCGAGTTTTGTTTCTGAGAACTCCAAGAGACGCTTAGCTAACGCCTCAGCCCGAGCGCCATACTCATCTGCTGGCGCAGGCCTCTCTTTTCCTTTACCCGGCTTGTTCAATTCACGGAGGACATGAATTATTTCGTCGGGTAGCCCACTCTTTTCGCCAGCAGCTTTCACTGGCTTCAGTTTCTTCGTTGCCTCTGCAAGCGCTTTAGCTTCACCCTTCTTGTCAGTTTCGTGAAACTGCCTGATTGTGTCGTCAATCGCGCTTTTTCGATCCCAGAGATCAATCACGGTAGTAGCAATCTTACGGACCCGTCCGCCCAGTTTCTTTAGCAGCGGCTCCCACGCCTTTTTGGCATCCGTATCGATTGCACCCGTGTCGCCTTTAAAAATGTCGATCGTTGATTCAAGGAACGTCGACGCCCACTTCTGTACTCCGTCGGCATACCGCCGCTTTAAGAAGATAAGAGCCTCATTCGTCTTCTTGTGATCAGCGACCGCCTTATCATTTATCTCAACGCACTTCTTGTAACGTAGTTGGTCCAACTTTTGGATTCGGTAGAGAGCATCAAAAACCCATTCGGAACTCGAGACTTTTGTGTTCTCATCCAAATTGTCAGACAACTCCCGGAGGTGTTCAGTAATGGTGTCCGTACTCTTGTCTTCTTCTTTCAATCCATATCGACGAAGCGTCGGAACAGGGGCATTCACTGGACCCAGAATGAAAACACCGATTAAGCGCACCCACTCTTCCAGGTACCATGCCAACACCGGATGCTTTTCAGCAGCCTTAACGAAAACCTCTTCACCTTTATTTCTGTTCTTTAGAGCGTTAACAAAATCACCTGTCCACGCAGCAGTGCTGATCCGACTGCCTCCTTTGAAGTCGTCGCGTTCGATGAGCTGAGCTGCGAGGTCAAATTTCTCGTAACGCTTTAGCGTGTCAAACAAGAGACTTTCAGCTTCAGGTGGCCAATCCTTGATCTCCGAAAGCGATTCCTGAAAAAACTTCTCGAGAGACGCTTTGGGATCCGTCGCCAACACTCGTTTGCCTAACTCCTTCACGACCGAGTCGTACTTCTCTTTTTGGTCTTTCTTCTTCGGAGCGTGTAGGTCTTTCAACTTGTCAAACGGTGGAATTGCCGCTTCCAATTGCACATGCTGATTCCCACGTTGTGGAGTTGCTTTCATCATGCCGTCTGAGGAGACGCGTCCCGTTTGCTGCAATACATGCGTCAACTCGTGGGCGATCAGCATTTTCCCCTCGCGCGTTTGCGGTTTAAACTTTCCCTTTCCGAAGAAAACATCGCGACCGCTGGTGAAAGCGTTGGCGCAATGCTCGTCCGCGGCATGTACGGAGTTTGAGTCTTCGTGAATGCGAACCGCCGCCAACTTCGCACCGAACGATTCTTCCAACTCCTCTCGCAGATCTTTATGAAGTGGCAATCCGACGCTTGCCGCTAACGAATAATCGGCCGCGCCCGTCGGCGTTATGCGTCGAGCAAGTCCTTTTTCACCGGCTACAAAACGGTGGGCAATATCGTCGGCCTGACGTTCAAGTCCGTCTGCCCTCTTGCGATTCGCTGCGCCCGGCTTCGGCTTTAGCTGAACACCACCATGGCCCGACGGTTTAGGCGTCGATCGGTTCGTTGTTTTGTACGCAGTTGTCTGCATCGATTTACTAATTCAATCTTCGTCTTATGTGCCTCGTTACATCCGTTGCCAAACGATCGACTGACCGGGAGTCTGATCGAACCCGGATCGACAGGTCGCTGATCGATTTCACTCCATTAATGTGTTTCGCGGCGTCAGTCAGCTGCTTGGCCACTAGTTCGCCAAAACGGCGACCCTCGGCTTTCGTCAGCCCACTAACGCTAATTCGAAATTCCTTAATGTGGGCTTTTCCTCGTTTCATGCGGCAGCCTCTTCTAGTTTGAGAATCTTGTCGCGTTCGCGTGGACCAATTGCACGACCTTCTTTCGCCAATTCTCGATCCAACCCTATGAGCAGATGACGCGCGCTGAGCGGCTTGCGCTCCGCTCGTGCAGTAAACAAAGCCGCCAACATCGCAAACTTAATTTGGGCGCCTGTCACTTCTGCGGCGTTACTGAGTAGTTCTATGACAGCGGCCAACGAGTTAGCCGAGTCTTCGTTAACTAATCCTGTAATGAGTCTGGTCCAAAGCTCGCGTTGCAATGCGCTGTCAGGCGGCACGAGTTCGACGTGATAACGAATGCGGCGCAGGAACGCTGAATCGATGTTGGATTTGAGGTTCGTGGCGAGAATCGCGATCCCTGGATAGCTCTCGATGGCCTGCAGAAGGAACGCTGTGTCAGTATTTGCGAACCGATCCTGTGCATCACGAATCTCACTGGATCTCCGTGCAAACAGCGCATCTGCCTCATCGAAAAACAAGACCGCGTCGTTGTCGGCGGCCACGCGAATCACTTGTTCTGTGTTCTTCGCTGTTTCGCCCACCCACTTGCTAACTAACTGTGCGACGTTGACCCTGCACAGGTCTTTTGTTAGGTGAGCCGCGATTACCTGCGACGCCATCGTTTTGCCGGTCCCTGATGGACCACTAAATAGCGCCACTAAACCTCGGCCCTGTGGGAACAGCCGCCGCGCCTCCTCTTGTTGCCAGAACGAGACACGCTCTTCCGCCTCGAATGCGATCGCCTTGAGCAGCCTCTTCACTGCATCAGACAACACCAGGTCGTCCCAGTTGAAAGGACACTCGAGAATCTGTGCGAGATTTCCAAAACGCGACCTCGCGCTCTCACGGACGCGCGTTGCTGCTTCCTCGGGAGTCTGAGCGCCAAGTTGAATTGCGCGCTTTATGTCGCCGGGCCAAACGGTGTGCTGTTCCGCGAGTTTGCGAACCTTTTCGGCCGGCCATTTTGCGGCAACCGGTGACGACTCCCGCCATAATAGTTCGCGCGTGCTTGAGTCGGGGATTGGGAGCCGCACGACCTTGTCAATCAATCCATTTGCCTGCGCTGGTTCACAGCCTGGTTCACACAAGACAAACTGAAGTGGAAACATCGATTGATTAGGAGGCCACAGTTGCCTTACTGGCGCTTCGCCCTTCCAACCCAAAACATTTGCGTCAAGAAATGCCTGGCGCTGCGCATGCAGAAAAATACGTCTCCAGTTTGACTCGTCTAATGAATTGACTTGGATCATGAGGAATGGCGTGCCCAGCTCAGCTGAAATAGCACCCGCAAAGTTTCGTTTGCCGCCGCCGCGCGGAGCGACCACAACCACACGCATCCGAACTCGCGCTTCGTTGGCTAACGACTGCCTGATCCAGGTCAGCACCTCTTCGACCGGCCACTCCGGCAGAGTCGGGCCATCGGGTTCAGCGATAGTCGCCATACCGATCAACAATTCATCGAGACTACTGCTTCCTTCCAGCCATTCCTTGATGTGAGGATCGCAAAGAAGGGCAAGTGGTTCGCCTACGCCCGTCTCGCGCCGTTGAATCAACTCCCAGCGAAATACATTCATCTCCGGCGACCAGTTCGCTTGACCGTTAAGTCGTAGAAGTCGCGCTGCGAGATCTTCAGTGAGATACATGCGGCCTGAGTGGTCCTGCAGATAAGCGCAAACGCGACTGAGTGAGCTATCCAGTGCGACGGCTGCTGCCAGCTTCAGCAAGTCGAGCTCTTCCGGAGACAAAGCGAGGACACGTGCAAGGCGCGCGAACCGAGAGTTCTCCACTTCATCTAACTGGCGCTTGAGCTCGTTTGCCTCCGCCAGCCAATGACGAATGGGTTCCTGACTTTGCGCCCATTCCGTTTCGGCCTCCAGGGAATCCTGATCAGCGAGAATTCCGGCCAGCTCGGCGTGAGTTACCGTTGCGCGTCCGTCGATCGATCGGTCGTTGATCCACAGGTGTTGCAACCACGCTCCGCGACAACGCGCAAGCAAGCGAAACCATGCAAGCAACAGTTCGCGTTCTTCCGCCGACGATTCAATCGGCCCACTCGGATATTCAACTGGTTGCTTTTCCGGTTTGCGCTTTCGCTTCGTCGAGACGCGGGTCCCTTTGGTAGCTCTCTTTCGAGTCGACGCCTTCCTCTTTTTTGTTGCTCGTTTAGTCGTCATGGCACCAGCACCCAGCGCGGCGAATTCTCAGCCCCGTTCACAATCACTCGCAAAGGCAACGTGGTGCCGGTCGCAAGCCCTGGAATCGGAAACTGAATTCGAATTTGTGTGGCACTCGTGATCTCGAAATGGCCGGCTGTTAACGCGATCGTCGGTTCAATCGGAACCGGCTCTCCGCCGACAATCACTCGAACGTTTTCAGGCAAAACATCCGTGTGTTGAAACACACCACCAGTTACGGTCACGATATTGCCGACGGCTGTTGCGACGATGTTGTAAGCGGGATTCGTAATCTCTGGCGCTACAACGAAAGGAACTTCATTGGAAACTTGCGGGAACGCGCGCATGCTGCCATCAGGCATCTGACGAAAACGAGTGACACGCGCAGCGGCAGTATAAAACCCCGGAACAATGTCTTCCGCACTCGCCTGCGAATGGACCTGGGCGATAACGAATTCGTTCCCACCAGCAATGCCCCAATCGAGACCGACCTCCTGCGGAGTATTCCAATCGGGTCTCTTGACAAGCAGCGTTGTTGTATCGCCCGCCAGATTAGTGCCCTCGAAGGCGATGTTTTCACCAATCGCGGCTTCGCCTGGTCTCACGTCCACGGTTCGATCAGATGTTTCACCAGGTATGCGGAAAGTGACGGTGGCCCTGCTCGTGTCCAAACGCGGAGCGCCGTTAACAAAGATCTGAATACCGTAGCGAAGAACGCGGCCACTGAGTAACTGCGGGCGGTCAGGTTCGATAAGCGTCGCCGTAACTTCGTAATAAGCTGCAAGACGAATGGCTTGTGTTCCTGCGGTCCAAAAGTTTGACGCTTCGTTGGGCGCGATGTTCCGCATCGCGATGCGAAACACGTTATCCGTGTTTTGCAGTTCAGGCGGAAAAATCAAACCACCGAATGATGTGTTTCGATCCAGGCTAGGAAAATCGTGAAGTGTCTTCAGCGCGAGACCGAAAAGTCGTTGCGCCCTCAGTGCAGCCGCATGAGGGTTGTTCATTAGTTCGGCCGCGTGGACAAATAGCTGGTACTGAAGAATGACACCCATCGGCGTGAACCGAATTGGTGGTTGATCTCTGTATACCGGTGGCAGGTTCTTGAAGTGCGGATCTTCGGAGGCGTAATAGAGAAACATTCCGAGCGCCTGGTCCGCCGTAAATGTCGTCGATGGCGAAACACCCGTGTAGGTAATGGCCGGCGGCGGATTTGGTAAGAAGAATTCAGCCCAGAGAGGATCGACCCGCGCCCGTAAGAGGTTCAGGAGAGTGGTCGTCACAAGTGATAAGTCGAGAATTGACATTGTCAGTAACGACTAAATCCGAAGCGGTGGGCCGACGGCATTTCCGCGCTGGTTCTGCGACCGCCACCAATCACCACAACTTGACGCTGCGGCGTCATTACAGGCGCCGCCGGCGGAACTACTTCAACAGAGAGTCTCTCGATAACCAGCGAAGGCTCTTCTTCAGCGGGTTCAGACACTTGAGCCGGCGTAGGCGTTGGCTTCAATCGTGTTGGAGGTTGAGCCAGACTTTTTGATTCACGCGGCCGAACCTGATTCTCTTTTGCAGTTTCTTCGCTTTCCGGTTCTTGAGTTGAGCGACGGGCGAACAATCCCGCCATGAATGTATCTGCCTTGCGTAACAGGATCATTTGTTCCTTCTCAACGGTGGAGAGCCGATCGTTCACTTCGCTGTCGTCGAGTGGCTGTGAACTTTCAGACTTCTTTAGGTTCGTGGGTGCGGTCTGATGTGCAGATCGCTCTGGTTCGGCCGATAGCTGATGCGGTTTTGTTCTGGACGTAACGTCCACATCTTGAGACTCAACGAACGTGATCTTGTGATCGTCGGCATCATGGCCCATTGCTCGACGTTCAGAGAGGGGTCGGGCTTCTTTAATCGATCGCGGTCGTTCGTTTACGGGTGGCGCAACACTGGGCGACCTTTTGTGAGACTGCGCGGGAGTCGAATCAGTCTGAGACCGAAGTTCAATGGTTCTAGAGAGTGATTCCGAAGGAGCGACTCGTCTCGACGGTTCTTGAAACCGATCCGTCGAACTAAGCGAAGCACCAGCAGCTACGTTTGGTGACGCGACTGTGTCCGCAAATGGATCTAGAGTATTCCGAGCACTGACTTGACTGGGGGCCGGTGCGTTTGTGAGTGTGGCGCGAGCGGCCAGTTTTGCGAAATAGCTTTTCATCAGAAAAGGTGCGCATTACGCGGCGGATTCGTTTTCAATCAGTTCAACCAAATGGCGCCGATCACTGCGCGTCAGCGAAAGAATTTCATCGAGGGACCATGAGTATCTGGAGGCAATGTTGTTGATATCGGCGAGCAATCGCCTGCGTTCAGCGACGAGCGCGCCAAGCAAATACGTTTGAATGTCGAACTGGATCGTTTGAACATGCCGACATTCCGGACATGATGCGACAAGTTCGAGATCGATTAGCGGCGCAACTTTCTCCAGAAGCTCTTCGAACTCAACTTCACTGGACCACTCGCAGTCAGCCGTGCACCGTCGCATCAGGAACGACTCAACTTCGCTTGTGGTCATTCCCATAGCGGCAAGTTCGTCTCGTCCCGTTGGTAGACGAAAGCTGAAACCGTTAGCAGCTCTGAACGTTCCGTCTTGTAACTGCACACAATCGACCGTTTCGTCCGGTCTATTCACAGACGAGACAACACGGTCGAGTGAAAAGTCGATGTCGAAAGGTTGCGCACATTTGTTGCAGGTCAGTGTGCTCTCGATGCGATCACCAAACGCTCCTTTGTAAACTGCCGCGAGCAGTCGATCGCGATCGGCAGCGACGAAATCTGCTGGCTGTATACGTTCCCCCTTGTCACCGGGCCGCGTTTCGATTAACCCGGAAAGTAGATCGATAGCGTTTGCTGTACTCATGCCGAAGACAGCGTATTCGTCGCGCCCTGTCAGTTCCCTGACATGCACTAAAGTCGGACCTCCAGCGGCAAAACGTAATGGAATGGTCTCAGTGAACATAAAGACATTTTTGATCGCCGATTGCCGATTGCCGATTGATAGTTGCCTCGCCTACGTCATTGACCTTCTGTGTGGTCTGAAGCAGCTCACTCATAAAGAGACTGCTCACCAACGGATCAATCGGCAATCGGCAAT
>AR_comb_assmDRAFT_10187714_pt1 | contig 17479 bp, 6 predicted proteins | sample ArasoioldDNA_FD_10543 | JGI IMG/M metagenome (IMG submission 10543) | reverse complement strand
TGGTGATCGGCACACGATCCGTTCCGCCTCTCGCAGCTGGAGAATCGGCCAGCATCACGACTACGTTGACGGTGCCGGCCAACGCGGCTGCCGGTGCCTATTACGTCATTGGTCAAGCCGATGGAGACGGCCAAATCACCGAATCGATAGAAAGCAACAACACCAAGGCAAGCTCCGCCATCAAGGTCGGCCCCGACTTGATCGTGACTGCGATATCCATTCCCGGCAGCGCCGCTGCCGGTGGCACTATTTCAGTGACCGACACGACGACGAATCAAGGCGCAGGAGCCGCAGGTGCGTCAACAACCGGATTCTATCTGTCGTCGAATACAAGCACTGACGCCTCAGACAAATTCATCGGAGGCAGGGCGGTGGGCGCGCTCGCGTCGAACGGGGCCGCAACCGCATCAACACTGCTGTCGATCCCGGCAGACACACCGCCTGGCAGCTACTACGTAATCGGCAGGGCCGACTGGAACAACGTCGTCGTGGAAACAACTGAAACGAACAACGACCGCAACAGCACCGCGACGATCAAAATTGGTGGAGATCTCGTAGTGTCGGCGATATCGGCACCTGCTACGGGGAGGGCCGGCGGTCCAATTACGGTCACCGACACCATCAAGAATCAGGGAACCGTGCCGGTTTCGGAGTCCGTCACAGGCTTCTATCTCTCGCTCAACGGCACGTACAACTCGACGGATCCATTTCTCGGCAGCCGGGTCGTAGGCTCCCTTGGACCGTCTGCCACCAATACGGCGTCGACCGAGGTCATCATTCCACCAGGAACAATACCCGGGCTTTACTACGTGATCGGGGTGGCAGATGTGAATGGCGTCGTCGCGGAGAGCGTGGAGACCAATAACACCCGCAACACCACCGCATTGATCCACATCGGCCCAGACTTGACCGTCACTGGGCTTACCGCGCCATCATCCGCCACCGCGGGAACGAGCATCACTGCGAGCGACACCACGACGAATCAGGGAGGCGATACGGCACCGGGCTCAGGGACGAGTTATTACCTCTCCGCTAACACTTCGTTCGATACCGGTGATCTTTTGCTGGCTACGCGCCAGGTTGTGTCTTTAGGGCCGGGAATGAGTCAGGCTGGGTCCGTGACATTTTCGATTCCGGCGTCGACGGCCGCCGGCACCTACTATATCGTCGCAAAAAGCGATGGCGAGAACGCCATCCTGGAAGCTCACGAGACCAACAATACGCGCGCCAAGAGCATTTCAATCGTCGCGGCACCGCAGTAGGGAAGCTTCCGATCGAGCGATCCTTATCGGCATTTTGTCAGCAGAGGGTCGTCGCCGCGCTTCAACCTGAAGACGCCGACGCGTTGCCCGCCGGCTTCGAGCGTCACCGTCAGGGTCATCGTGTCGCCGATCACCCGGCCGACGTAGCGGGCGCGCGGGACGGCGGCCTGTTGATTGCGGCGCGGCCCACCGAGTTCCGGCGTATGAGAGCCCTTTGCGATGAACTTCCCGCTCGCATCGAGAATGATCGGCTGATCGATCGTGCCGGTAGCACAGTCGTATTCGAGCCGCGCGTCATCGCGGCCGACCACCATGCGGATGTGATCGCCTCCCCACACACCCGGTATGAGCGTCTGCGATTTTGCGGTGGACAGTACATCGACTCGAGGCGAGTCCGGCAGCGATGGCCACCCGCAGGCGAGTAGGGCGACGACGGCGGCGATCGAACTCCGCAGCGACATTGAACCTTGGTCGATTGACATTTTGTTCACCGCGACGGGCTACGAAAGTCTCCAGTTCGAGTGTTTTCGCATGTTCACGTCGAGAGTCGTCCGCGAGCGCTCGCTTCGGCCTGACGTCGTAAACAATTCGCGCACAATAGTTTAGTATCATGATGCATCTCCGCCGGCACTGTCGGACGTGGCCGTGCCGTTGCAGGTGACTATCGTCAACGCTGCGCCGATGATTCGTGCACGAATCCGGTAGCTTCGGCCAACCCGCGAAGACTACGTGAGCTCATGATGCGTTTCCTGACTGCTGCGCGCGGGCGATTCAGATCGGCTGCTCTCTCGGCTGCTGCGGTGTTTGCGGTGATCACGTTCGCTGGCTCGGCGCCACGAGCTCAGACGGCGCCTTCGGCGGGACCGCAGGCGCGGGTCGTTCGACTGCAGCAGGGACGACCGTTCCACGGCGATCTTCGCCAACTGCCGGACCGCCTGCCTCCGCAGCGCGAGCATCGTCCCGTCGAGAACGAGCGCGAGGAGCCGTCCCTGTCGCGTGGCGGCGGCGATCCCGCGGCGCAGACCTCGGCTCCGGCGGCGCCTGCGCCGGCTCCGGGCACCGGGAGCGGCGCCGGCAATTTCGCTGGACTCGACTTCGCGCATTGGGGCGACGGTTGGCCGCCCGACCCGAACGGCGACGTCGGACCGATCTACTACATTCAGACCGTCAACACCTCCGTCGGCGTCTTTCGCAAGAGCGACGGCATCCAGGTCGCCGCGTTCAGCTTCGACACGCTGATGGGCCAGGGAAACCTGGGCAACGCGTGCGACAATCAGAATTTCGGCGATCCCGTCGTGGTGTGGGACGCCGGTGCCGATCGCTGGATCATCTCCAACTTTGCGTTCGCGACGAACGCGGGCAACCCTGTCGCGCCTTACTTCGAGTGTTTCGCCGTCTCGCGGACGGGAGATCCGGTCAACGGCGGGTGGAACTTCTACGCGCTGCAGACGACCGACCTCTTTCCCGACTATCCCAAGCTCGGCGTGTGGCCCGATGGGTTGTACCTCACAGCCAACATGTTCTCCGCGAACACGTTCAAGAACGTGCGCGTCTGGGCGCTCGACAAGACGCAGATGTATGCCGGCGTGGCCGCGTCGGCAGTGACCTTCAACCTGCCGTCGAAGGTTCAGGGCGTCAGCGTCTTCACTGGGATTCCGAGCACGTATCACACGGCGACCGGCACGCCGCCGGCCGGCCGGCCGAACTTCATTTCGGTCATCTGGTCGTCCAAGATCGCGCGAATCTGGAAGTTCCACGTCGACTGGAGCAACACGGCCAACTCAACGCTGACTGGGCCGTCGAACGTCACGCTGGCGAGCTGGGGAGTTGGGCCATCGTCGGTTCCCGCGAAGAGCGGTAATGCACTCGACACGCTGCGCGAACGTTTGATGGTGCAGAACCAGTACACGAATCTCGCCGGCGCCGAGTCGCTCTGGCTCACGCACACCGTCGCCAACCCTGGCAACGTCGCCTTGACCTCGCCGCGCTGGTATCAGCTTGCCGTCACCGGCGGCACCGTGGTGACGTCTGGCCCGCTGCAGCAATCCACGTGGGCTCCCGACTCTACTGTCGCCCGCTGGATGCCGAGCCTTGCCGTCGACAAGGACGGGAACATGGCCATCGGATACAGCGTGGCGAGCTCGACGCTGTTCCCGGGCATCCGCTATGCCGGCCGGCTCGCCACCGATCCGGCGAACACCTTGGGCCAGACTGAGACGTCGCTCATCGAAGGGACCGCATCGCAGTGCTGCAACTTCTCGGACGGCACGGTCAACAATCGCTGGGGCGATTACAGCGCGATGACGATCGACCCCGACGGTTGCACGTTCTGGTACACGACCGAGTACTACCAGTCACCGCAACCGGCATCGCTCGCCGCGGACAACTGGCAGACCCGGATCGGCTCCTTCAAGTTCGCCGGTTGCACGCCGAATGCGTCGGCATTGCAGGGAAGCGTGACCAGTTCGGCGACCGGTAACCCGATCGCCGGTGCCACGGTGACGATCGGAACGAGCTCGACGACGACCGACGCCGGCGGGCAGTACACGATCGGTTCGCTGACGCCCGGCACCTACAACGCGACGGCATCGGCGCCTGGATATACCGGTGCCACGGTCTCGGTGACGATTTTGGCTGGCGTTACGACGACGCAGAATTTCGCGCTTGTTCCCGCCGCCGGCACGAGCACCTCGCTCGCCGTCGCCGCCGCATCCGGCACCTTCGGCGGCACGACAACGCTGTCGGCGACGCTGACAGCGGGCGGTACCGGCGTGACCGGCAAATCGATCAATTTCACGCTGAACGGCAACTCGGCCGGCAGCGCGTCGACCGACGCTTCGGGCGTGGCGATGTTGTCGAACGTAAGCCTGGCGGGGGTCGGCGCCGGCACGTATGCATCGGGCGTTGGAGCCAGCTTCGCCGGCGACGGCAGCTACGCGAGCAGCAGCGGAACGAACAGTCTCACGGTGGCGAAGGCGAGCCAGACGATCTCGTTCGGCGCGTTGGCGTCCAAGACGTATGGCGACCCCAGCTTCTCCGTCAGCGCGACCGCCTCGTCCGGCCTGGTGGTGAGCTTCAGCGCCAGCGGCAACTGCGCGATCGCGACGACGACGGTCACGATCACTGGCGCGGGATCCTGCACCATCACGGCGTCCCAGGCCGGCGGCGCGAACTATCTGGCGGCGCCGAATGTTCCGCAGACCTTCACCATCGCGAAGGCGAGCCAGGTGATCACGTTCAACCCACTGCCGGACAAGACCACCAGCGATCCGCCGTTCACGGTGAGCGCGACCGCCTCGTCAGGTCTCGCGGTCAGCTTCTCGGCCACCGGAAACTGCACCGTGTCGGGCAACACCGTGACGATCACCGGCTCGGGCACGTGCACGATCACGGCGTTGCAAGCAGGCAACGTCAACTACAACCCGGCGCCTGACGTGCCGAGGACGTTCAACATCACGTCCGGCGGCGGCAGCGGTCCGAGCGCCGCGTTCGTCGGCATCGATTCGTCGACACAGGGTTCCTGGAGCACCGTCTACGGCGCCGACGGCTACAACGTCGTCAACGACCTTGCGACCTATCCGGCGTACGCCGTGGTCGCGCCGAGCGGACAGGGAAGCTATACGTGGCTCACGTCGACGTCGGATGTGCGCGCCCTTCAAAAGGCGTCGAATCCGGCGGATCGCCTCGCGGCGACGTGGTACGGCAGCACGTTCTCGATCGATCTGAATCTCACGGATGGCAACACGCACCAGGTGGGCTTCTATGTGGTCGATTGGGATTCGACCAGCCGTACCGAGACGCTCGAGGTGCACGATGCCGCTACCAATGCGCTGCTCGACAGCCGCATCGTCAGCGGCTTCCACGACGGCCGGTACGTGATCTGGAACCTTCGCGGCCATGTCACGGTGCGCGTCGTCTCGAACGCCGGTGTGAACGCCGTCGTCAGCGGCCTCTTCTTCGGCGGCAGCGCGCCGCCGCCCAATCCGACCGCGAGCGCGGCCTTCGTCGGCACCGATGCAGCGACTCAAGGATCGTGGAAGGGCGTGTACGGGTCCGACGGCTACAACGTCGTCAACGACGCCATCAGCTATCCGGCGTACGCGCAGGTCGCGCCGGCCGGACAATCGAGCTACACGTGGGCGGCGACGACGACGGACGTGCGCGCGTTGCAGAAGGCGAACACCGCGGATCGCCTGGCCGCGACGTGGTACGGCTTGACGTTCACGATCGATCTGAATCTCGTCGACGGCCTGACGCATCGGGTCGCGCTGTATGTGGTCGATTGGGATTCGACGTCGCGTATTCAGATCATCGAAGTGCGTGATTCCGTCACGAACGCGCTGCTCGACACGCGGACGGTGAGCGGCTTCCACGACGGGCAATACCTGGCGTGGAACATTCGAGGCCACGTCACGGTGCGGGTCGTGAATACCGCCGGCGTCAACGCGGTCCTCAGCGGTCTGTTCTTCGGTTCTTGAGCGGCTCTCGCTCGGCGCGGTATGACCTACTCGTCGGCGGCAACAGCAGATGATCATGCGCGCCGGCGAGCGCGACTGGTGAACACGACGCCGGCAGTCTCGAGACTGACGAGTCCCAACGTGGCGGTTCACGAACGCCGAAAGCGTCGGTTCACCGAAGCGTCTGAACCAGGGCCAGGATGTTGCCCTCGGGATCCTTGAACCACGTCGATTTGGCGCCGCCGGGCGGTGACGATGTCGTTGTCGGTCGTGAGGCCCGGCATGTCGTACTCCTCGAAGGTCAAGCCGCGTGCCGTGAGGTCGGCCACTTCGCGCTCGACGTCGTCGACCTGCCAAACGCCTTGACTGGCCTTGGACGTGCCGGCGTTCGGCGTCGGATAGAGGAAGCACGCGGTGTGGTCGCCGAATTGATACGTGACACCGCCGCCGACTTCGCGGCCAGTCGCGACGCTTCCACGAGACTGACGGTCGCGAACCGCTCGCGCCGCGCGCATCGGTGACCGCGAACCTGCGACCCCCGGCTTAGAAGGCCGGTGGTCAATCGAACTGACCGACCGGCGCATATGGTCCGATCGTACTAATCGACGCGAACGAGCGCCGCTGCTTGACGACCGCCGGTCCGATTCTGCTTGCATCGCGCGGTTGGTTACGGTAATTATCCTGCCTCTCGTTCCAATACACGACCAGGCGCGCGACCATGAATTTTGCGCTGCGCAAGTCCGACCTTTGCGAGGCCGGAGACCTGTGTTCCGCCTCGCTGACAACGGCTCCCGTCGTCGTCGTTTGCCTGCGAGCAAAGCGTAACCCGCAACGTTCGCATTCGGGTTCGTCACTCGCGCGCTCATTTTCCCGTCCGCTGTAGTCCGGAGGCCGAGATGAGATTAGGTCAATGCCTTGCTGCCCTGGCCATTGCCGTGGGGTTCGCCGCTGTTCTCCACGTCGTCGTCGACGCCCAGAGCAACACCGTCGGGCGGAACATCAACGTTATCACGGGCAGCGACGACCAGTACATCGGCGACATGTTCCGGCAGCGGCAGAACGAACCGGTGCTGGGCATTTCGAGCATCAACCCGTCGCACATGATGGCGGCGTACAACGACTACAGGACCGTCGATATCCAGGACGATGCCGGCGTGGGAACGACGTCGCCGACGCAAAGCGCCTTGGCGAAGCTGCTCAATTTCCTGATGCCGTGGCGGCACGCCGAGCGAAAAGAGGCGTCCGCGGAAGCCGATGCGGCGCAGGCGTGGATTGGGCTGTCGTTCTCGGACAACGGCGGCAAGAACTGGTATACCGGGCTGCACCCAGGCTTCCACCTGCTGGCGAACCCGATTCCGCCAACCGCCGATCCGAGCTGGGATCAGGCGCAGCTGCTGCAGTTTGACGCCGCCAGCGATCCGGTCATCGCGACAACGCATAACCAGTTCTTCCTGGCCGCGATCGCGTTCAATCCCGGCGGCAACAGCGTCGGCATCGTGTCGCGTTTCACCGACCGCAACGACACCCAGAACGGCCAGAACATCCAGTACGACGGCACGCGCGTGCTGTTGAATCTTCCTGCCACGTCGTTTGTCGACAAACCGAACATTGCCGCCGGTCCGAACGGTCACGTCTATGTCGCCTTCGTGGTGTTCGACACCGCGGATCCGTCGAAGTTGAGCAGCAAGATCGTGTTCTTTCGATCGGCGAACTATGGCGCGACGTGGGCCGGCCCGGTAACGATCAGCGATCCGCTGACGCGCAATCAGTCGCCATGGATCCTCGTCGATCCCAACAACGAGAACACGGTCTACGTCGGCTGGCGTGTGTTCGCCAACAAGTTCGGGGGCATTGCGAACGCGATCGTCGGCCGGAAGTCGACGAATGCCGGCGCCAGCTTCATCCCATCGACGCCTTATACCGTTGCGGCGCAGCTCAAGGCCTTCGATCAACCGCAGGTTCAATTGTCGGCGCAGACGCTTCCGATTCCGCGATCCAACGCGTATCCGACGGCGACGATCGACCGCAGCGGCGCGATCCACGCTGCCATTCAGGAATATGTCAGCACCAAGGACGGCACGCCGCTTGGACAGGGGACGCCAATCACCAATGGCGTCCCGCGGATCACGGTGACCAGTTCCTACGACGGCGGTGTGTCGTGGACCGCGCGCAAGGCGATCGATTTCGCCTCCGGGTCCGGCACGCAGTTCATGCCGGTGCTGACGGCGGTCGGCGATCCGAATCCGTGCACGACCAACGGTCCGCCGAGTTCGCGAATCTTCGCGATGTACTACGACGCGCGAAACGGCAACGTCGGCCGGACGACCGGCACGAACGGGTACGTGATCGGAGGCGGCACGCAATTCGACGTGCGGATTGCGCAGGCCAGCTCGTGCAATCACGACTCGTCGAATCGGCTGGTGTTCAGCCTGTCGGAGCAATTGTCGCGGTACACCCGCTCCGCTGCGGCGCCGCACGACATCGTGACCACGCAGGGCTTTGGATACGCCGCGGTGAACCGGGCGGTCGAAGCCTTCTGCGGAGGGCGCTGCTCCTTCACCGGCGATTACATCCACGTCACCCCGCGCGTGCCGTACGTATTGACCGGCCAGGGATGGAGGTCGACGACGTCGACCGCGGTCGACAAGACGAAGCTGCCGAGCCCGGTCGTGCAGGGTGTGTGGGCGGACATGCGCGACGTGATTCTGCCAACGGTTCCGGGCCCTGCGCTCCCGGCGGGTCCGACGTTCGTCGACGGCCTGGCGTGGTGGAATTATCAGCCGCCGGGTACCGGCAAACCGCCGGACCAGTGCCGGAATCCGGGCTCGCGCGACCAAAACGTCTACTCGGTCGAATACGCGCCCGGGCTGTTATACGCGGCGGCACCCGAAACGTTCCAGCCTTCGGCGACCGCGCCTCGCTCCTACCCGATCTACATCGAGAATCGCGCCGGCGAACAGCGGTTCTTCCGCATCGCGATCGATGCGTCGTCGGTCGCGTCGTTCGATTACCACTCTTTCGACGGCACCAGCGCCACGCCACTGCTCAGGACCGCCGACGTCGCGATTGGCGCATTCTCCACTGTGACCGGCAGCATCATCATCGGTCCCGGCGTCAACACGCCCATCGACATCACCGTCGCTCAGCTCGTGCCACCCAATCAGAACGGGACCAGTCCGGGCCTGCTCGCCAACGGCGCGCGGACCTCGCTGACGATGAGCGTCGGATCGATCGCGAATGCGCCGGTCACGCAGTCGCAGATTCCGGTCATCGATCAGAAGCCCAGCGTCGGAAAACCATTCGGCACGGCGTTTCCGATCCAGATGACGCCGTTCACGCAGACGCCGTTCACGCAAACACCCTTCACGCAGACGCCGTTCACCCAGACGCCATTCACGCAAACGACCTACGAAGCGAATCCCTTCACCCAGACGCCGTTTAGCCAGACGACGACGGTCTACGACGTCACCGACTACACGTTCCGGGTGGCCAATGCCGGCGATGCGGCGGCGGCGTTCGCGGCGCTGCTCGCCATAGGCAAGAACCTGAACAACAGTTATCTGTTCCAGTTGATGGTCAACCGGATCGGCCAGCGCGGCGCGCTGGATGGATGCAATAGCATCGATCTTGGTCAGAACACACAGGTGTCGAACCTCTTCGTCTCCGTCGTGAACCCGTTCACGCAGACACCCTTCACGCAGACACCGTTCACGCAGACGCCGTTCACGCAGACGCCGTTCACGCAGACACCGTTCACCCAGACGCCGTTTACCCAGACACCGTTCACGCAAACCGCCGATCCGCGCGATCCGACAATCACCAACGCCACGTTCTATGTCGCGCCCGCTGGCGCGCCGAATGCCGGTTACGTCGCCGGCCGTCCTCTAGACCTGATCGCGTACACGCTGCGTGCCTACCAGGTCAAAGCGCCCAACGACCCCACGTTCGTGCCGCTCGAAACCGATCCAGCCCATCCGACCGGCGATTCGATCGGCGTGGTCGTCGCGCCGGAGATACCGCCGGTCAAGCTGATTGACGGCGTACCGGTCTTCGATCCCGCCGGCCCGCCCAAGGTGGGCGGCGGCGCCGGTGTTTCCGTGAAGCTCGCGTTCGTCACTCAGCCGGCGGCGTCGACAACAGCCGGCGCGCCGTTCTCGGTGCAAGTGGCGGTGCAGGACGGCTTCGGCAACCTGATTGCCAATTCGACGGCGTCGATCACCGTCGCTCTCGGCGCGACGGTGCCTGGCGCAACGTTGTCCGGCACGCTGACGCGCGCCGCCGTCGGCGGCATCGCGACGTTCGACGGTTTGTCGCTCGACGTGCCGGGCACGTACACACTGGTGGCGACATCGGGCACGCTGGCCGGCGCGACGTCGAACGCGTTCAACGTCATCAACCCGCTGATCGTGACGAATACGGCCGACAGCGGCCCGGGATCGCTGCGCGCGGCGATGCTCGCCGCCAATGCGCAGCCGGGTCCGTCGGTCGCGCAGATCACGTTTGCCATTCCGCCGCCGAGCGGCGACGCGCTGCCGCTGGTGATCCTGCCCCAAACCGCTCTGCCGGTGATGACGCGTCCGGTTTCGATCGATGCGGCGACGCAGCCCGGCTATTCCGGCGTGCCACGCATCCTCATCGACGGCTCGCACATGACGGGAACGTTCGACGGCCCGGTCGACGGCATCACCTTGACCGGAGGCACGAGTCTCCTGCGCGGCCTCGCGATCGGTGGATTCACCGGCAACGGCGTCGTGCTGAAGACGGGCGGCAATAACCACGTCGCCGGAAATTACATCGGCACGAACCTCGCCGGTACCGCGCCGTTCGGCAACGGCGGTGACGCGATCGCCATCGACGACTCGTCGAACAACACCATCGGCGGCACTACCGGAACGACGCCAGGCGGGCCATGCACCGGCGACTGTAACCTGCTCGTGAGCCATGGCAACGACAAGGCGGCCTTGTTCATCGGCACCGCGGCGAGCGCCACCCAAGTGCTCGGCAACTTCGTCGGCACCAATGCCGCGGGGACCGAGGGTCTCGGCGTGCTGAACGGCTTCGGCATCGAGGCGTTCGGGCCGAACACGTCGATCGGCAACGCTACGCCTCAGGGCCGCAATGTCGTGTCCGGCAACAACACCGGCGTCGTCGTGCAGGCCACCGGCGCGTCGATCAGAGGCAACTACATCGGCACGAACGCGGCCGGCAACGCCGCCGTTGTCAACACGCAGGGTGGCATCAACAACGGCAACGGCGGCATCGCGTTGAACGGCGCGGATCACGCGCTGGTCGAGGGCAACGTGGTGTCGGGCAACGGGTGGGGCATACACATGGCCGGCGGCAGCGCCACCGACAACGTCATACGCGCAAACATCGTCGGTCTGAACGCGGCCGGCAACGCGCCGGTTCCCAACACGCAGGTCGGCATCAGAGTGATCAACCTGGCGCACGACAACATCATCGGCGCGGCCGGCGCCGGCAACGTGGTGTCGGGCAATGGCAGTGTCGGGATCCTCATCGACCAGCTGACCAGCGGCGGCAACAAGATCATCGGCAACTTCGTCGGCGTCAATGCGGCGGGCGACATCGCGATCGGCAACGGGGACTATGGCGTCGACGTCGTCGGTGGTGCAGGCAACGTCGTCGGCGGCACTGCGCCCGGCGAGGGCAACGTCATAGCCGGCAACCCGAACGGCAATGTGCACGTGGGGTCGTCGCCGTCGAACACGCTGATTCAGGGCAATCGAATTGGCTTGAACACCGCTGGGACGACGGGATTCGGTGACTATCCGAACCCCGAGCAGCAGTTCGGCATCAACCTCGTCGCTGCGTCGAGCGTGACGATCGGTTCGACCGCGGTGGCCTCGACCGCCGGCCGCAACGTCATCGGCGGCACGGTCAAGGCGATTCAGATTCTAGGCGGCACGCAGATAACGGTTCGCGGCAACTACCTCGGCACATCGGTCAATGGTGGTGCAGCGGTCCACAACGGTTACGGCGTCTTCATCGAGGGAAGCAGCCAGGACGCGATCGATGGCAACGTCATTTCCGGCAACGACACAGCCGTCTACGTCCTCGCCGCCGCGGGAGAAGTCAGCAGCAACAACGGCATAACGAGCAACATCGTCGGGACGTCCGCCGACGGGGCGACGCCGATACCCAACGGCGTCGGCGTTGTGCTGCAGGCCAATCCGGCGTTCGAGGTCTCGGCCGGCATCGTCGCCGGCACGGTCGTCACGGCGAACACGATTGCGAGCAACCAGGGGAACGGCGTGACCATCATCGGGTTGGCCTCGAACAATTACGCAGCTGGCAACACGATCGTGGGCAACGGCGGCGCCGGGATCGGCGTGGCGGGCTTCGGTGTGTGTTGCAGCACCGGCAACGTGCTCTCGCCGAACGTGATTTATGGAAATGGCGGTCTCGGGATCGATCTCAACAACCCTGATGGGGTGACCTCGAACGACAGCGGCGACGCCGATTCGGGCCCGAACAGTCTGCAGAATTTCCCGCAGATCACCAGCGCAACGCCGTCGTCGCTCGCTGGCACGCTGCATAGCGCGCCGAACGGGTCGTTCCAGCTCTATTTCTTCGCGAGCGACGTCTGCGACGCGAGCGGGTATGGCGAGGGACAGGTGCTGGTCCACAGTACGATGGTGGCAACCGACGGCGCGGGCAACGGCACGTTCGCGGCGTCGATCTCATTGACCGCCGGGAAGTTCATCACCGCAACGGCGATGAACACGGCCACCAACGACACATCAGAGTTCTCACAGTGTCGCGTTGTCGCTGTTCCCGGCGCACCAGCGCAGCTCGCGTTCATCACACAGCCGCAGGACACGGTGACCGGCCGGTCCATCTCTCCGCCGGTTCAAGTCGCGATTCAAGATGCGGCGGGCAATACCGTGCCCGATGCGGCGTATCCGGTGAATCTGGCGATCGGTAACAACCCGACGGGTGTGGGGAATCTGTACGGCACACTGACGCGCACGGCGGTAAACGGCGTCGCCACGTTCCCCAGCCTCGCAATCGACACGCTCGCTGCCGGATATGACCTGGTTGCGACGGTCAACACACCGCCGATGGCGTCGCATCCGCATTCGGCGCCTTTCAGCATCCTGCCGCAACCGGGCGATCCCGACCTCACCGGGTTGGTCATCCCGATTTGCGGAGATCAGGGCGATGGTACGGAGGTTCTCAACTGTCCGAACTTCGCTCAGATGCTCAACCATCAGTTGTACGTCGTGCCAGAGACCGGCTCGGTCAATCTGGAGTTCAATTTCGTCTATCGCAGCGGTGATTTCAACAACGAGCTTCGCGTCTTCAAGGTCGACGACAACATCGGATCGATCAACGGGCTGAATCCAGGCGACGCCGGATATCTGTCCGCGGCGTTCGCGCGCGCCTACCTCGTGTTCAGCGGTGGCGCAGCGACACCGAGCGACGCGACGTCACCCAACGTCGTCCTGCCGTTCCAGGGAGGCGATCGGCTGGCGTTTATCCTGATTCAGAACGCGACGTTGGCGGATGTCATCGCGCAGAACCCGAACAATACGGGAACCGGCAACGGCGGACCTCCAATTGCGCTGTTTTCGATCAGCAGCCTGAACCCGACCGGCGCGGATCACATGGTTCTCTTCAATAGCTCCGGCCTCGGCGGCGCGTCGCAAGTGGCCTTCGAGGATCGCGACACGCCGGGATCCGCGAGTTCACCGGACTTCGACGACATGGTCGTCACGATCAGACCGGTGGAGAACACGTTTGTCGGTACCGCGACCGATCCGGCCGGCGACAACACGGGGGGTTCCGGTGGCTCGGATATCGTTTCGGCAACGGTCGGCGTGCACGAAGGCAACATCACCTTGAGCGTGCGATTCGCGCCGGGCACGTTCGGTCCGGAAAGGTCGGTCACGTTCCTGCTCGACGTCGATGAGAATGCCGCGACCGGGCGTCCAGGCATCGACGGCGCATGCGGCGTTGATGCCGCACAGATCGGCTGGGAATACGACCTCAGAATGGGCTCGACGTTGTTCGGAACCGAGGCGTTTATCGGTCACGCGAACGCCGGCTGCGGCTCGGTGTCGGCTCAGTCGCCACCGGTCGCGGGCGTTCAATATATGCCCGACGGGCTGGCGGTGACGTTCCCGCTCTCGAGGATTGGCGGCGACGACGGGAAGCTCAATTTCAAGGTCCTTGCGAGTACACACATCGGGCCTGGAGCTGTATTCAGCTCGATCCAGGATGTTCTGCGCGATGTCGGTTCGCCGGCCGTAAAGGTGCAGTAATTCAAGCGTCGCGTGAGCGATGTGCTGAGTGGGCCAGAAGGCCGAAGGTGAGGCAGATGGCCGCTGGAACGGCGCGTCGCCGATCAGGGTCACACTCGAATCAGATCTGGATCGTCGACTCGTGATCGCGCGAGCGTAGCACCTCATGCGGGCGTCGCCTGCTGAAAAACGGCGATCGTCTGGATGCGCATTGCATGCGGTGGCATAATCGGCGTACAGGACCGAACTCCAGGAAACGGTCTGCCCCCGGTGCGGTCACGCCACGCCCGCCGACGCGAGCCGATGCACGAGTTGCGGCGAATCGCTCCGGCAGACGTCTGTCCTGACCGGTATCGTTCCCTTCGACACCACCGGTCTACCACCGGGCGCCTCGCGCGGTGCCACCGCCGCCACCATCGGTGCGGCCGGAGCCGACGACGCCACGGTGTTTGTCAGCCACGGCGACCGCGCTGCCGTCCGCGCCACGCCACTCGAAGTCGGAGAATCGTTCGGCCCCCGCTATCACATCATCAAGCTGCTCGGCGCCGGTGGCATGGGTGCGGTGTATCGGCGTGGGACGCCGAGCTGGGTTCCGCCGTAGCGCTCAAGGTGATCCGCGTCGATCGATTTTGACACGGGGCGTCCCACGCGGCTGAAAAACGGTTCAAGCAGGAGTTGATTCTCGCCCGCCAGGTCACGCACAAGAGCGTGGTGCGCATTCACGACCTCGGCGAAATCGACGGCGTCAAGTACATCACGATGCCCTACGTCGACGGCGCCGATCTCGCGACGGTGCTCCGGCGCGAGGGCAAGCTGCCGGTCGCGCGCGCCCTCCATATCGCGCGTCAGGTCGCTGCCGGGCTGCAGGCAGCTCATGAAGCGGGCGTGGTGCACCGCGACCTCAAGCCCGCGAACATCATGATCGCCGCAGACGATGCGGCGCTGATCATGGACTTCGGCATTTCGGCGTCGACGACCGAGGCGTCATCGGGCAGCATCGTCGGCACCTTCGAGTACATGGCGCCGGAACAATCTGAAGGCGCCGCGGTTGACGGCCGCGCGGACGTCTATGCGTTCGGCCTGATCGTCTACGAGATGTTGACCGGTCCCAGGGTGGTGACCGATTCGACGCCGCAGGGCCGCTTCGATGCGATGAAGCAGCGCGTCGCGACCGGAGTTCCTGCGGTGCGGTCATTGGACGAAACGGTACCTGAGGCGCTTGCCGCTCTGATTACCCGGTGCCTGGAAAAGGAATCGGCGGCGCGCTACGCGAGCGGCACCGAGCTCGTCGCCGCGCTCGACCGCCTCGATGCGACGGGAGCGTTGTTGCCGTTCGTCGCGCGAGTGACGCGACGGATGATCGCGGCCACTGTCCTGACGGTGGTGCTGCTGCTCGCCGCACATACCTGGCGACCCGACGGCTGGTTGCGCCGCCCAAGACCCACGATCCCGGTACAAGTGCTGATCGCCGACTTCGAGAATCCGTCCGGCAAAATGGCATTCGAAGGCGCAGTCGAGCAGACGCTCGGGATTGCGCTGGAGGGCGCCTCCTACATCAACGTTTTCAAGACGCGGGACGCGCGCGAGATAGCAGCGCAGCTTGGCAACGGCAGCGCCGCCCGCATTACTCAGGAGCTCGGCCAGCTGATCGCGCGGCGTGAAGGCATCAAGGTACTCATTGGCGGCCGCATTGAATCGCAGCGATCGGGCTAGCGGGTCGAGCTGCTCGCCAGCGATCCGGTGAATGGCGAGTCGATTGCGACGACCAGTCGCTACATTGGCGACAAGAACCAGGTACTGGCGGCTGTCGCGTCGATGGCCGGTAACATCCGGGTGGCGCTCGGCGAATCGAAGAGCGAAATGACCAAGGTCGCGGCGGCCGAAACCGTCACGGCGGCGTCGCTCGATGCGCGCGTTCGTGCGCGGCCAGGAGGCGCAAACCGCCGGCAAGTTCACGGACGCACTTCAGGAATACCAGCGCGCCGTCGATCTCGACCCGGCGTTCGGCCGCGCCTACGCCGGCATTGCCGGAGTCTACGCGAACTACTTCAAGGACAAGGAGAAAGCCGATGCTGCCTATCAGGCGGCGATCAAGCATTCGGATCGCATGACCGAGCGCGAGAAGTACCGGACGCTCGGCACCTATTACATCGACATCGCGCGGAACTACGACAAAGGGATCGAGAACTTCGAACAGCTGGTCCGGCTGTATCCCGCCGACAACGGCGGGCACGGAAATCTGGCGCTGGCGTATCTGCTGGTTGGACGCATCAGCGAGGCGCAGGACGAAGTGCGCCGCAGTCTCGAGATCTATCCAAAGAATTCTCTGCAGCGCTACAACTACGCGATGTATTCGATGTACGCCGGCGACTTCACGAACGCGGTCAAGGAGGCGCAGCGCGTACAGCAGGAAAATCGCACGCTCGAATATGCCTGGCTGCCGATCGCGGTGTCCAAGCTGGCGCAGGGCGACGTCACCGGGGCGCACGAAGCGTACGCAGGCATGACGAAGATGAGCCCGTTCGGCGCGTCGTTTGCCACCCTCAGCGAGGCTGATCTCGAGATGTACTTCGGCCGCCATCGTACTGCGATCAGGCTGCTGCGCGACGGCATCGCCGCAGACAAGGCCGCGGCGGTTGCCCCTGTCCAGATCGCGCGCAAGTATGTCGTGCTGGCCGAGGCGCACGCGGCCGCCGCGCAGATGCCGCAGGCGCGTGACGCGGCGGGGCAGGCCGTGCCGCTCAGCCGCGCCGAAAGCATCCTGTTTCCCGCGGCACGCGTACTGCTTCGGTCGGGCGCGCAGGAGCGCGCGCTCCAGATCGCTCGCGATCTCGACAACATGCTTCAGAGTCACACGTCGGCGTACGCGCGGATCATCAACGCCGGACATGCGCTCGATCGAGGAAACCTCGGCGAGGCGATCGAGCTTTTGCGTGATGCGCAGAGGCGGCGCGACTTCTGGCTGATTCGCTACCTGCTTGGTAAGGCCTACGTGGTCGCGAACCACGGCACCGAGGCGCTGGCGGAGCTCGAGCTGGCCATCAAGCGCCGCGGCGAAGCGACCGACGCGTTCTTCGACGACCTGCCGACGATCCGCTATCTGCCGCCGGCCTACTACTGGCTCTGCCGCGCGCAGGAAGGCGCCGGCCTGGCGGCGCGTGCGCGCGAAAGCTACAACTCCTTCATCGCCCTCAACACCGAGGCCGACACGCCCGACTCCGCGGTTGCGGACGCCAGGCGCCGGATCGGCGCGCAGTAATCACGGGGCCACGGGCGACAACCGTCGGCATGTTGCTGCGCGTGCTGAACCCGGCCGGGACACTGACGGTGCTTTCGACTTAAGTCACGCGTCCCTCGGGACTGGGAACCGTTCGCGAAGAACGAAGTGAGTCGCGATGCTTCCCGAGGCCTGCCCGGCGCGATGACCCGCGAAGCGGTCACGCGCCCGGCAGGACTCGAACCTGCGACCCCCGGCTTAGAAGGCCGGTGCTCTATC
>AR_comb_assmDRAFT_10054026_pt1 | contig 17483 bp, 20 predicted proteins | sample ArasoioldDNA_FD_10543 | JGI IMG/M metagenome (IMG submission 10543) | reverse complement strand
TTCCCGCCTCCAGCATGAGCACCTTCATGCCCTTGCTGGTCAGGACATGGGCCGCCATTCCGCCCGCCGCTCCCGATCCAACAATCACCGCGTCATACATTTTGCTGAGATCTACTTCCGGCTCCGGCGTCATAGGATTCCTCTGCATGCAAACTCAAACCTGTCGTGTTCGCGAAACGGTGATTATGTCAAAAAGCGATCGCCATGTCGCAGTCCTTATCGGATTAAAACGTATGAACGCTTTTGCCGGCCGCCTGGCCAGCGCGGGCTTCCGGTTTCCCACGCACTTTCCGGCATGTGGCTAAGGCTGCTTCGGCTTTGCGGCAGGATCCGGCGCTGCCGGCGGAGCCACATTCGCCGACAGCGGTTTGATGTCGGTCCACTTGATCACCAACCGCACTGGAATGCTCTCTTCCTTCAAATGAACAAAATCGTCCGACCGCGAATAATTGGGAAACCAGTATTTCCCGTCCACGTTTTCCCGGTAGGTTTCAAAATTTACAAAAGGAAATTCCTTCGGGTGCACATCGCCCAGATCGTTCACCCATTTGCCGTAAGTCTTGACGACTTCCAGATATTGCTTATCCACCCAGACCACGCCCTGAAAGAGCGCATTCGCCCGCTCCAGCAATTTTGGCTTGGCATTGAAAATGTAGCAGTCGATCTCGTCCACTTTTTCATCGCCGACGTAGCGTAAATCGTATTTCTTCAGCTGGCTGCTTACCAAGGGGTAGGCCGGAAGCTTCGCCAGAGCCGCCAACCCGCCCCCCGGCAAAAGCTCCATATAATGCAAACTGGACTGCGACTTCTCCACGGTCTTCTCATACACCCTGCCGTCAGAATCCACCGTCGTGGCCGTCACGATCTGATATTCGCCGCTCGGCTGCCCGTCTTTACCGAATTCCGTGAGCTTGACCGTTTTCTTGTAGCCGAAGCCTGCGCGCACCCGCAAGTAAAGATCCTCCTTTTCGGCAAATGCTTTGACGATTTCAGCGGGCGGAAGCGCCGGCGGAACGGCGGCCGGATCCGTCGTGGTGACGCGGTGCACGTTATGATCCTCAGTCGGAGGCGGAGTCAGCGGTCCATTGCTATCCTGCGCCCGCACCATTGCGCCGCAAAAAAGCGCTAGTGAGCCCGCAAGCAAAACCTTCGCCGCCGAATTCATCGCTCTGTAAAATCCATGTGCTTCCATATTTGCTAAGATGCGCTTCCTCGCAGCTTGGCCGCCTGTCTATTGCCGTCCTGCAATCCGTTTCAGTTTATCGCACTCCACGGCTTGCCATGGGGTCGAGGCTGCAGTGCCTCTGTTACAATTTCTACTTTAATGGCAATGGCCACCGAGAAAATCGCACGGCGCTATTATGTTTCTGGAATCGTGCAAGGGGTCGGCTTCCGCTACTTCACCCAGGATGAAGCCGAACGGCTCCGGTTGACCGGATTTGTTCGCAATCTTCGCGATGGTCGAGTGGAAGTTTACGCCATCGGCGCAGCCGAAGAGCTCGTGCGCCTGCGGGCTTTTCTGGAACGCGGCCCGCGCGGTGCCATGGTTCAGAGTGTCGCCGAGCATCCGGCAGAGGTTGATCCGCAATTCGCCGTTGAGTTCAGTATTACGTACGATTCTTGATTGCAAAAACCAGTGACAGCGAGGGAGCCGTCGGCATGAACGATTTGAAGAAGCTCATACGCGAAGTGCCCGATTATCCGAAGCCGGGGATCCTGTTTTACGATCTGACCACCCTCTTGAAAGACAAGCAGGGCTTTCGCCTGTTAATTGACCGGCTCTGCGATCACTACCAGGGCCACACGATTGATGTCGTCGCCGGCATGGAAGCTCGCGGCTTCATTTTCGCTCCCGCGCTAGCCTATCGTCTGGGCGCCGGGTTTGTTCCGGTGCGCAAGCCCAAAAAACTTCCGGCCAAAACCGCCTCAATTTCCTACGCGCTGGAATACGGCACCGACACGCTGGAAGTTCACGAAGATGCTATTCAGAAAGGCACTCGCGTCATCATTTGCGACGACCTGCTGGCCACCGGCGGAACGGCCGCCGCCACGACACAACTGGTGCAGAAACTTGGTGGCGTTGTCGAAGGCGCGGCCTTCGCGGTCGAACTCACGTTCCTCAATGGCCGCTCTAGACTTCCCGGCCTGGATGTCTTTTCCCTCATCCAATACGACAAGTAATCGCATGACCCCGGTGAACAAATGGACCGAGGAGGACCACGCTGCCGGCTACCTAGCCGTCGCGAACGAAATACCACACCGTTCTGAAGGGGAAAGCGTCCTTCTCGATTGCATCCATCAGGCTGCGTCCAGGATTCTTGATTTAGGCTGCGGCGACGGCAGATTGCTCGCACTCGCGTTGGAGCGTTTCCCACAAGCGTCGGGAATTGCCGTCGATTTTTCTCCTGCCATGCTGGCGCGCGCCCGCCACCGTTTCTCTGGCCATCCGCGGGTTTCCGTACACGAACACAATCTGGACCAACCCCTTCCCGATCTTGGCGAATTTGATGCCGTCGTTTCTTGTTTTGCCATTCACCATTTAACCCACGCACGCAAACGCGCGCTCTATGAAGAACTGTTTCGAGCTATCAAGCCCGGCGGAGTCTTTTGCAATTTAGAGCACGTTTCTTCGCCTACTCCCCGCCTGCACGCACAATTCTTCGCCGCGTTGGGCCAAGACCTTGCGTCCGAAGACCCGTCGAACCAGCTTCTCGATGTCGAAACGCAGCTCGGCTGGCTTCGCGCTATCGGCTTCGAGGATGTGGATTGCCACTGGAAATGGCTGGAATTGGCGCTTCTCGCGGGTGTTAAACCGGCTTAGGAACGGTCGAAATCTAACGCTGGTGCCGTTGTCGTAGCGCCTCAAACAGCACTACTCCGGTGGCCACGGAAACGTTCAACGACTTCACCGGACCGCTCGTCGGCAGCGACACCACAAAATCGCAGCGCTTCCGTGTCAATTCGTGCATTCCATCTTCGCCGCCCATCACAATTCCGGTCGGCGAAGTGTAATCCACTTCGGTGTAGCTTTTGTCCGAGCGCTCATCCAACCCGACCAGCCAGTAGCCCGCTTCCTTCAACTCTTCCATGCAACGAGCCAGATTAACGACCTTTGCGACCGGCAAATGCGCTAGCGCTCCCGCCGACGCGCGCGCCACCGTGTCGGTCAATCCTGCGGCCCGACGCTCCGGAATCACCACACCATGCGAGCCGGCCGCCAGCGCCGTTCGGATAATGGCGCCCAAATTATGCGGATCCTCAACGCCATCCAGCAGCACAATCAAGCCCGGCCTGCCCTTATCTTTGTTTGCGCTGGCCAGGATGTCTTCCAGCGTGCCCGCAGCCCGCGCCGCGGCAATGGCAACCACTCCCTGATGATCACGGGTTCCGGCAAGGCGATCCAACTGGCCGCGCTCCTCAAAACGCACCGGAATTCCCTTGTGCCGCGCCAGCTGCACGATCTCTTCGGCTCGCGTATCCTGGCGGCCCTTCGCGATGAAAATATGCTCCATCGGGCGTGCCGCCTCCAGCGCCTCTTTCACCGCGTGAATCCCCGTCAGCTTGTCCATGAGTTCACAGTGTAGCTGCGCGGCCGCTCGCCGCAAAACCGCACTGCCCAGAGCCAGCGATCAGTTGTCGCCGCCCTGAGAAGACCCCTTCAATGCCCCGTCGCAAGCCACCGCGCGATCCAGCAGCAATTTGCGTTCGCGCGCGTTTCGCGTGAGCGCGGCGGCGCGGCCGAATTCACCGCGCGCTTCTTCAAAACGGCCAAGTTTAAATAGAAAATCACCACGCACGCTGGGCAACAGATGGTATGACTTGAGGGAGGGCTCGGAAATGAGTTCGTCCACTATCTTGAGGCCTGCCTCTGCACCAAACGCCATCGCTACAGCAACGGCGCGATTCAATTCCACGATCGGCGAAGGATTCAACTGCGCCAGCTCTCGATAGAGCCTAACGATGCGCGGCCAATCCGTTTCATCGCCGCTTCGCGCGCGTGCATGACAGGCCGCGATGGCCGCCTGCAGTGCGTACGGCCCGTTGGCCCCGCCCAATTTCTCGGTACGCTCCAGCGCATCGAAGCCGCGATGAATCAGCAACTGATCCCATTGAGCGCGGTCCTGATCGAGCAGTAGGACTGGCTCGCCGGCCGCATCCACGCGTGCTCTGGTGCGCGAAGCCTGGATTTCCATCAGCGCCACCAGCCCATGCACTTCCGGTTCCTGCGGAGCCAGTTCCGCCAGAATACGCCCCAGCCGTAGCGCGTCTTCGCAAAGTGCCGGGCGCATCCAGTCATCTCCGGCCGTGGCGGAGTACCCTTCATTGAAAATGAGATAGATGACTTCCAGCACCGAACTCAATCGCGCCGCACGATCCGGCCCGCGCGGGACCTCAAACGGAACTCGGGCCTCGGTCAGCGTTCGCTTCGCACGAACGATCCGCTGTGCGATGGTCGGTTCCGGCGTCAGAAACGCGCGCGAAATTTCCTGTGTGGTAAGTCCGCCCAGCAGGCGAAGCGTCAAAGCCAAGCGTCCCTCGGTGGAAAGCACCGGGTGGCACGAGATGAACACCAGACGAAGTAAATCGTCCCCAATGTCGTCGTCACCGGGGATTTCGAAATCCGCCATGGCGGCATCCTGCTGGGATTTCAGCTCCCGGCCCAGCTCTTCGTGTTTGCGCTCCAGACGTTTGTTGCGACGAAACCGGTCAATCGCGCGATTCTTGGCGGCAGCCATCAGCCAAGCGGCGGGATTATCGGGAATGCCCGAAGCCGGCCACTGCTCGAGCGCGGCTACCAGCGCGTCCTGCGCCAGCTCCTCAGACACACCCACATCGCGAGTGATACGAGTCAGCGCAGCGATGATCCTGGCCGACTCGATCCTCCAGACCGCGTCAATTGCCCGGTGAATATCCGGGGAACGATGGATGTCGGGCGAAGCCACGTGAACATTGTCACGCGGAAGCAATCACTAAGCCAAGCCGTGCTTACGGTTTTAATCCCCGCGGCTCGTGTCGGGTAGTTTAGGACGCGGCGCTGTGCGCTTGCTCGGCCGGAACTTCATAGAGCTGGCGCAGTTCGCATTCCCCTTGGCCAACAACGCCCAGAAAGTCCCGCACAAGCTGGACGGCTTCCTGCTTGGAATTCGCCTGGAGAATGGCGAATCCGCCTACCAGTTCTTTCGATTCCGTGAACGGTCCATCGGTGACGGTGATGTTTCCATTGGCCAGCCGTACGCGCGCGCCGAGGGCGCTGGGCAAACATCCTTCCGTGCCCAGCAACCAGCCCGCTTTCATGCCTTCTTCGATCAATTTCCCCATCTTTTCCATCTCCTCCTGTGTGGGAGGAGTGTTTTTCTCCGCGGACTTGTAGATGCTCAGAAATCGCATGATTTTTCTCCTTTTTCGCCCAGCGAGAATCCCATTCCGCCGAACCATTTGCAGCCGATTTGCCTGCTCTACCATACGTCGAACAAAACTTTCTGAAATCGACACGCATCCGGAACTATTTTTTTGCGGCAAGCCTTTTGCCCAGTTCGCGAGCCTGGTCCATCGCATCGCTTGGCGCAAAGTCTTCCAGCTCAAAGAATTGCCGCACTTCAATTTCGCCTTCGCCGTTAGTCTGCGGGGCGGGAACCTTCTTGGCCCACTCGAGCGCTTCCTCGCGGGACTTTACATTGATGATCCAATAGCCGGCAATCAGTTCTTTGGCCTCCGTAAACGGCCCATCCACGATGCTGCGCTGGCCTCCGGAAAACTTCACCCGGAAGCCCTTGGACGTCGGCTGCAAACCCGACAAATCCACCAGCACGCCTGCTTTCAGCAACTCCTCGTTAAACTTGCCCATCGTGGCGATCATTTCCTCGCTGGGCATCACCCCTGCCTCCGAGTCTTTGTTCGCCTTTACGATCATCATGAAACGCATGGTTTCTCCTTGAACGTTGGCTTCCGAGCTGAGCGTTCCGGACATGGCCAACTAAAGTGACCTTCATTCAGACTTGCAAACACAATATTTCTACCGGTTGGGAGAATACGGATTAGCGGCTGAGCTTCGGTTTGCCTTTCGCCTGGAGTTTGGCCTCGTTTTTTCTGGCGCGGGCTTTCACCAGCGCCTTGACCAGAGCCGCGGGCAGCGGCTTATCCACCGCAAAGCGAATGGTACCCTTCGAACAGGCATAGCCCTGGAGCTCCTCGGCAAATTCTTGCAACAGATCGCCGCTGGCGGGAAAGAAGCTGCAGTGATTGGCAAACGCCGCATAAGCAACCAGCATTCCGTTGTAGTTGAACGCTGGGATGCCGTAGCTGATGGCCTCGGTCGCTTCCCGCGGCGCCGCCGATCGAATCATCGCGCGAATCTTTTGCAGCGTGGATCGCGCAGGCTGGGGAATCTTGGCGAGGTAGTTGTCCACATCAGCAACGCCTGAGGCCGTCTTCGCGGAGGATCGCCGGCCACGCGTCGTGGTCTTTTTCATGCCCTCATACCTGAAGAACTGCAATCTGTGGCGGGTGCCGTCAGTCTATCACCTATGACTTCGCATTTGTGGATTCGCAAGAGCAAAGCCCGCCAGGCTTGGCGGACTAAACCCTGGCGCTCTTGTTGCGCAATTCAGGAGGAAAATCGGTATTTTCAAACAGCGGTCGAATTTCCACGATTTCGCCCTCGGAAAGCGGGCATCGGTTGGCCCACTCCAGCGCTTCTTCGCGGGTCTTCACTTGGATCAGCCAGAAACCCGCGATCATCTCTTTGGCTTCCGTGAAGGGGCCGTCTGTGAACACGCGCTTGCCGCTAGAAACCTTGATGCGTGTGGCTTTTGAACTCGGGTGCAATCCTTCCGCCAGCAGCAGCACACCGGCCTTACGCATGTCGTCGCTGTATTTTCGCATCGCCGCGACCAGTTCCCGTGTCGGCGTGAAATTTTCCTGAATCTCCACAGGCGCGGGCAATGACATCATGAATCGCATGGTCGCTCCTTTCGCTTAGGGGTTCCGCCAGCCTTGCGGAAACTACGTATGAGAACCGACACCCAGGTCGCGAAAACGTTGCACCGCCTCGCTGTCGCCGAGTTCCTGTAGTTCTTTGATCGCCCGCACTTCGATCTCCGATTCCTTGCTGTTGGGAAAGGGATTCGGAAAACGCTTGGTCCACTCCAGAGCTTCTTCTCTCGATTCCGCCCGGATGATGGTGTAACCGGCGATCAATTCCTTGGTTTCCGTGTACGGCCCGTCCACGACGCTGCGCTTTTTTCCGGAATAGCGGATGCGCCATCCCTTGGAACTTGGCTGTAGTCCCGCCGCATCCACCAGCGCGCCCGCCTTGGCCAGTTCTTCGTGGAACGTAGCCATTTCCGCGATCAGACCTTCCTCCGGCTTGGCGTCCGCTTCCGTTTGCTGGTTGGCTCGAACCATGATCATGAATTTCATCGTCGTCTCTCTTTCGTTTCAGTGTCTAGCCCGAACACTTCCCTTCAGACGACGAATCGGGACCGCTGGAATCGACACGGCCCCACCAAATTCTTGAAAAACCTAGACCGCCGAACCCAGGAAGTGCGCCAGAATGCCCAGCGAGTGGAGTATCTGCAACGGGCAGCCGAACAGCGAGAGAGTGTGCGTCAGCGCCTGAGCGTGCGAGGTCTCCCAGCCTGCCAGGAATCCCCAAAAGAGGACGCTGACGACTTCGCGCAGCGCAAACCAGAAGACCTGCGTCAAGTGGCAGAAGACGATGTCGGCCATATCCATGCCCAGCCCAAAAACAGCGGCTCCCGTGAACGATTTCAGAGCCTGAGCAGTTGTAAGTTGGAATGTCATGTTCGCCTCCTGCGTGTTTCCTGGCCTTCTGTGTATATGACGAACCAGGGTGGCGAAAATCGACAAGCGGACGCAGTTTTTGACAGCACCACGGAACCCGCCACACTGCGGCCGTATCTTATTCATGCAAAAGGACTAACGGTTTGCCACGGGCGTCGTCTACCATACTTCACCTAAGACGCTCATCGAGGTGCATCATGCGCAAGCTTTCGGTCGTTATGACACTCCTTGCGGGACTCGGCGTTGGGCGGGTCGCCAGCGCGCAGGAAGTCCAAAAGCCAGCGGCGGCCACAGGCCCGCTGACCGGGCGCTGGACGGTCAGCTCCGATTTCCACGGCACGCCACTCTATTTCAAGCTCGAGCTGGAACAGAGAGGAGAGAAGCTGACTGGCAATTTCGACGGCGACAAGCTCGAAGGAACTGTCAACGGTTCGGCGATTCAATTTTTGGCAAAAGATGATCGCGGCGGAACCGAAGACGCGAAGGGCACGGTCAAAGGGGGCACCATTTCGGGCACGGTCGTTTTCACGAACGGCGACGAGCCGACGCGCCCCGAAACGTATCCCTTTACAGCAACGCTGGTTCCGGCGCGGCGCGCCGGAGCGCCGCAGAGGCATGAATTCACCCCCACAGTTTTTCACCGCCGCTTCTCGCCCGAGAACAAACCAGTTTTGACGGTCGCGCCCGGCGACACCATTCACACCACCACAGTCGATGCGGGCGGTACCGACGAAAAGGGTGTGACTCGCGTTCTCGGAGGGAATCCGGAGACTGGGCCGTTCTACGTGGAGACTGCAGCGCCCGGCGACACTTTGGTGGTTCACATCACCAAACTGCGGTTGAATCGTGATTGGGCCACCAGCGATGACGGAATTGTGGATCGCGCGACAGACGATGATTTGGCTGCGAAGAACAAAGATTTGTGGAAGAACGTGCGCTGGCATTTGGACATCGCGAAGGGAACCGCTTCACCGGAAAAGCCCGCAGAACATCTGACGAATTACTCGGTGCCGGTGCGGCCCATGCTGGGCTGCGTCGCAACTGCCGTTGGACCCGCGCAAGCTGCGCCAGGAACGGGCGACTCGGGGCGTTTCGGCGGCAACATGGACTTCAACGAAATCGTGGAAGGCGCTACCGTCTACCTGCCGGTCAGCAATCCCGGCGCGCTGCTGTATCTCGGCGACGGACACGCCGTCGAGGGCGATGGCGAGTTGAATGGCAACGCTCTCGAAACGTCCATGGATGTGGAGTTTACGGTCGACGTTATTCCCGGCAAGGGGATCCGCGGGCCGCGCGTTGAATCGGCAACGCACATCATGGCCATGGGGCTGGGCGGTTCGCTCGAAGATGCGCTGCGGGGAGCGACCGGCAGCATGGCCGCGTGGCTGAACGAAGACTACAAACTGACGCCTTCGGAAGTGGCACAGGTACTGGGTTCCTCCGCGGAGTATCGCATCAGCGAAGTGGCCGACCGCAACGCCGGCGTAGTGCTCAAGATCAGCAAAGCACGACTCGAATCTCTCAAGACCGCCCAATAGCCGTTTTCCATAGGCGATAGGTAGCTTTGTCGTAGTCGTCACCTCCGATAAATAGATGTTCACGGAGTGACTTATTGCGCCCGTCGGAGCAGCGAAAGAAGAAATTGAGCGCGATGGTCCCGAGCAACTGCGCAAGCGAGCCGAATGGTTTTACAAACAACGTGCTTCCGCAATGGGCCACATACCGGCAGGAGTGCGCCTGCGCGCGTTAAATTGCAGCAGCTAGTCGAAAGCGGAGCAGAACTCGATGATGCGGGCGCGGGCGGTTTTTACAGGATGAGAGAAGCCGGCTGCGGCCGCATCGTCGAGGAGAAGGACGACGCGATCAAGATCGCCTTCGCCGGAGCGTCCGGCGAGAGCGAGGCGGAGCGGGTGAAAGAGTTCGCGGCCGCGAATGTCCAGTAGGGACTTGAGCGCGTCAATGATTTCGCGAAAACGTTCGGTGGTGAGCGGAGCGGGATCGAGCAGCAGGTTGGCAAGCTGGCGAAGAACGTCGCGCGCAGCGTAGCGCGACATGACCACCTGCGCGTCCAGCGAGGCCAGAATCTCGCGCGCGTTGTAGTGAAAAATCAGCGATAACAGATTTTCCAGTGCAGCAAGATCCGGCGATTGCGGGCCGAGTAGCGCGGCGGCGCGCTCGCACCACGCGGATTGTTCCGCGCTGGGATCGCCCGTGTGCCATTCGCGTTTGCGGAGAATTTGGAGGATCTCTCCAGCGGAGAACTGGTTTTCAGGAAGAGCGGCAGGGGATTCGGGAATGGTCATCTTCGAGAAAAGAGAATACCCACAGGAAACTCGAACGAAAACTGCAATTCAAGGGCGCACCACGCAAGGAAAGGCTCGGTCGTCAAAATACAGCGTGGCGATGACGTGAGCGGCGATGGCTTCACCGCGACCGATGGCGTCCACTCCTTCGTTGGTTTTTGCCTTCAGGTGAATGGTCTCGGGCGCGACGCGCAGGGATTTGGCCAGGGCTTCGCGCATCTGCGGAAAATGCGGACCCAGCTTGGGTTTTTCCGTTATGACTACGGCGTCGACATGCTCGATCTTCAGTCCTCTTTCGTCCAGCAGCGTTCGAGCGTGTTCAAGGAATACCAGACTATTCGCGCCTTTCCACCTGGGATCGGTGTCGGGAAAATGCGTGCCGATGTCGCCGAGGCCCGCAGCCCCGAGCAGCGCATCGCACACCGCGTGAGCAAGGACGTCGCCGTCAGAGTGGCCGACGGGCCCTTTATCGAAGGGAATCGTGATGCCGCCGATCACCAGGGGCCGGCCTTCGGCGAGGCGATGCAAATCATAGCCAATGCCGCAGCGAAGTTTACTCATGAAATGAAATCCAATTCCTCAGGGGCTAAAGTCCCAATTCTTGCCTCAATGCCGGAGCCGAAGTGCTGCTCCTCTGTGGCCACCGAAACTCTGAAGCTCCGGCCCTCCAAGAGAAAGTTCTCCTGACCATTCATGCTTTGTGAGCCTTGGCGCGTTCAAGATCGAGGTAGAAGCGGGCGAGTTCCATGTCGGCGGGCTTGGTGATTTTGATGTTGCGCTCGGTGCCGTGGACGACGTGGACTTCGTGCCCGAGGCGCTCCACCAGGCCAGCTTCATCGGAGGCGTTGACCTGGTCGGCGGCTGCTTTTGCGAAGGCTTCCTTGAGCAGTCCGGTGCGGAAGATTTGTGGGGTTTGCACGAGGACCACGCGTTCGCGCGGAATCGTGCCGGTGATGAGCGCAACATCTTCGGGGAGGCTACCGCGCTTTACTTCTTTAACTGTATCCATAGCGGGAATGCCCAAGATCGCGGCCCCACACTTACGGGACTCTTCGATAACACGTGTGATTTGCTCACGGGTCACGAAAGGGCGAACTGCATCATGGACAGCGACCAGTTCGGTGTCGTCGTCGCTGACGTGTTCGAGAGCGGCAGCTACAGACTCCTGACGAGTGGCTCCGCCCTTGACTACCTGGACGGGCTGACGGAAATTTTCGTTACGGCAAAGTTCTTCGAGGCGCGCAACTTCATCGGCACGGGTGGCCAGGATGATGTCGGTGATGGCGTCGCAGGACGCAAGGCGGCGGAGGGTGTGCAGGAGGATGGGAACGCCGTCGAGTTCGAGAAATTGCTTCGGCGTGTCACCGCCCATGCGGGTGCCCATGCCTGCAGCAGGGAGGATGGCGGTGATTCGGCTCATTTGCGTGGGAGAACTGAGGGTTTCCCGGCAGCACTCCAAGAGAATGAGTGTACCGCAAAGAGATCGGAGATCAGAAATGGCGCGGCAAGAGAGGGGCTTCCGCATGCCACTCCACTTTCGAGACCCGTTCGTCTTCTGCGTATTTCACGAGCGTTGTGGCCACCCGATGCGGTGGAGCTGAAGCGGACCGATCAGACGGCGACGACGGTGAAGCCGGGATTTTTGCGGAGCTGTCTGATAGCGTACCGACAATCAGAGTCCAAAAAGCGGAGCCAGTTGCCGGTTCGTTGCTCGCGACCTTGTTCTTTGACCTGATCGACGCCGCGAAGTTCGATGCGGCACGCAGTGCCTGTTCACGGTGCCCGCCTTAGAAGGGCGGCCGCTGCCACAAAAAGAGAGGGCACAGTACGCTGTGCCCTAACGAAGAAGACGAGGGAGGAAACGGTATTAGGCTTTCGCGGGGCTGTCGCCGCGGGTGAAGCCGGGAGCGGGCCGCAGTTCGGGGCGGACCACTTTGGGATCAGCGGCCGGAGCGAGCGGCGGCGTCGATGGCGGCGGTGTGCGCGGCTTTTCGGGAAGCGGCGTGCCTTCGATCAGCATGCGGACTTCGTTGGCATCCAGCACTTCGCGTTCTAGCAATGCCTGAGCGATGCGTTCGAGCGTATCGCGATTGTTGTTGAGGATGCCTTTGGCGGAGTCGTAGGCACCGCTGACGATACGCTTCACTTCCTTGTCGATATCCACGGCGGTGGCTTCGCTGAAGTCGCGATGCTGAGCGATTTCGCGGCCGAGGAAGATGGCTTCTTCCTTTTTGCCGAAAGCGAGAGGCCCCAGTTCGCTCATGCCCCATTCGCAAACCATGTTACGAGCGATGTCGGTGGCGCGTTCAATGTCGTTGCCGGCGCCAGTGGTGATGTGGCCGAGGAAAATTTCTTCGGCGCTGCGGCCGCCCATGAGCACGGCAAGCATGCCTTCGAGATGGTCTTTGGTGTAGGAATGCTTGTCGTCGGTCGGCAGCTGCATGGTCAAACCGAGAGCCATGCCGCGCGGAATGATGGTGACCTTGTGCACGGGGTCGGCACCGGGAGTCATCGCGGCGACGAGCGCATGGCCGGCTTCGTGGTACGCGGTGTTTTTCTTTTCCTCGTCGGACAGAATCATGGACTTGCGTTCGACGCCCATGAGCACTTTGTCCTTGGCCATTTCAAAATCGGCCATAGCAACGAATTTGCGGTTCTGGCGAGCGGCCCAGAGAGCTGCTTCGTTGGCGAGGCTTTCCAGATCGGCGCCCGAGAAACCAGGTGTGCCGCGAGCGATGATGGAAAGGTCCACATCATCGGCGATGGGCTTTTTGCGGGTGTGCACGCGAAGGATCTCTTCGCGGCCTTTGACATCCGGGCGAGCAACTACCACGCGGCGATCAAAGCGGCCGGGGCGGAGAAGAGCGGGATCGAGAACGTCGGGACGGTTAGTGGCGGCAATCAGAATGACGCCTTCGTTGGACTCGAAGCCGTCCATTTCGACCAGCAGCGCGTTCAAGGTCTGTTCGCGTTCATCGTGACCACCGCCGAGGCCCGCGCCGCGATGGCGGCCGACCGCGTCAATTTCGTCAATGAAGATAATGCAAGGCGCATTCTTTTTGCCCTGCTCGAAAAGATCACGAACGCGACTGGCGCCCACGCCGACGAACATTTCGACGAAATCGGAACCGGAGATGGAGAAGAAAGGTACATTCGCTTCGCCGGCGATGGCGCGGGCGAGTAGGGTTTTGCCGGTGCCCGGAGGCCCGACGAGGAGAACGCCTTTTGGAATGCGGCCGCCGAGTTTTTGGAATTTCTGGGGGTCTTTGAGGAACTCGATAATTTCCTGCAGTTCTTCCTTGGCTTCGTCGGTTCCGGCGACATCTTTGAAGGTGACCTTTTTTTGCTGCGCGGAAAGCAAACGGGCGCGCGATTTGCCGAAACTGAGAGCCTTATTGCCGCCAGCCTGCATTTGACGCATCAGGAAGAGGCAGAAGCCCACAAGGAGCAGGAGCGGCAAGGCGTTCAATAATATTATCAGCCAGTCGCCGCTGCGGACTTCCTTCACCTTGATGAGTACGGATTTGTCGCGCAGCTGCTTGGTGAGATCGGGAGCGGCTTCCTTGAAAACGGTGACGTGGAATTTTTTATTGGCCTTGGCGTATTCACCCTGCAACTCATAGCTGTTCGGCGAGAGGTACATGGTGACTTCTTTTACGTCGCCCTGATCCACGTGGGCCATGAACTCGCTAAAGCTGGGCTCATCTTCGCGGGCCGCCTGGCCGTTGGCCGACACGAGCTTCCAGAGCATGACGCCGAGGAGCACGATCGAGAGCCAGAATAGAATCGTTTTTGCTGTCGAACTGGGGTTCACGTTTACCTCTCCAACTGGATACCGAAAAAATCGAAAGCCGCATCAGCGCTCGGGTCACTTCAAGAGCTAAAGCCTCTTCTTATTAGACGCCGAAATCCGTTTTGCCGACAGGCCGCGAGCGTTTCTCCCTGCGCCTGCGCCATCGGCCAGACCGTAACCGACCCACATCTGGTTAGATGCGGTCTGGAAGCCAAAGTAATCGGGCTCCAGACTGACGTGACGGCGAGCCGGCTTGTCCAGGAGAACTGCCAGGCGCAAAGAACGCGGCTGACTTTCCGCCAAGCGCCGCAGCAGGAATTCCTGCGTGACGCCGCTGTCCAAGACCGCATCCACCAGCAAAACATCCCGGCCTTTCAAATCGGGACGCGCGCCGCCGAAAAAAACTTCACGCCGCGCATGCTTGCCGTGCTGCACATCGCTGACTTGCTCCCGCACGAAATGGCAAACCAGCGGCGAAGCAATTTGCCGGACCAGGTCGGCGGCGAAGACGAAGCCGCGATCCATCGTGACGACAATGTCCAGCCGGCGACCAGTGTATGCACGGGCAATCTGTTTGCCCATCGCGGCCACGCGCGCGGCGATTCGCGCTTCAGAAAAAGAAGAAGGCTGTTTAGCGCTCAAATTAGTCAACTCTGAAAACCCGCTGCCGGTCGCGTTGCGGGAAAAACGCCGCCCTGGTGCCCACGCCTGAGACTGCCACCTTCCTCCTAAATAGTGTCTCGCCTGTGAGAATGCCAGTCAATCGCAGAGAAGTGGAATCGGCGAGGTGTCCCTAAAGGTCACTAGCTCTTCAAAAATGGAGCATTGCCGGAAGAGCAGCGCGGGTGAAAGAGCAGCGCGTCTTTTTCGCGCAGCGCGTCGACGCCACCGGGGAGTTGCAGAAGTTTGCCAGGTTCGCCGCACCGGGCCAGGCGAACGATGGCTTCGAGGTGGACGGCGGAAAACTGCCCGTTTCGGGCTTTTGTTTGGGCTACGATTTTTTCCAGGAGAGCGTTACGCAACGACGCAGCTGCTTCGGGATGGCCCAGGCCAATCGGATCCATGAGATCGGCGACCGAGATGCGCACAGCCGGGCCGTCCCGAGCGGCCAGCCTTTCGAAAAGCTTTGCGGCGAGCTGATCCATGAAAACAGTTTGTTCGCGCGCTCGGCGCGCCAGGCCGGCAAGATGCTCGACCGAGGCGGGATTAAAGTCTTTGAGCAGAAGAGGCAAGAGTTTCTTGCGCATGCGAGCGCGCGTGCGGTTGCTGTCGCGATTGGTGGCATCTTCGCGCCACCGCTGTTTTTTTGCGCGTAGATACTTGCGCAGCTCGACGCGGCGAAAATCGAGCAGCGGCCGGCGCACGGACGCAGCGCTCGGATGAATGCCTGCGAGACCGGCGATACCGGTGCCGCGCAAGATATGGGCCAGAACGGTTTCCGCCTGGTCGTCCATGGTATGCGCCGTGGCGACGGCATCGAGCAGACCCTGCGCAGCGAGTTTCTCGAAAAACGCATAGCGGGCGCGGCGCGCGGCGTCCTCCAGGTTTGATTTTTCCTGGCGTGCTTTGCGGCTGACGTCGGCGCGGCCGATGTGCAGCGTAACGCCGGACGTTTCGGCCAGAGAGGTGACAAATTTTTCGTCGGCGTCGGAGGCTTTGCCGCGCAGCTTGTGATTAAAGTGAACGGTGCTGAGGACGATGCCGAGTTGTGCGCGGGTTTCGCAGAGCAAAGTGAGCAGAGCGACGGAGTCGGCACCGCCGGAGACGGCCGCGGCGAGCTTCAATCCCGGACGGAACCACGCGGCGGATCGCAGAGCCTCTGCGAAGCGACGCTTCAGTTCCTCGGTGAAATTGCCTTGTTTCAATTGGCGGCCTCGTTTGGCCTGAATCATCGCATGAAAAAGAAGCTGGCCGCCTCACCAAGATCGGAAAAACCTGCAAAATAAAAAGGGGCAGCCAAAGGCCGCCCCCGGTTGAGTTGAACTGACGACGGATTAGAAAGTGATTTTGCCCATCACTTGCACGATGCGGGCATCGGTGGCGGCCGCCGCGAATGCGCCGTAAGGCGAAGTCGGCGGTTGCACGGCGTTGAGGATGGTGCCGAACGCGGTGCTGCTCAGGTCGGAGACCGGATTGGCGAAGTTCGCATGGTTCAGCACGTTGTATGCATTGGCTCCCAGAGTCAGGCCAAGGCGTTCCGTCAAACGGAAGGTCTTTTTCAATCCGAGATCGGTGTTGAAATAGCCCGGTCCGCGGAACGAGTTGCGCGGGATGGTGCCGAAGGTGGTGGAGGAACTGGCGAACTGCGACGCGCTAAGGCAGGGCGTATCCACCGCCGCGGCGCCGCAGGCGAGCGGTACCGTCGTAATCGGCTGACCCAGAACGGTGGCGTTAAACAGGTTCAAGCCGCCGTTCGCGATATTGCCGGTCGCGGTGCCGTCGGTCACGCTGAAAGGAAGACCGCTGCGGTAAAACAACGTTCCCGATACCGTCCAGCCTCCCGCTACTGCGTTCAGCGCGCGATTCTGGAACTTCACGGGAAGATCCCAGACGTAGCTGGCGTTCAGGCTGTGGCGAACGTCATAGTCGGAATTACTGTAGTTCAGTGCTGTAGCGCTGAACGGGCTCAACTGATTCAGGAGGCTGTTGGTCAGGCTGTAGGGCAAGATTCCCCCGTTCGAGACATCATCCAGCGTGTGGCTGAAGGTGTAGCTGAACTTGCCAGAAAAGCCGTGCGTGAATTGTTGCTGCACGGCGGCAGTGACACCGTTGTAGTTGGAGGCGCCATTGTTGTTGAGCGTCAGGACGTTCTGGACGCGAGTGTCCACCGGCGATGCAGGCAGATTGCCGAAACCGAAGCCGTTCAGGAACGGATTTTCCAGCAACTCGTCGTAGCCGTGATTGCCGACATAGTTGACCGACAGGACGGTACGCTGCCCGACGGTGTGCTGAACCTGCAGGTTCCATTCCACATACTTGGGGTTCCGAAGCCGGTTCCCCACATCATTGAGGTCGGGCGAGGCACAGCCGGCGGGCGCCGCGTTGAGAAAGTCATTGACCGTGCCGCCGCCGCTGAAGGCGCTCTGAAAGGCCGTGTTGCACTGCGTGATGATGGCCGCAGCGCTGGCTGGATTGGACATCGTGTCGATCGATCCCAGGTCGGAGAGCGAGAACCGGTTCACCTGGGGAAAGTTCGTGGTGAACTGGTTCAGGATCGTACCGGGATAGAGATCGCTGAACATACCGATGCCGCCGCGAATCACGGTTTTGTCGCCGTGCGGGCTCCAGGCAAAGCCGGCGCGCGGCTCGAACACCACTCTTTCAACGCCCGGAAGAATCTGGTTGGTGCCGGTGGTCATCATCTGGTTGTAAGGAATGGTAGCGTCGTGGCTGAGGTCGGCGAACGGGGCGCTGGCGCGAGCCACGCAATCCGAGGAGCACGTGCCGCCGGAGTTGCGGTCGGCGCGCAGAGCCAGGGTCAGCTTAAGTTTGGAATTGACGCGGAATTCATCCTGGAAATAGACGCCGAGGCTGTAGAAGGCCAGCGGCTGCGAGTTGCGGATGGCGAAGTTCTGCGCGATGCC
>AR_comb_assmDRAFT_10069608_pt1 | contig 17487 bp, 17 predicted proteins | sample ArasoioldDNA_FD_10543 | JGI IMG/M metagenome (IMG submission 10543) | reverse complement strand
CACCACCACCCCGGGATGGATGGCGGCATCGCGGTGCCCGTCATCGAGTTCGTGCACGGCGGAGCTCGTCCCGTTGTGGAGGGCGGCCAGGCACAGCGACGCCCGCTGGGCGCACCCGACCAAGCTCGCCTCCCGTGGCCCGCCAAGCAGCGGCTCGAGCTACCGGGTCAAGGTGGCGCTCTCCGACGAGGCGCCCACGAGGGCCGCGCCGAGCCAGTCTAGCACGACGGCCGCCGTATGGGCGAGGACCGGAGCGGAGACCGCGCGCGTCCGGAGTCCTGCACAGAAGTCCGCCAGCTGTCCCGTAATACTGGTCATGAGGACGGTCTCCAGAGTAGAGATGTAATGAAGCGGCTGAGCACCCCGCCGTGGGAGCTGCCAGCGTCACCAGCGAGGCACGCTGGCAGTGCCGCCACCACGGCGACCAGCCATGGTACATCTTGACATCAATGGGCGCAAAAATCAAAGGCAGATGTGGGCGATCTGTCACCGTTTTTACATGATACCGCTATGGCACCCCACCTCTTCCACCAGCACCTGGGATTCCCGCAGCAATGGAACCTCTAGGCAGTGCATCGTCCATTGGTTCGCTTGCTCTGGGCACCCCGACACCCTCTCCCTACCGTGCGCACGCCAATTCTCGCCTCTCCTTCAACGGGGGGACGAGGACACAGACCGTGAGGCACTGCGCCTTGTCCCTACCCCATGGGCATATGTCCATCGCCTCATCCCGCCAATGCCAGGGATCCACCCAGGCGCACGCATCAAAGATGCCGATCCTCTCCGCTGGCCTCGACCTCGGAGAGAAACTGCCGGACCCGGTGGACGTATTTGTCCGGCTCCTCGGCATGCGGACGGACCTCGGCCCAGTGCGCGTTCGGAATCAGACGATGCACCTGCTCAGCCACGCTGCGGGGGTGGATGTCGTTGTTGCCCGGCATGATCAGGGTCGGTGTCCGCAGCCCCTGGAGCCGCTTCGCGCTCATGCCCAGGGTCAGATACGGGCCATCGAAGAGGGCGTAGATCATGGCCCACATTACTTGAGCGAAGTCCTCCGGCGGCATCGCTTCTAGCGTCTGCTGGTAGTGCGGATCGTACTGAGACCGCTTTGGCGTAAACGGAGCAAAACGGTCGTCGGGGTCGAAGGCGTCCACCACGGCTTTGATCCCCTGCGTCATGACCATCTCCGCGCTTTTGAAGAGCTTCATCGCCAGATAGGCCTCGCAGATCACGCCGCCGGCGATATTCGACGGCACAATCGCCCGCACGCGCTCCGGGTAGCGCACCGCACACCCAAAGGCAATGGCCGCCCCAAAGGAGCCACCGCCCAGAGACGCCTGCTCTATCCCCAGCACATCCAGCAGCCCGATGACATCCTGGCACACCAGGTCCCAGGTCTGGACCACCAGGGGACTGGTGGACTGGCCGCCGAAGCGACGATCGTATACGATGACGCGATGCGTCTGGGACAGCTGGGTGCGGACCGGCTGGTAGCTCGATAGTACACCCTGCAGGCCACCTGGCGACAGGATCAGAGGAGGTCCGCTGCCAGCCTCCTCATAATAAATTTCAGCCCCGTTGACCTTCGCTCTAGGCATGCTTCCCCCTCCTGGCGAGCTTCAGTTGCACGAAGCCCCCTTGGCTGCATCTGTTGCAGCCTGTGTGCATGCAAGGCACCCCGTCAGCTGATGCGCGCCCGTCTCTGGGCCTGCTCGTGACGTCGTGACGCCCATGCCCCGCTTACAGCAGTCCCTCCTCTTCCGCCACGGCCTCCAAGACCTCCCACCCCTCGGTGACCCCTGGGACAAAGGCCTTACACCCTTCCGCCTCCAGCGCTGTTTTGCCCAGGGGATCGTCGTACGCCATCGACACAAAGGCTTGGGTGATCTGCCGGGACAACGCCCGGTCGGTGTCACTGTGGGCGGTAAAGCAACAATGACTGTAGCCTGGGCTGGTCCAAAAGACGCGCACGCTCTCCGGCGTCACCATGCCCGCCTCGTGCATACGTGCAAGGGCGGTACTGGACACCGCTCCCGCGTCATACTCGCCCGACACGATGCGGTCCACCACATCGCGCTGGCTGTCCGCGTTGGGGGTCGGGCGTTCCTCGCAAAACGTCGCGAGGGCCAGATCTTGACTGGGCTCGATCCCCATCTGTTGCAAGAAATGGTGAGCCAACAGCCCCGCCTCGACCGACCCGCGCGCGCCGAACGCGAAGCGTGTGCCTTTGAGGTCTTCCACCGTGCGAATGGCGGACTGTGGGTGCGTGATGAACGCGGTCATCAGGTTCACATCGATATCCCGCATCGCCACCACCTGACAGGGATCGCCCAGGCGCCGCTTGATTTTGACGTAGGCCAGCGGACCGTTCCAGGCGACATCCACTTCCCGGCGGACAAACGCCTCGACCAGGGCATCCCAGCTGGAGTACAGGACCCAGTCCAGGTCGAGTCCCTGCTTCTGAAAATGTTGTTTGATGGCCGGAAATGCCACCAGGTACGTGCGCGATGCCACACCACCAAGCCTCAGCATAGCGATCTCCTCCACACAAAGTTTCCGATTGCTCTCCCTGGCCTTGATCATGGCGCCGGCCACCCCAGTGTCCTCAGAGGGAAGCCCAAGCATCTCAGCACGGGCAGCAAGAGGCGTGCGCGGATTGCACCATGATACGGAGTCGCCATGGGTGGCCGACGCGGGGATCGCAGCCCGCAGGATCGGGTCCGCATCGATGTCTTCATCACTCTACTTGCGTACCGCTCATGTTCCCCGCTTGGACCTGGGGGCCATTATATACCCCCATGTGCATGCGCCCAAATATATCTTCCACCGTCTCTCTCGGTCATACACAGACCAATCATTCCTGAGGTGCGCCACACACAGGAATGTCCTCTCCCTCGATGTGGCAAAAGGAAGGCGATGCGGTTGGCGAAGGTGTTTCAGATTTGGGCGATGTGTTGCACCGGTGTAGGATGCCCCCCTGGGTTATCCCGCCAGTTCCTCCAGCAATGCCCTCGCCTCCTGGAGGTCGGCGGTGTCAAAGCCCTCGGTGAACCAGTCGTAGATCGGCGCGAGCAGTTCTCGGGCCTCGGCGCGCTTGCCCTGCTGCTGCCAAAGGCGACTGAGGCTCATAGCAGCACGGAGTTCCAGGGATTTTGCTCCTTGAAGGCCGGCCACAGCGAAGGCTTTACGCCAACAGGTTTCTGCCTCAACCTGATGCTCTGCAGATCGCGCCAGCAGCAGCTCGCCATGAAGCCGATGGATCTCGGCCTCCCAATAGCGTTCCTCCGATTGGCCCACTAACGCCAGGGCCTCTTCCAGCCTGGCAAGCCCCTCGTCGTACCGTCTCCCTCGCCCATACGCCTCGGCCACCAAGGCCAGAAAATAGGGGCGGTCTGCCTCTGACCCCATCGTTCGGCAAGCTGCCATACCCTCGCACATCTGGACGATGCCTGCATCGCTCTGCCCCTGCTCGGCCAGCGACCACCCCCGCAGTACCGTGCCTAACGCTCAAAAAACCAAGGGTAGCAAAGTGAGCTCAGGTGGCGAGCCGATGCTGCCGCGCCCGTGCTTGGTGCCGTCCAATATGGGACCTCGCAAGTCTTCTATACAGTCGTCCCCCAGTTTGATACCGAAGGGTTTCGCCAAGATATCCATCCACTGCGGGCGCTCTTTGGCCACCCTGGGAAGGCGGTGGTCATGGTCGTCGACCGCAGTGGCATCCACCGGGCGCACACGCTCGCGTCGACGCTTGCGCACTGGCACGAGCAGTTTCGTCTGCATTTTTTGCCAGCGCGATGTGGACACCATCTGCATCCCATCGAAGGTTTCTGGCGCGTGATGAAGGCCAGGATTGGGGCCGGACGGTGTTTTCCCGACCTCCAGCAGCTCTAGCAGCGCGTGCGCCGCGTGCTGCTGGACCATCACGAGCGATCCATCTATGCGTTTCACTGGTAGCACATTCCGCCTCATACTTTGCAGGTGCTGCTTATAGTGTGTGGGGACAATCCAGGCCGCCCCGGTGGTGGGCGTGGCATAGAACGTCAGAAAATCCGGCCAGGGCGCCAGTAAGTGGAAGCGGACCTGATGCGGCGTGATGACTTCAATCGCCTTGACCTGCTTTTTCAGCTCCCCTGCCCCTGCGCCTTTGTAGCGCGCAAAGCTGAAGGCAACGTCATCGGCCGTCAAGGGATCGCCATTGTGAAACGTCACCCCTTGCCGCAACTGAAAGTCATACGTCAGGCCGTCCGGGCTCTCCTGCCACGCGGTGGCCAGGCTCGGGGCCATGGGGTTATCAGGGCATCGGCTTGACCAGGGCATCGTGGAGGGCATACAGGAACGCATAGGGCAGAGCCATGGCCGAGGTTGCCGCCGGATCAAAGAAGGTGGGCACGAGCGTGAAGTGGAAGGCCCAGGTCATCTGCCCACGGGGTGCGCGTTGCTGGGCGGCCGCGGTGCTAGGCCACAGCCAGTCCTGCTGCCAGGCGGCCAGCCCGGCAATGCTGCGCAGCGTCCCCTGGAGCACGCGTCGACGGGTCAGGGACGGCATCAGGGGTTGGCAATGGTGTTCCATACCACACCTCCTTGGGACGAAAGGATAGGAATGCTCTGGAGAGACCCAGGGACGGATCACTCCTTCACTCGACGGGGTGGACAGGGTCCCAGCAAAGCTCAGGAACAGAGTGGGGGTCATAGAGTCAGGTGGCGCAGCAAACTCGAAGGTCACCACGTCCCCGAGGAGCAAGGCGGTGACCGCCTGCGGCCAGCCCACCGCCAGGAGGATGCCCTCGAGACTGCCCGGTCGGTAGAGAGGACACCCCTGAGACGCGCCTCTCTCCCCTCCTGCGACGCCGGTCCGGCATCAGCCCAAGTCGCACCGCGCTCCGCGCACGGTGCCCAGTATACCAGGCGGCGCCCCGGTCTACCTGACCGTTACCTGGCCACAAGCTGCCATTTAGCCAGTCCTCCTTTTTCTGGTATACTGCGGACGTCAGTGAGACAATAGGTTAGTCTTATCATAACGAGGCCCTGGCCGAGGAGCTGGGCATGCACCCGCTCCAGGCCCACTGCCACCGGGGCCTTGGCGCGCTGTATGCCACGCGCGGTCAGCAGGAGCACGTGTGCGCCGCCCTGACCACCGCCATCGCGCTGTACCGCGCCATGGACATGACCTTCTGGCTGCCCCAGGCCGAGGCGGCGCTCGCCCAGGCGGGCCGAGGAGAGGGGCCGTAAGGAGGCATATCTGGTGGTGTTTCCCCCAAGGCCAGCGTAGGGCATGGGTAGTTCTCACCTCTGCGTGTCGCTATAGCGGGCCGGGCTGTCTGGCAGGTGGAAGCCGGCTGCCCCATGGAGCCTGTGTGAGACTCCACTCCTTTCCGACCCCAATGTTCCTCCTCTACCCTACGAGGCGCTGCGGCGTGCCTGGAGCTGCTGGACAAACACGGCATGCTCTGGCGTCTCAATCCCGTGCTGCAGCGTGGCCATGACTTGTCGGACATCGAGGCGGAGGAGAGCTGAGGCATCGAGCCAAAGCCCAGGAAAAACTGCGGACTTGAACCACCCATGCACATCCGCCTCTCCTTCCCGATACGTACCATCCTGCAGGACAAACCAGCGCACCACGCGCTGGTGCAAGACGACCACCACATATTCCAGCACCCCAGCCTGCTCATAGTCTCGGCGTTTGCTATGGAGGTCGATTGACTCACTGCTGGAAGCCACTTCCACGATCAACTCGGGCGGGCCGGTCGCATACCCATCCTCAGAGAGACTTGACTGTCCCCCATGCTCGGGCTCGATGATCAAGGCGGCATCGGGCTGCGGTTCACTCTCCTCACCGAGGATAGCAGTGGCGTTGTCTCGGACTTGTGTACCGAGTGTGGCGCCCCAGTAGTTCGTCAACCACCCCATAACCAGCGCGTGGGATACACCATGCTCCGACCGTAGCGGTGATGGCACAAAGACAACTCCTCCGATCAATTCGGCACGAAAGTCTAGCGGCATGGCTTCATAACGGGCGTGGAACGTTGCCTGGTCGAGATGGTCGCCGGCCTCCAAAGGCGGGAGGGGCAGTACGCTTAAGACTGCGGGTGGTGCTGGTGCCGTCTGTAGTTTCTCCATACGTTGCCTCTCCGCAACCTTAACGAAGATTCAGGTCTTGCATGGTCACATCATCGACGTCTTCACTACCTTACTCATCGCCGTGATTCCTGCGGCACCCCGTAACCGCCCCCACCAGGGGTCGCAATGCGCAGACGGTCACCGGCCTCAACACGCATGTTAAATTTCGATGGCAGCCGACGGCGCCGGTTATGATGCAGCAATGTATTCTCCCCGCTTTTGGCTGGCGCACCGCCGGCGAGGCCGTAGGGCTGTAGCTTGCGGCGATCCGATAGCATCGTCACTTGGGCGTCGCCGAGGAATTCGATTTCACGGACGATGCCGTCTCCACCAGGGTACTGCCCCTGCCCTCCAGAGCCATGGCGAATAGCGTACTGTGTGACTCGGAAAGGAAAGGCGTGTTCCAGCGCCTCAATCGGTGTGTTCAGGGTGTTCGTCATGTGCGAATGGGTGGCGTGCATACCGGGCAGACCAGGCCGACCACCCGTGCCACCAGCGATGGTCTCATAGTAAGTGTAATGCTCACCACGCCGCGGGTCATAGCCACCCACCGTAACGTTGTTCATGGTGCCACTGCAGGCCGCGGCAACGCGATCGGGCCGCGCCTGATGCAAGGCTCCAAGGACTACATCGACGATGCGCTGGGAGGTCTCGACATTACCACCGGCCACGGCGCTCGGGAAGGTGCAATTGACCACACCACCGGCATCGGCGATGATTTTAATAGGGGCCATACAGCCATAGTTGAATGGAAATTGCTCCTGAGCCAGCGCGCGAATGCAGTAGTACACCGCTGACATGGTGATGGCGAAGTTGGCGTTGACACTCCCCCGCACCTGCGGGGCAGAGCCGCGAAAATCGACCTCTACCTCCTGCCCACGAACCCGTATCGTGACGTGGAGTTTGACGGACGCCGAAGTGATCCCGTCGTCGTCCATATAATCCTCGAACTGGTACTCCCCGTCGGGAATGTCGGCGATGACGTGGCGGGTCATACGCTCCGAGTAGCGCTGCAACTCAGCACTATAGCGCAACACTTCTTGGAGCCCATACTTGGCGATGGCTTCCCGCAAGCGGCGTTCGCCCGTGCGATTCGCGGCGATCTGGGCGGTCAGGTCACCCTCCCGCTCGCGCGGTGTCCGCACATTGGCCAGGATGAGTTGCAGGAGATCGTGGTGCACCCGGCCGTCAACCATGATTTTGATAGGCGGAATACGAATACCCTCCTGAAAGACCTCGGTAGACAGCGGCATAGAGCCCGGGGTCATGCCACCCACGTCGGCATGATGCGCACGATTGGCGGTAAAGAAGGTCGGTCGGCTCACACCCTCCACAAAGATCGGGGTAACGAGGGTAATGTCAGGCAAGTGCGTGCCGCCACCGTACGGATCATTGACCAGGACGCCATCCCCTGGCTGCATATCAACGTGCTCGATGGCATGCAAGACGGACATCGGCATGGCGCCGAGGTGCACGGGAATGTGCTCAGCTTGGGCAATCATGTGTCCCTCGCCATCAAAGAGCGCACATGAAAAGTCCTTGCGCTCTTTAATATTGGGCGAAAAGGCTGTACGGCAAAGCGTCACGCCCATCTCTTCGGCAATGCCACTCAAGAGATTTTTGAATACCTCAAGGCGTATAGGGTCGTAGTCCATAAAGGCCTCCCATGTCGCCTGTCGCCCCTACCCTCTCCCTCTGGGAGAGGAGCCGGGGCGCAGGACGAGGTTGTGCTGCGGATCAACACGTGCCACAAAATCTGCCGGCACCACGGTCGTAGCGCTGTATTCCGTAATCAGAGCTGGGCCGGCGAGGCGATTGCCGGCGCGCAAACGCTGGCGATCATAGACTGGTGCCTGACGCCAGTGGCCATCGCTATACATGGCGATGGTATCCACCTGCGCTGCACGCGCCTCCTCTCCCTGTTCCCATGCTCTCGTAGTGCGATAGGAGGTCCCAGACGGGCCAACAACGCGAATACGCACATTCACGACCTGGGTAGGGCGTGCACTGTCCTCATAGCCATAGCGCATGTCATGGCGCCGGTGGAACTCGTCGGTAAAATTCGGGATATACGGCACCATGAGTTCGAATGACTGGCCCACGTAACTCATATCCAGGAAGCGGCTAATCTGCACATCCTGAGGCGCGACGCCTTCGTCTCGCATGGCCTGCCGTCCGCGCTCCTCCAATTCACCAAACGCCACGGCGGCGCGCTCTGGAGTAAAGGCTGTGGCTGGCGCTAGCACGGTCTGGGCATATTCCTGGACATAGTCGGTAATGAGCATGCCAAAGGCGGAAAGAATGCCAGGATTCGCCGGCACGAGGACGGTCGGAATAGACAAGTGGCGCGCCAGGTCCGCCGCGTGCATGCCACCAGCACCGCCAAAGGAGACCAGCGCGAACTCACGTGGGTCGTGGCCACGCTCAACGGAGATGACGCGAATGGCGCCTTCCATATTAGCGTTCACCACTTCCACAATGCCCTCACACGCTGCCTCTGGTGACAGACGGATCTGACTGGCAAACGCCACAACTGCCTCCTTGGCGCGGGCGACATCGAGCTGCATCTGTCCCCCCAGGAACCAGCGCGGGTGGAGACGCCCCAGGTACAGATTGGCATCCGTCACGGTGACGCCAGTCCCCCGGCCATAGCACACCGGCCCAGGATCAGCGCCAGCGCTCTGGGGCCCCACGCGCAAGGCACCACCAGGATCTAGATACGCCAGCGAGCCACCACCTGCCCCCACTGTGTGGATGTCGAGGACGGGTACTTTGACTGGGCACCCGGCAACGATAGTCTCATTGGTGGTTCGCAGCTGTTCGTCACACAGCGCCACGTCTGTGGAGGTCCCCCCCATGTCAAACGTAATAGCGCGCTCATAGCCGGCATCGCGGGCGACGCGAAACGCCCCTACGACCCCACCGGCAGGTCCGGAGAGTACGGTGTGCACGGCTTCCTGGTGGGCGCGCGCGGCTGACATTACCCCACCATTGGAGCGCATCACACTCAGGCGAGCTCCCTGCAGCTCGCTGGCCAGCGTCTGGAGGTAACGCTGCATCACCGGTCGCAGGTAGGCATTCACCACGGTGGTGCTGCACCGTTCGTACTCGCGGAATTCTGGCAGAATCTGATGCGACGCGGATACGGGGATCCCCAGCTGCGCTGCCGCCAGTGTTAACGCTTGCTCGTGTATCGGATTGGCATACGCGTGCAGCAGGCAGATGGCCAGCGATTCAGCCCCAGAGCGTCGGACGCGCTCCAGTACCGTGTCGATCTCGGGCTCGGTCAGGGTGGTGAGCACCTCACCGTTGTACGCCAGGCGCTCCGCCACACCGAACCGTAAGCGCGCAGGGACGAGCGGCGGCTGTTTACGGACAAAAGGATCATAGAGGTGGGGTCGCGTCTGGCGACCAATCTCCAGGACATCCTCAAAGCCCCGTGTGGTAATGAGGGCGGTACGGGCGCCCTTGCGCTCTAAGAGAGCATTCGTGGCGACGGTTGAGCCATGTACGACGTCCACGCCTGTCAGGTCGGACCGCAGATGGCGCAGCCCCTGAAGCACAGCTCGTGCCGGGTTGTCTGGTGTTGACAGGACCTTGTGAATCACCAGCGTATCGCCATCCATGAGCATGAAGTCACTAAACGTGCCACCCGTGTCCACCCCTATCTTTACGACCATAACCGGTGCTGCCTCCGTCGCAGTGTCGCCAATGGCTTATGAAACATGTTCGGGCGATTGTAACACAGGACGCACTCGGCTAGAATCTCATCAAGACAGTATTTTGGACTTGCTCCCAAGAAGGCCGTGGTGGAGCTGCGAGAATGGGTACTATGCGCTATCTCTTCGTTGTCTTGATGATGGTGCTCCTGCAGGTTCAGAGCTGGAGCGCTCCCAAAGCAGGGCCTGAGCCGACACCCCAACCAGCGCAGGAGGATGTTGGCGATATCCCACCTTCCCCCTCGGGTATTGCACCATTGCGTCCGGTGTTTGACTATCTCCGTTTTTATGAATCACAGCCGGCGCGTGTATTGCCCTACATTACAGAACATTTTCGTGGTGGTATGGAGCCACGCCTCTGGGTGGATCAGACACGTGCACTTTTGGCCGCGCAAGGCTATACGCGTCTGGCATGGGCAGTGCATCACCTTGAGACGACCGACACTGGAGGGGAGGTGCACGTGACTACACGCGCCCGTATCGATGGCCAAGAACTCCTGCAAAAGGAAATCTTCGTGCTGATTCGCACGTCTGAGGGTGAGTGGCTCATTGATGACTGGCATCTTAAGTAAATGGTCATTTGGGAAAGCAAAGCCCCTCTCCTCTAGGAGAGGGGCTTTAGGCGCCTATCTGCACAGGCTGGGTGATCTACTAAGATGTGATGCCCAGCTTCGCCTTCATAGCCTGCAATTGATCTTGCGCTTTCGAGGGTTGCGAGCTTGCTAGGGCCTTGTTAATCTCGGCATCGACCGAGGTGTCAACCTGGCCCACTTCGCCGTATGCCTGGGCCAGGGCTTCATCTTCTTCGACCTTCTGTTTCATGCGTTCCAGCATCGCAATAGTACTGGAGGAGTCGACTTTGGCCAGATGTTGGTTGATCTTCTTCGTCGATTCGGCGGTCTTGGCACGCGCTCGTAGGGTGACGAGTTCATTTTCATAGCTGGTAATAGCCGTCTTGAGCTGTTGGACTTTGTCCTGCAGTTGGCCAGCCATGCGCTGCTGCTGCTCCGCATCCTGCGACAACCGGGCTGCCCGCTGACTGGTGAGCTCCTTCTGATTTAACGCTTCCGTAGCCAAACGATCTGCCTGTGCCTGGTCGAGCTGGCCGTCTTTGAAGCGCTGCAGGAGCAACACAGCCTTGCGCTCGTACTCATCAGCCTGGCGTTTGGCGTCGTCGGCCTCTTTCGTCAAGCGAATGGAGACGCCTTTCACTTCTGCCAGACCCGTCATGGCCTGCTGCAGATCATTTTTGAGGTCGCGGATACCCTGCTCGGTTATTTTGATGGGATCTTCGAGTTTATCCACCATGGCATGGGCTTCAGCCTGCCCTACTTTGAACAATCGTGAAAAGATACCCATAAACTACGCCTCCTCTCGCGCTGATCGCTCATCGTTGACTGAACGCAATAAGTTCTGCGGCGTGTTCAGCCATGGCCAGGCTCAACGCCTCAATAGTCCCCTGCACCTCATTGAGATCAAGATTCTCGAGGCACAAGGTGTCCCGGAACAAGATACGCTTGCCATCTTCAGTGAGTGCAAAGGCACCATGGACCAGCGTGCGATTCATCTGAAGCAAGCGCCGGAACATGTCACCAGGATTAGCTGGAACGTCCAGAATCATCTGCTCGAAGATCAGCAGCGGCTCCTCGCAGTCGATCACCAGGTTGCTGATCCCGCGCTCATGATCCTCAACGACGAGGATGTGTTGGGCAGGGTCTTCACTCACAACCACGAGGTTGAGCTCATGTACATAGCTCTTAACGGTCTGAAAATCTGCCATCCACCCCCCCTTCGGGCCGCGATGATAACTCCACCTCCTGTGGAATGCACTGTGTGCCTCCAGATGTTCGCGGGCTCCTCTCCCTGTGCATCAAGGGGCCCAACATGTATCCCTCAGAGGCTATAATTGCACTATTGTACCAGAAAAAGCCGTGGTATGCCGGCAGCCCGCGGTGATTATGCATCGCACATGTCTTGCTGCCCTGGAAAACGGATGGCATAATTGATTGGCAACGCCAGGAGGGCAGAGGCTCCCTGGCGTTTGTCTTCGCGGGTTATCCCATGGAAGAGGAGCGTCGCGATGGCTAGCATCCCCATCCACAATGAGACGGAATATACCTTAACTGACGACATGACAAAGCAAATCATACGCGATGCCCAAGAGCATTTTGGAGAGGATGTTCGCGCCATCCGTGTGCAGTATGGCATTGAGCGCCACGCCTTCAACGCACGCACACATGAGGTGCGCTACGCTTTTTCCCCAAATGACTTCGGCTTGGTCGATACCACCACGACATTTTCGGACACGTATTATCATCCGGCGGATATCCCGAGTATCGACGATGATGCGGATGAAGAGGTCATCCCAGCAGCCTTCAACGATGTTGAGGTCGACGACGAAGATCGGCGCGAAACCTCGCTGGAAAGCCTGGAAGAAGAGTTCGAGGATAAGGAGGACGAAGAGGACGAATTCCCTGACCTGGACGACCAGTTTGAGGATGCTGAGGAGGAAGATAGTTTCACGTATGACGACGATGATTATGCTTGACGGCAGCATGCCGTGTGCGACAGGTGGGTAGGCTTAACCTGTCGCACACGGCCCCTTCATATTACCGCATGCCAGCCTCTTCCCTCCGCTGCGGCACCACCGCCTCCCAGAGTACTTCGACCATATGACGCGCCTGCCGACCCGTCGCATGTTGAATCTGTTGCCGACATGAAATGCCGTCGGCAACAATCTCGACTGTGCTGTCGGCGGCTTGCACGGCGGGGAAGAGACGCTGACTGCCGATTTGCATCGAGACCTCGTAGTGTTCTGCCTCATACCCAAACGAGCCGGCCATGCCACAGCAGCCAGACGGGATCTCTTGCACATTGTAACCGGCTGGGAGACGCAAGACCGCCAGCGTTGGCGCTGTACCCACCAGGGCCTTCTGATGGCAATGGCCATGGACCAACAGGTGCTTGGGGGCGCTGGTAAACTCTAGGTCGAGTTCGCCACGCTGGTGCAGTTGGTAGAGAAATTCATCAATCGTGCAGACCTGTTGGGCCACGAGAGCCGTGTCTGCCCCTGGCACGAGATCGAGGTAGTCCTCACGCAGGGTGAGAATGCAGCTTGGTTCAATGCCAATGATAGGGACACCCTGGCGGGCATAGGGCAGTAACTGCTGGATATTGTGCTGAGCGTATGCTCTGCCCTGCTGAATCTGCCCCTTCGACACCGCCGGTCGGCCACAGCATTGGCGCTGCACCAGCACGACCGCAAAACCGGCGGCTTCGAGCAATTGCGTTGCTGCCTGGCCGACTTCCGGATAGTTGTACTCCAGGAACGTATCGTGAAAGAGCACGACTTGGCCACGCCGGGCCTCCTGGGTCGGGCGCGGTCGTGCAGAGAACCAGGCGCTAAACGTGTGCCGGGCAAACGGCGGCAGCGTACGCTGCGGTGCGATGCCGAGGCGTTCCTGGGCCCACTTACCCAGGGCGCTGCGTGCCAGCCAATTGGCCAGGGGTGCGGCCATCTGCCCCAGACGGTTCACCGTGGCAATATGCGCAAACAGCTTTGCCCGTAAGGGTGTGCCATGCCTGGCGTAATAATGGCTCAAAAATTCGGACTTGAGTTTGGCCATGTCCACATTCGAGGGACATTCGGTTTTACACGCTTTGCACTCCAAACACAGGTCGAGCACGTCGTAGAGTCCATGGCTAGTGAGCTCGGCCTGTGGCGCGCGCCCTGAGATAATGGCCCGCAGGGCATTGGCCCGGCCACGGGTCGAATGCTTTTCGTCGCGTGTCGCCATGTACGATGGACACATGGTCGCACCGGTGAGCTTGCGGCACTCGCCGTTGCCATTGCACATATCGATGGCGGTGGCCAGACCGCCGTCGCGGCTGAAGTCGAGATTTGTCTTGATGTCGATAGGACGATAGGTCGGACCATGGCGGAGATTCTCACGTGGAGAGGGGCCGTCCACGACTTTCCCAGGGTTCATGCGGTTGTCGGGGTCAAAGACGTGTTTTACTTCCTTAAACGCCTTGTACAGCACGGGACCAAAATGCTTTTCGTTGAGCCAGCTACGGGCCAGGCCATCGCCGTGCTCACCGCTCATGCAGCCGCCATACTCGATGACCAGGTCGCTGATTTCCTGCATCATCGCAACCATTTTGTCGACTTCAGACGCTTCTTTGAGATTGATCCCAGGCCGGATATGCAGGCAGCCCACGCTAGCATGGCCGTAGTAACCAGCGGTAGTGTCATGGGCGTCGATAATCTCACGGAAACGGCGTAAGAAATCCGGCAGTTTTGTCGGGTCAACGGCAGTATCTTCAATGAACGCAATCGGTTTGTGGTCATCGCGTCGGCTCATGAGCAAACCGAGTCCAGCCTTGCGCACTTTCCAGACATTCCCCTGGTCGGCTGGCGTCAGCGCCTGTGTATAGGCGTATCCCCACTTCTCCTGTCGGAGCTGTGCTTCGAGCTTGTGCGCCTTGTCTGCCGCCTCCTCAGCCGAATCGCCGTAGAACTCCACCATCAGAAGTGCGTCCGGCTCGCCCTGCACGAATGGCATACTCCCTGCCAATTCTTTGGAGACGCGGGCTGCCTCAATAATCTGGCGGTCGATCATCTCTACAGCAGAAGGCGCAAACGGCAGGATAGCATTGGTAGCTTCCATGGCGGCGATCATATCGTCAAAATGTACGGCCAGCACCGAGGTCGCCTTGGGCAAGGGCATTATGCGCACCTTCGCGGCCACGACCGCTGCCAGGGTGCCCTCTGACCCGACCACCATCTTGGCGATATTGAAGGGACCATCGCCCAGAAACTCGTCCAGGTTGTAGCCACTGACACGCCGCAGAATTTTAGGATAGCGCTCCTGAATGGCCTCACGGTTATCGTGCGCCAGGCGTGTCACCTCCCGGTAGATCTGCGCTTCGAGTGTCTGCCCGCGCATTTTCTGCTCCAGCAGACCTTTCTCGACTGGCTGGAAGTGGGCTGTGCTGCCATCGGAGAGCACGACCTTGACTTCCAGCACGTGATCAATCGTCTTACCATAAATAACCGAGCGTGCGCCGGCCGAGTTGTTGCCAATCATGCCCCCGATGGTGGCACGGCTACTGGTCGATGTATCAGGCCCAAACAAAAAGCCGTGGGGCCGCAGATAGGCATTCAATTGATCCTGCACTACTCCTGGCTGCACCCAGGCCCAGTGTTCCTCGGTGTTGAGGTCGGTGATCTGATGCATGTAGTTCGACATATCGATAATGATGGCTTTGCCGATGGTTTGCCCGGCCAGCCCCGTGCCGCCCCCACGCGGCAGCACAGGGACGCCATGCTGGCGCGCCACTTCCACTGTGGCCACCACATCATCTGCATGACGGGGCAGTACCACACCGATGGGCTCGATCTGATAAATACTGGCATCGGTGCTGTACAGCATACGACTGAAGGGGTCGAAGCGTACCTCACCGGCAATGCGCTTCTGCAGGTCTTGCAGTAGGCCATCCATAGTTTGACTCCACACTTCCTCGCGCCATGGGGCAGGGCTGTCCCCTCGCCCTCCACCCCTGCCCTCTCCCATCGAGAGGGTGTGTAAAGGGCCTGCAACGCCTTGAGTATCATAGCTACATTGGGCGCCAGGGTCAATTCCTTCGTGGATAACAGTGCCCTGCCCCTTGCGCACGTCACCACACGCGCATCCCCGACACATCCAGAGGCGTATTGCTCACCAGATGGACAAGAGGGTGGCCGTAGGCCAGTAGGAGCAAAACCACCGTGAAGACCAGCCAGGGACGCCAGCAATCGAGAATCGCCGGGCCCTCCTCAGGGCCCGCGAGCGCTTCGGCAAAGGCTGGGGGCTCTGGTGCTGGGGTGTAGGACGCGACACACGTCAGCAGCATATTGAGGAAATAGAGGAGCGCACTGACGAACAGGAGGCTCCCACCGATCCCGACGAGTGGCCGGAGCGCCTGCCACTCCGGCTGGATGTATGGCGCAGCACTGATCATCGTGCGGCGCGGCATGCCCAGGATACCCAGGTCGTGCAGGGCAAACGAAAACAGCCCCATCCCCACGAACCAGAGCCAGCTCTGGAGCAGCGCCAGGCGAGGACTCCAGAGGCCTCTGCCGCGGAGCACAGGCACGAGCCAGTAGGTGATGCCCATAAAGGAGAGCGTCACGGCGGTGCCCACGGTCAGATGGAAATGGCCGACGATATAGGCGGTGTTATGCACCACAAGATTCAGGCTATAGGAGGCATTCACCAGGCCCCCAATGCCTCCGAAGGCAAACAGCAGCATCGCGAGCACTTGCGCGGTGAGGGACGGATCACTCCAGGGTAGCTTGGCGAACCAGACTATCAACCCGCGCCCGCCACGAGCACGGGCACCGCTTTCCAGGGAGGCCACGACGTTAAAAAACGTCAGCAGACTCGGGAAAAAGACGGCGAACGTCAAGAAGGCATGCGCGAGCTTCCAACCTTGGCCGATGCCCGGGTCCGTAAACTGGTGGTGCAGGCCCACTGGTGTGGAGAGGAGCAGGAAGAGGATGAACGACGCCCGTGCCATAGGATCACTAAACAGACGTCCCCCTGCCTGCCGTGGGACCAGGGTATACCAGGAGACATACGCTGGGAGCAGCCAGAAATAGACAATGGGGTGGCCTGTGAACCAGAACAGGGTCCGTGCCAGGAGGGGATCGGTCCCACGCTGCCATCCCAGCGACCACGGGATGAGCATGCACAGCATTTCAGCAGCCAGCCCCAGAGACGCGATGCTCCACATCGCAAAGGTGATCAAGGTCATGAACGCCGCCAAGGGGGTACGTGTGCCTGGGTGCTGCGCCCGCCAGGTACGGTAAGTCCAGACCAGATTCAGGGTGACCAGCCAGGTGCCGGCCACGACCAGCGTCAGCCCGACGTAGAAAGCCCAGTGGGCCTGCAAGGGCGGATAGAACGTAAACATGACTGTGGCCGCATTGCCCAGGAGGGGGATCGCCGCCAGGACGAGCCCGCCCGTCATGAGCCCATATGTTCCCCAGGCGAGTTTAGAGCTCGCCAATGGCATGCCGAGCGCCCGCGTGGCCACGAACGGTAAGAAGCCACAGATAAAAAACGTGGTCCAGACGAGGGCATTCATGACCCCGTGTAAGGTGAGTCCCTGGTAGTACGAGGCTACCACCGGCGCGAGCTGCGGATACAGATTCACACCGGCATGTGACAGGGCTTGCAAAAGTCCGGTAACAACGCCTACAAACAGAGCCACAAGCGCAATCACAAGATACGCTCCTGCCAAGCGATATTCTGTCTGGTACATACGCTCGTTCCCAGCAAGCTGAGCCATGCGCGCCTCCGTATGCCTGGTCGCATCACGACCGGGGTTCGACGATCACTTTGCCCCACATAGTGTGATGGGCAATGCCGCAGTATTCATGACACAAGAAGGGATACGTGCCAGCCCGCTCGAAACGGGCCGTGACGCGTGTAACCTGGCCGGGAAGCAGCATGGCGTTGATATTGACAGCGCGCAACAGGAAGCCATGGATGACGTCCTTGCTGGTCGCCACAAAGGTGACTTCCGAGCCCTCAGGCACCCGGATCTCCGGCGGCGTGAAGAACCAAATACCGGCCACCAGATGGGCCTCATACCGACCAGGGGC
>AR_comb_assmDRAFT_10342601_pt1 | contig 17496 bp, 10 predicted proteins | sample ArasoioldDNA_FD_10543 | JGI IMG/M metagenome (IMG submission 10543) | reverse complement strand
GCCAGCGAGATCCCGATCGGGTCTGTCGGTTCACTTTTTAGCGTGAGCGGTCTCGACGGGGTCTTTACGGGTGGAGGGGCGGCCATGTCGAACTCGGTAAAATCGATCCTCGCAGAGGCGAGATTCGTAGGTTGGCTGGCAATGAGCTCCTCGATGGTCTGTTGATTAAAGGACCGAACCTTTCGAAAGGCCAGTTCGGTCTCGCCAATAGAGATCTTGTCGTCTTGTTCTAACCGGTGGTCGAGCTTTGGCTCGCCGTTGACAAACACCTTGTTCACGCTGCGTATCAGGTTTCCATTCTCAACGTAGCCGTCGACAAGGGTAAACTCGCCGTTTTCGCCTGCAATGTGGGCATGTTTGCGAGAGACACGGCGATCGTTGAGCACGATGTCGTTCTCTTTTGCCCGGCCAATGGTGAAGGTACGGTCAGGTTCCAGGCCAAATTCCCAAACGTGTCCGGATGGGTCAGTGATAGTTAGTATTGCGCTCACGGAGTAAATCAATTGTAATGGGGAATCTCAAAATCGTAAATTGAGCGCGTCAACTGCCATGATCTATTTCGACAATAACGCTACCACGGCTATTGCTACGCCAGTTTATGAGGCAATGCAGCCGTTTTTGACATCTTCTTACGGCAATCCTTCTTCGGCTCACGAGGCCGGTGCGGAAGCGGGCAGGGCCGTCGTTCGGGCCCGCGAAAGCGTGGCGGAATTGATTGGCGCGAGGTCGCTAAACGAGATCGCCTTCACATCCTGTGGGACTGAAAGCGACAATTGGGCCATTCTGGGTGGCCTTCAGGCCCGGCCCGATAAGAATCACATTGTCACAACTCGTGTCGAGCATGAAGCCGTCAGAAAGATAGTTGAGCAGCTCGGCTCAAGCGGTTTTGGCGTGACATGGCTCGAGGTTGACGGAGACGGATCGCTTGACCTTGACGAGGTTGCCGCGGCCGTAACGGATGCAACCGCGATCGTTTCAGTGATGCTTGCAAACAACGAGACAGGTGTGCTGTTTCCGATCAAAGAAATTGCTGAGATCGCTAAGGGAAAGTCGGGCGCTCTTGTTCACGTTGATGGCGTAAATGCCGTGGGGAAAGTTCCGATCGATCTAAAAGATTCCGAGATCGATCTCTTTGCAATATCGGCGCACAAATTTCACGGCCCTAAAGGTGTCGGAGCTTTGTATATTCGAGAGGGCGTAACCCTTCCTTCGTTTCTAAGCGGCGGCGGGCAGGAATCCGGCCGGCGTGCAGGTACCGAAGCAGTCCATCAAATTGCCGGCATAGGCGCGGCGGCGAAATTTGCAAGCGATCTTGCCCCGATGGAAAATGTGCGCGTCCTGCGAGACCGGCTGGAACAAGGCCTGCTTAATTCGATACCGAATTCGCGTTTGAATGGAACTTCCGATGGCGACAAGCGCTTGCCAAACACTTCGAATATTTCGTTTGAGAACACGAACGGTGAAATGATACTTTCCCGACTTAACGAACTTGGTATATGCGTCTCGACCGGCTCAGCCTGCAACGCGGCAGATCATAAAGCATCGGCTGTTTTGACAGCGATGAATGTGCCGTATTCATTTGCGATGGGTTCGATCAGATTTTCACTTGGCAGATTGAATACAACAGATGAAGTAGATCTCGTCCTTAAAAAATTGCCTACGGTGATCGAGGAGATCCGGTCGATGGGTTAGTGCTTACGCGGACCGCTGGATACCGTAACGCGTCAACTTCATATACAGTCCTTTTCTTGTCAGACCAAGCTCTTCCGCGACACGCGAGATGTTCCAGTTGTGGCGTGTCAGACTCGACCTTATCATTTGCATTTCGACTTCCGATACGGCCTGCTCGAGTGTTTGCCCTTCGGACAAATTTGCGAACGGCATGATCGGTTGATCGTAAAGTGCGATCGGTGTCGAGTCGCCATCTCGAAACGATGATAACGGCTTAGAGCTTCGACGAAGTTCGGGTGACAAGTAGCTGGGCGTAATGGTTTCGTTGTCCACAGCACGCGCGATCACGCGCTGAAGCTCGTTGCAAAGCTGCCGGACGTTGCCCTCCCAGTTGCAGACCATCAATAGGTCGATCGTCTGCGGAGTGAATGTGATCCCCTGTTTTCGGAAGCGATCGGAATAATGGTCGATGTAATACGCGACCATCGCCGGAATTTCCGAGCGGCGCTCTCTAAGCGGCGGGACATGAAGCCGTATCACATTCAACCGGTAAAACAGATCTTCACGAAATGTTCCGTTAGCAACCTTCTCTTCGAGCGGCATGTTCGTGGCGGCGATCACCCGAACGTCAACTTTTATGGGCCGCTTTTCACCTACCGGCTGGACCTCGCCCTCCTGAAGAAAGCGCAGCAGCTTTGGCTGAACATCGAGCGGAAGGTCGCCTACCTCATCGAGGAACAGCGTTCCACCGTCGGCCGCACGGATCATACCCGGCGAGTCGGTGACTGCTCCGGTGAACGATCCCTTCCGATAGCCGAATAAATGGCCCTCGGCCAATTCCTTCGGAACAGCCGTGCAGTTGAACGGAATGAAGATCTTGTCTTTGCGACTCGATGAGGTATGTATTGCGCGAGAGACTAATTCCTTACCGGTACCCGATTCGCCGGTAACGAGCACGGTCACGTCACTGGAGCGTATCTTATATATCTCCTCGACAAGAGACGTCATCGCCGGTGATGAGTGTATGAAGCCCGGCAAAAGGCCGCCGGAAACCAGAGACTCGGATTCAAACTCTGCCGGAGATGACTTTTCACGCTCGCGGAGGGCGATCACATCCATCCCGAGCTCGACAACGCTCAGCAAGGACTGCAGAGAAGACCCGTCATTCAAAACTGCCGATTGCGATGGTGCAATGAATAAATATGCCGGCGAAGCAGTCGTGGACCTCAAATTAAATACCGCGACGTTTTTAGAGCGCGCGAACGAACGGTCTTCCTTTTTGCGGAGGGCCTCAGCAAACTTAGCGACCAAAGCATTGCTTTCCTCGGGCGAATAACCGTGCGTAATGAATGGAACGATACGGCCGGAGTCGTTCGGTTGAGCAATGATGATCTTTTTCGCGTTACTCTCCTGTCCGAGCACGGCGATAAATTCGCGAAATAAAAGCTCGCGTGTTGCCGTCGCTTCAGCTAGCCGAACTGTCAAAAATTGCGAAACGTTCGAATGAGTACGTGCTTCACCTCTACTATCAGCCGATGCTGCCAGCGGCCTCAGGTCGGCTAGCTTACGGTTTGCTGCATCAACATACGATCTGACGCCCAGCTTTTTAAATATTTCGAAGGCGGCATTCAGGTGGTTAACCGCTCTTGGTGCCATTGAGTCGCCCATGTTACTACCGATCAGAAAATGAGCTTCGCCGGTATGATACATGTCATGCGCCGCCTCAAATATGGTGAGCGACCGATTAAAGTGATGGAGCGCATGTTCGTTGTCTCCGCATTCCAGGTAGGCTAACCCTCGGATGCGCTGAATGTTGCCGAGCACAAAAAAATCTGACCTCGGATCGCTTTCCTCGATGACTTGCAGATAATTCTCGCAGTCTTCGAGATCGCCTAGTTTCAGACAGCTCTCGGCGTAAACGAGGCCAGCCATATTCGAGTAGTGCTTATCGCCTATCTCGGCGCAAAGATCTATCGTCTCGCGGGCTTTGTCTGCCGCCTGCTTATATTTCCCTTGAGCTAGAAAACAGCGTGCAAGATTTCGCATCGACTGCGCTGCATACCATTCACGCTTTCCCTGAACGGCTATTTTTACCGCTTCCTCGAGCAGGGCCTGGGCTTCATCAAGCTCGCCGCGGAGGATCTTCAATTCGCCGAGTGAATCGAGCGTTCCCGCCTTATGAACGTGATTGGTTTTCACGGCCAGCTCGAATGCTTGCCCGATCATCTGTTCGGCCCGCTGCCAGTCGCCGATATGCATCAAATTGATGCCGAGATTGTTGTAGGCGATAACGGAATTGAGGACGTGTTCCGTGCGGTCGAAAAATTCGATCGACTTTTCAAGGCAAGCAACGCCGTCCTGCGGTCGCCGAAGGAACCAGTATGCACCCGACATCTCGGTATAGATCTTGCCGAGCATAAAGGGCGCCGAACGGTCACCGATTATCTGAATTCCAAGATCGAAAAACTCCAGAGATTTCTCGCTGTTCCCCTCCTGGTGGTAGCTAAGCGCGATCTCGCGATATGCTTCAGCCATTCCAAGCCAGTCGCCTGTTTCCCGAAAATAGATGAGTGATTTTTCAGCATAATCCCGGCATATCGGACATTCGTTCAGCTTCCGGTAAACGCGAGCCAGAGCGCTGTCTATCGGGCCGATAAGGTGCCGCAGACCGCTGGCTTCAGCCTTTTCAAGGTTTGCCTTGAGCAGTGTTACGGCTTTGGGGTGGTCATTAAGATTGTTATAAGCGACCGCGAGTTGGGTTGTTACGCGAACCTGGGTGTCGATGCCGAGACGCGACAGATTCTCTTCATCTTCGAAAGGCCTGAGCACATCAAGCGATTCTCTGTAACGTCCGACAGTTTCGAGCGTAAAGGCGAGCAGTCTTTTTAGATCTGCGAAATCGTCTGGTTCGCCCAGATCTCGCTCGAGCGCCGTCCGCAGTATATCCTCAGCACGTCGAGACAAGCCTTCCCGAAGATTTTGTCCGACTTCGCTAAATGTCTGTTGGAGAGCGTCTCCAGACGCCCGCCTTGGCCGCAGCGATAGGGAATCGGATCCGCCGGCGGCGGCGGTTCCGGTCGGAGACATAAATGAAGAACGAGCAGGTCTTTTCATTCTTGTAATAAAGAATCGGGAGCCCTCTATATGGTCCCAGGAACTTAAATTGTATACTTAGTAAACAGGCGCAGACAGAATCTAGCAGAACTCTGAGCAAAAACCAACATATTTTTACGGTTTTTGAATAATTTTGCCGGGTCGACATCGACAACCGGTACGGCAATGTGCTCATCTTACTTGACGAAATATTCCCCGCTGAATTTTAACTGTGAGTCTAGATAGCTTTCCCCGATCAAAACCCGTCTTTTTCGACAAAAAAGGACATCGTCGAAAGACGGTCAATTACTTCACTCTGTTGGTGACGTCGGTCTTCACCGTGCTTGCCGGGTTGTTCATTGTCAGTGTCTTGATCAATCCTTTCCTGCCGCAATTGCGGCTGAAGGCGGCTACAATACTTCCACAAAAGGCAGATCTTTCTGACGCGTTGCCGGCACGTCCTCCTCTTAGTAAAAAGGAAGCGTCCCTCAGACAAATAAGCCAAAAGGCAAAAAACGAGAGGCTGCGCCGCGATGAGGTCCGAATGGAGAACCAAGCCAAGCACGAGATGCTGCTGGCTGACGGAGTTTCGCCGCTGACCCGGTCGGCCTCCGGTAAACCGATCGCAGTCGGTTTTTACGTTAATTGGGACTATTCGAGTTTTACGTCGCTTAAACAAAACATAGATCAGCTGGATTGGGTGGTGCCGGAGTGGATACGACTCTCCGGCGAGGATTCAGACCCGCTCGTGCTTGATCTGGATGACAAGGCGATGGATCTCATTCACCAGCGACGGCCCGATATGCCGGTTCTCCCGCTCGTGCAGAACTACAAGAACGAGCAGTGGAACTCGGACATATTGGTGAGGTCGATCAACACCGAAGAACAACGAAGGAAACTGATCGCGTCGCTGTTGGATGTCGTCGCCAAGAACGGGTTCGGCGGCCTTACGATTGATATCGAAGAGGTACCTGCCAGTTCCCAAACCAACCTTTACATCTTTGTTGATGAGCTTCATCAGGAACTTCACGATCGTAACCTGATCCTTGCCCAAGCGGTTCCTTTTGATAACTCCGACTGGAATTACTCTGCGTTCGCAAACATTACTGATTATTTGATGTTGATGGCCTATGACCAACACTGGTCGACGGGCGAATCAGGTCCTGTTGCTGGAGAAGACTGGTTTGAGTCGATCCTGAAAAAACGAATGCAGCAGCTCGACCCCGCGAAAACGATCATATGTATCGGCAATTATGGATACAACTGGTCCGATGACGGCGAGGAAGCGGAAACGGTTTCTTTCCAGGATTCGCTGATCACCGCTAAGGAATCACTTGACCGACCTGAAGACATTAAATTCGATCCGGCAAGTAAAAACCCTTATTACACATACGACGAGGATGATGGGTCGTCACACACTGTCTGGTTCCTTGACGCCGTAACGGCGCAAAACCAGATGGAGAACGCTCGAGGATATAACGTTGCTGGTCTGGCGATTTGGCGGCTCGGCAGTGAAGATCCGTCGCTTTGGGAAATCTTTGGGAATACGGACAAGAGCGATTCGGACCACGATCTGGCGACGATCAAGTATGGGTATGACGTCGACTTTGACGGGAACGGAGAGATCCTTCAGGTTAAGGCTGTCCCGCAGGATGGTTATCGTGAGATAAATTTGACCGGAGCCGACGGTTCGATGAGCGAGATCTATAAGCAGATCCCGTCCTCGTATGTGATTCAACGCACGGGCGATAAGCCGGGAAAGATCGTGCTCACATTCGATGACGGCCCGGATCCACGCTGGACTCCAAAGATACTCGACATACTTAAAGAAAAGAATGCAAAGGCCGCCTTTTTCGTCGTCGGCGAAAACGGCGAAGAAAATCCAGATCTCCTAAAACGAATTGTTGCCGAGGGTCATGAGATCGGGAATCACTCCTTCACGCATCCAAATCTCGGCGAGGTTCCGGACCGGGTCGTGGACCTCGAGTTGAACGCTACTCAGCGGCTTATCGAATCGGTCACGGGACGTTCGACGCGGCTTTTCCGCGCGCCATACTTTGGTGACGCTGAACCGAGAACGCCTGACGAGGTCGGGCCAACGGTAGTCGCACAGAACCTCGGATATATCTCGGTCGGACTTCATCTCGATCCTGACGATTGGAAGCTGACAAATGATGACGGGTCTCCCCACACGGCCGATCAAATGGTCGATGAGATCGTGAGACAGGTAGAGATCACTGACCCGGAAGAGCGCGGAAGCATTATTCTCATGCACGACAGCGGCGGCGATCGCTCGGCTACGATAGAGGCTCTCCCGAAATTGATCGATGTGCTTCGCTCCCGAGGATATCAATTCACAACTGTTTCCGACCTTGCAGACATTTCGCCTGATCAAGCCATGCCGCTCGTTCAGGAAGACCAGTCGTTTTATGCTCGCGCCGACGCTTATGTGTTCTATGCGATCGCTGTTGGCGGATGGGCGATGAGATGGCTATTTTTGCTTGGCATCATCTTGGGCATCGGCCGGATGATCTTTATTGGGATCCTTGCCTTGGCACAGTATCTAAGATCTCGCAGGCGTGCTGTTACCCATTTCGGGGAAGGCTTTGAACCGCTCGTATCGGTTATCGTTCCTGCTTACAACGAAGAAAAGGTGATCTGCCGCACGATCAGCAGCTTGCTTGCTTCAGATTATTCGAGGCTTGAGATCATAGTGGTCGACGATGGATCAACGGATGGAACTTTCCTAACTGCGAGAAATGCATTCTCAGACTCTTCAAATGTAACGGTTTATACAAAACCAAATGGAGGAAAGGCGGAAGCGTTGAATGTCGGCTGGCAGAAAGCTAAAGGTGAGATCATTATCGCACTCGACGCGGACACCGTTTTTCTACCGGAAACCGTCTCGGCACTTACGCATAGATTCGCCGACCAGAGGATCGGAGCAGTTGCCGGCAATGCAAAGGTAGGCAATCGAGTAAATATAGTTACAAAGTGGCAGGCGCTCGAGTATGTCACATCGCAAAACTTTGACCGCCGCGCGTTCTCTTCGCTCGACTGCATCACGGTAGTTCCTGGCGCGGTGGGAGCATGGAGAAGATCGGTCCTTGAGGAAACAGGCGGCTTTTCTTCTGATACTCTCGCCGAAGACCAGGACCTTACTATCGAGGTAAGAAAGAAGGGCCATCGAATTGGCTATGAAGAAGCTGCCATAGGCTATACGGAAGCTCCCGACAACCTTAGGAACCTTGCTAAACAGCGCTTTCGCTGGTCATTTGGGACGCTTCAATGCATGTGGAAACATAAGAATGCTTTGCTCAACCCCAGGTACGGAACGCTTGGCTTTGTTGCGATGCCCAATGTTTGGATATTCCAGGTTCTCTTTCCATTGATCTCACCGTTTATGGACCTGATGTTCATCTGGACGGTTTCTGCCGCGGTGATAAGTGCGCTTGAACATCAGCAGGAATACGCTCGGACACCAACTCATCTCAATGAGGTGATCTTCTATTACGCCTTGTTCCTGGCGGTTGACTGGATCGGCGCATTTCTTGCTTTTCTGATGGAAAAACGCGAGCAAAAGAAGTTGCTCTGGTGGCTTCTTATCCAGCGATTTGGTTATCGGCAGGTAATGTACTGGGTCATGGTCAAATCGGTCTTTACGGCCATCCGCGGCGCTATAGTCGGCTGGGGCAAGCTCGAACGGAAAGCGACCGTTGAAGTTGGCGTTTAGCCGCTAACAGTTTCTTATGATTTAATCTCGTCTATGCCCGATCCGGATGTTGATCGCGAAGGCGAAGTCCTTACCGAAAGCGAGACCAAGCTCGAAAAACCAAAATTATTCAAGGTCCTGCTTCACAATGACGATTTTACTACGATGGATTTCGTTGTGTTCGTTCTTCAGTACGTGTTCAACAGAAACGATGCCGATGCGATTACCATAATGCTTAAGGTTCATAATGAGGGCGTTGGTGTTGCCGGCATTTATCCTTACGAGATCGCAAAGACAAAGGCCGACAAAAGTATGAATCTGGCGAAGGCGCGTGAGTTTCCGCTGCTTTGTACAGTGGAGGCCGAATGACATCGGATGAAGCTGAATCTGCTATAATTACGTCGGATTATTTTATGGCCGCACTGCAAAAGATAATTATTATACGTTCCGAAGGACTTTGCTCTGTTTGAGCCGAAGCGATATTGATCTGCTTCGAAACGAGTCCCAAGCCAAAGAAAAGGCTTGGGGCTTTTGATTTTAGAACGAGGACCAAACCGAGATTTCAATCTACATAAATGTTAGAATTTTGACTTTTGATATTTAACGCAGTTTCGAAGAACGCATGACTCAGCCTCTTGACCTTAAAAAGACAGTTAACCTGCCGAATACGAACTTTTCGCAAAAGGCGAATCTTGGGCAGAGCGAACCCGCGCGCCTAAAGAAATGGAAGGAAACGGGCCTGTATCAAAAGGTCACTCAGGCCCGCCACGGCCGTGAAAAATTTATCCTTCATGACGGACCGCCTTACGCGAACGCAGATATCCACATCGGTACCGCACTCAATAAAATACTCAAGGATTTTGTTGTAAAAACACGCTCGATGATGGGCTATGACGCCCCGTATGTTCCCGGCTACGACTGTCACGGACTGCCGATCGAGACAATCGTCGAGAAGAAGCTGGCGGAAAAGGGCAAGAATAAGAATGACATCCCGGTCGCCTCGTTTCGCAGGATCTGCCGCGAGCACGCATCGACGGCGATGAACAATCAGACGCGCGATTTCCAGCGGCTCGGCATCCTTGGCGAATGGGAAACGCCTTATCTGACAATGTCGCCGGAGTATGAGTCGGCTACGGCGAGGCTTTTCGGGACGTTTCTCGAACGCGGCTACGTTTATAAAGGACTGCGTCCTGTTTACTGGTGCATTCACGATCAGACTGCGCTTGCTGAGGCCGAGGTCGAGTATCGTGAACATACTTCGCCGTCGGTCTACGTGAAATTCCCGCTCAAAACTAATGCGGCTGAGATCGATCCAAATCTCGCCGGCAAGAATGTGTTCGTCGTTATCTGGACGACAACACCATGGACGTTGCCTGCCAACCTCGGAATCGCTGTTCATCCTGATTTCGATTATTCGGCGATCGAGGTCGGCAGTGAGGTTTACATTGTCGCTTCCGAGTTGGCGAAGTCGTTTGCCGAAACGTGCGCATTTGAAAGTTACAACGAACTGGCGAGATTCAAAGGCTCAAAGCTCGATCGCATGGAAGCGCGGCATGCGTGGCTCGATCGTCCATCGCTGATCATGAACGGCGAGCACGTAACGCTTGGCGAAGCCGATGCCGAGGTCGAGCTTGATGTGCGATTCGAAGACAAATCGGCCGGGAAGTCGGGCACTGGCTGTGTTCACACCGCACCGGGCCACGGTGCCGACGATTTTCACATCGGCAAGCGATATGGGCTTGAGATCTACAATCCGGTCGATGCAGCTGGAAACTTCATCCCTGAGGTCGAACACTTTGGCGGCGAGAACATTTTCAAGGCGAATCCGAAAATAGTTGAATTCTTGAGAGAACAAGGGATGCTTATGCATTCCGAAAACTATCAGCATCGTTATCCGCATTGCTGGCGTTGCAAGAATCCGGTCATCTTTCGTGCGACGCCGCAATGGTTCATTTCGATGGACGAAGTGAACAGCGAGCCGAATGAAAATGCTTTGCGTTCGCGCGCATTCGAAGAGATCGAAAGAGTGAACTGGTACCCAGCTTGGGGCGAAGATCGGATGCGCAATATGTTTAAGGGCCGGCCTGACTGGTGCGTTTCGAGACAGCGCTCATGGGGCGTTCCGATACCCGTGTTCTATTGTCAGGGTTGCGACGAAGCTATCGCCGATCGAAAGATCATCGATCACGTTGCTGACATCTTCGCAAAGGAAACGGCTGACGCATGGTATGCGCGACCTGAATCTGAATTGCTGCCGGAGGCATTTGCATGTCCAAAATGCGGCACCGCTGATTTTCGAAAAGAAACTGACATTCTGGACGTTTGGTTTGATTCCGGTTCAAGCTGCGTTGCGGTTCTCGAAACTCGTGGCGACACACTGCGGTTCCCGGCTGATGTTTATCTCGAAGGCGGAGACCAGTATCGCGGCTGGTTCAACTCAAGCTTAAGCTGCGGCATCGCTGCTCACGATGAAGCTCCCTACAAACAGATCATCACGCACGGCTGGGTTGTCGACGGTGAAGGACGAAAACAGAGCAAGTCGCTCGGCAACGTAACCGCACCTCAGGAAATAATCGACAAGTCTGGCGCCGATGTTCTCCGCCTTTGGGCAGCTGCCGTTGACTACACCGAAGATGTTCGGTGCTCTGACGAGATCCTGTCACGTGTGGTCGACGCATATCGAAAGATGCGTAATACACTTCGTTATGCGCTTGGAAACCTCGAAGGATTCGATCCGGAGCGAGATAGTGTTCCTAACGATCGGCTACTCGAGATCGATCGTTGGGCCCTGGCGAGTCTCGATGAGACCGTTGCGAAAGTAGTCGTGAGTTATGGCGAATACAACTTTCAGGCGGCCTATAACGCTCTTTACAGCTTTTGCACGGTGACGCTTTCGGCCCGTTACTTTGACATCATCAAGGACCGGCTTTACATCATGGCTCCGAAGTCGCCGGAACGCCGATCGGCGCAGACGGCACTCTATCGTATTGCCGATTCGCTGAGCCGACTGCTGTCGCCGCTTCTCGTGTTCACAGCTGATGAGGCTTGGGACAACCTGCCGGGTGACCGCGAAGGATCGGTTCACATCGCGGAGTTTCCAAGTGCGAAAATAACCGACAATTCGGCACTAATGACTTCATGGGAACGGTTGTTCGCTATCCGCGACGACGTTCTCAAAGCTCTCGAGGATGCGCGAACCGCGAAACAGATCGGCTCATCGCTTGATGCAAAAGTTGTGGTCACCGCCGATCGCGAGACGACACTTTTCCTTTTGGGCCATTACGCGGAACTTCGGTACATATTTATCGTTTCACAGGTAGAGCTGCACGAAGACTCGGAGTTCAAGGTCGAGATCCAAAAGGCCGATGGGCAAAAGTGCGAACGCTGTTGGAACTATTCCATTCGCGTTGGAGAATTTTCCAGGTACCCAACGGTTTGCGAACGATGTATCGAAGCTCTCGGTGAGATCGAATCTGCAGCGGCCGCATAACAAATTTATGAAACGACTAGCTGTGCTATTTTGCTGCTTTGCGTTATTTGCCATTGCCGCCTCGTCGCAGGCGGTCACACATCCCGAAAAGGGCTCGGCAGAACGAACCGCGCTGCTCGACACTCTGAGGCCCGCGGTTGAAAAAGAACTCAAGCAAAGCATCGTTTTCGTGATCAACCAGATCAATGTCCAGGGAATGTGGGCATTCGTTGACGGCCGGCTGCGAACATCCGACGGCAAAGTGCCAAGCTGGAAAGGAACACCATACGCCCAAGCCGCAAAATACGGAGCACAAAGCGATGGCATCTCGGCATTGCTAAAGCGTAGCGGCGGCGAATGGCATGTTGTTACAAAAGGCATTGGGTGCACGGATGTTTGCTACGTAGACTGGTGGCGGCGATTCAAAGCACCAAAGGCGATATTTCCCTATAATGAGTAGTACGCCGTGAACAAACGAGACATTATCTGGAAGCTCGCGTATCTAGGTGTCGCAGGCGCCGTTTTTATGATCGACCAGACGACCAAAGCCTGGGTGGCGCGGCGTCTGAGATTTGATGGTGATTGGTCGCTCATACCCGGTTTTCTCAATTTGTCGTATGCCCAGAATCCAGGGGTCGCGTTCTCGATGTTCGATCAGCAGGGCGACCCTGGCCGATGGGGTTTGTCGATAGTGGCGATCGTTGCTGGTGTACTCGTCCTTTACTTTTTCTGGCGGACGCCTCGCAGTGACGACCGCATTCTGGGCTCGCTCGCGTTATTGCTCGCGGGCATTGCCGGCAACGTCGCCGACCGTCTGCGGCTCGGTTTTGTGATCGACTTTATCGACGTGCAATTTGGAGACTGGCATTACCCGACCTTCAACGTTGCCGACGCCGCGATCTGCATCGGTGCGGGCTTGCTGATCCTCGACGTTTTTATTTCTAAGCGGAAAACGGCCCGTGAGAAAACGGCGGCGATCCAAAATCAACGGTCCGAAATCTAACACTCTTCAATGTATCCCGAGTTATTTCGTATAGGCAGTTTTCCGATCACGACGTATGGTGTTTTTCTCGCGCTTGGAATGCTGCTTGCCCTGTACGTCGCGTCTCGACTCGGGCAGCGAGACGGAATACCTCGCGAACGCATCTACGACATCGGCTTGTGGACGTTGATCGGCGGTCTTGTCGGATCGAAGCTGCTGATGTTTTTTGTCGAGGACCACGTTCAGGTCTTTACTCTGGATTTCCTACGGTCAGGCGGCGTTTTTTACGGCGGATTTCTCGGCGGATTTCTTGCTCTTGCCATATTGATCCGCTGGTACAAGCTGCCTTTTTGGAAAGTGGCCGACGCTTTCGCTCCAGGTGTTGCTCTTGGGCAAGCGTTTGGCCGGCAAGGTTGTTTTTCCGCCGGCTGCTGTTGGGGCAAAGCCACCACGCTGCCCTGGGGAGTCCACTTTACCGAGCTTGGCCACGAATACACCGGCGTTCCGATCTATGGTCCCGACGGCTCGGATCTCTATCTTCATCCGACTCAGCTGTACGAATCGTTCTTCATGCTGGTTGTCTTTGCGTTTCTCTACTACCTGCATCGCAAAAAGAAATTCGACGGTCAAATTTTCGTAACGTACGCGATCATCTATTCCATTTTCAGGTTTCTGATCGAGTTCATTCGCGACGATCCGCGCGGCGATCTGTTCGGATTCACCACATTGACCGGCTTGTCCACTTCTCAATTGATCAGCCTCATCGTAGCTGTCGGCGCGATCATTTTCCTGATCTTGCGCCTTCGCAAAGCCGCCATCACGGCCAAGCCCAGTTACGAGTGAATAGCGAAAACCAATCACTCGTCGTTCGGCCCGACCAGGCCGATATCGGCAAACGACTCGATGCGTTTCTTTCCGCCAGGATCGAGGGTTGGTCGCGCGCGCGGCTTCAACGTCTGATCGAGGATGGCGACGTTATAGTGAACGGTAAAGAAGCAAAGGCATCCTACAAGCTTCGCGATGCCGATGAGATCGAGGTCGAGCTCATCGAGATCCCGGTAGCCAAATTTGAGCCTGAAAACATCCCGCTGGAAATCGTTTTCGAAGACGAATATCTCGCCGTCATCGACAAGCCGGCCGGAATGGTCGTTCATCCGGGAGCCGGAATAAGTTCAGGTACGTTAGCCAACGCGATCGCATGGCATTTTGGGTCTCGACCGTCCGCTTACGCAGCGGGTTCTGACAGGGTTGGCGTCGTCCATCGTCTCGACAAAGACACGTCCGGGCTTATCGTCGTCGCCAAGAACGAAGCGATCCACGAAGCGCTTGGAGAGCAGTTTCGCGCTCGCGAGGTCGAGAAATCATATGTTGCGCTCGTCCATGGCTCGACTCGAGAAAACAAGGGCAAGATCGATCGTCCCATCGCCCGCGACAGGCGAAGCCGATTGAAAATGACCGTCTCGCAAACCGGACGCAGCGCGCTGACGCTCTGGAACGTACGCCAACGCTTTGAAAAATTCACCCTTCTCAATGTCGACATAAAGACGGGCCGCACACATCAGATCCGCGTCCATCTGGCATCGATCAACCATCCGGTCGTCGGCGACGCGACGTATAACGAGGGCCGTGATAACACGACAAGCGATGTGCAACTGCGAAAAGCGATCCAAAAACTCGGCAGGCAATTCCTCCATGCGGAAAAGCTTTCGTTCACGCATCCGAAAACGGACGAACGACTTACGTTTGCCGCGGACCTGCCTCCTAAATTGAAGAGTTTTCTGGCCGTTCTGGAACAATGATCCGGAGTCAGCGACACGGCTCATCTCTGCGAGAGGTACTCGCCCATCACAATAAATTGTCAAAGATCAGTCAAATTTAGTACACCACTTTTGAAACAGACCGCGGCGAATTATGCTGTAACTCTCGCATTTTCAGTCGCTTACGAAAATCCGGGGTAATTTTGTTTCAATCCTGTTTCACCCCTGTTTCACACCCTGAGTGAAACACTTAACCCATAGACGCCATTGAACTTACAGCGATAAATTCCCCTTGTTTCACGATTTTCCGCAAAACGCGCCACACGTGTGGCACAGTGTGCTCTGATACGTCGAGGGTCACGTCGATCGACGTTCCAGAGATGCAACAATGTACTATAGACGGATGCGGTAGTCAAGACTTTTTTCGCGGGATCTCCAGTGAGTCACTACGATCGATCTTTGACGGACGCACCGGCCCACAATAAAATTCCGCACGTATGACCATGAGGCCGGTGCTAATTGTTCTGCTGCTCGCGTCGGTCGCAGCGCTATCCAAAACGCCGCCGCCTAAGCCGGTTGCTCCTGTCCCGACCGCCTCGCAGCTTGCCTGGCAAAAACTGGAATATTACGCTTTTGTTCATTTCGGGATGAACACATTCTCGGACCGCGAGTGGGGCGAGGGGCGCGAGCCGGCAAGCGACTTCAACCCGACGGCGTTCGACGCTCGACAGTGGGCACGCGTCGTCCGCGATGCTGGAATGCGCGGTATCATCATCACCGCCAAGCACCATGACGGTTTTTGCCTGTGGCCATCCACGACTACAGATCATTCGCTCAAAAATTCAAAATGGCGCGATGGCAAGGGCGATGTTCTGCACGATCTGGTAGAGGCTTGTCGCGAATTCGGATTGAAATTCGGTATATACATCTCGCCGTGGGATCGCAACCATCCGCTCTACGGCACGCCGCAATATAACCGCGTTTACAAAAACCAGTGGCGTGAATTGCTTACCAACTACGGCCCGGTTTTCGAAACGTGGCTCGACGGCGCGAACGATAACAAGAAACGGATGGTCTATGATTTTGACGGATTTTTCTCGACGATCCGCGCGGCGCAGCACGACGCGATGATCTTCAGCGACGCAGGTCCCGATATCCGGTGGGTTGGAAACGAACGTGGGATCGCGGGCGAGACCAACTGGTCGGGCCGGGATAACGAGGGCACGTTTCCCGGCTTTGCAGACGAGGCTGCGCTGAACGTGGGTGACGAGAATGGCGACAAGTGGATACCGGCCGAGTGCGATGTCTCGATACGGCCCGGCTGGTTCTATCACGCGAATGAAGACACAAAGCTGAAGTCCGTCGACGAGCTGATGAATATCTATTACGATTCGGTCGGCCGCAACTGCAATCTGCTGCTGAACATCGGCGTCGACCGACGCGGACTTGTGAATGAACATGACATCGCGCGCCTGATGGATTTCAAAAAGGCGCGCGACGAGGCGTTTGCCGCGAATCTCGCACACGGGAAGATAAGTGCAACAAATGTAAGAGGTAACGACAGTCAATTCGCCGCCGACCGTATGCTCGACGGCTCATTCGACACCTTCTGGGCGACGGACGATGGTGTGACGCATGCTTCTCTGACACTCGACCTTGGAAAAGATACCGACGTCGACACCGTTGTTTTGCAGGAAAACATCGCACTAGGCCAACGGGTAAAGCGATTTTCTATACAGGTTTGGAACGGTTCTGATTTCGTCACCGTCGCGCATCAAACCACCATCGGCTACAAACGGATCTTGCGATTTCCAAATGTGCGAACAAGTAAGTTAAGAGTCGTGATAGAGGACGCAAAAGCGTGCCCGACCATTTCGACATTTGAGATATATAATTCCGGCGGAAATTAACCACAGATGAACACAGATGAACCCAGATACGAAATACCCGCTCTTCTTTTCTCCGCGTCTCTGCGCCTCTGCGGTTTAATTCTTGTTCTAACCTTTATCGCCGCTGCGCAAACTAAAGACTATGCCCGCTGGGTCGATCCATTTATCGGCACAGGCGGCCACGGGCACACATTTCCCGGTGCTGTTCTGCCGTTCGGCATGGTCCAACTCTCGCCCGACACGCGCGAAGCAAACTGGGACGGTTCCAGCGGCTATCACTACTCGGACGACATCATCTACGGCTTTTCCCACACACATCTCAGCGGCACTGGTATTCCGGATGGTTGCGACATTTTAGTTATGCCCACAATTGGTGATGAGAAGATGTGGGCCAATCTGACCGAGAAAAATCGATACGGATACGTCGCTCACTTTTCCCACGAAAATGAAAAGGCAGAGCCTGGTTACTACTCTTTAAAGATAAGTGATACCAACATACTTGCTGAGTTGACTACGACAGCACGCGTAGGTTTTCACCGTTACACTTTTCCCGATGCTGGCAAAGTTAACATTATCTTAGATCTCAATTGGCGCGACAAAGTAATAGCGTCTCAAATGAGGATCGTCGGGAAAACCCGTGTTGAAGGTTTTCGGCGTTCTTCGTCTTGGGCAAAAGACCAGATTATTTACTTTGTGGCTGAGTTTTCGAAGCCTATTGGAGATTTTTCATCCAACGCACCACCCTCGGACACGTGGACACAGAAATACGGTGTCATCAACAACTTTAACTTCAAGATCGCGAAAGGTGAACCGATTCTCGTAAAGGTTGCCATCTCCTCCGTCTCAATCGAAGGTGCCCGCAAGAATCTCGAAGCCGAATTGCCGGGCTGGGATTTTGATAAGGTTCATGCGGATGCAAAGGC
>AR_comb_assmDRAFT_10210334_pt1 | contig 17501 bp, 10 predicted proteins | sample ArasoioldDNA_FD_10543 | JGI IMG/M metagenome (IMG submission 10543) | reverse complement strand
GGACACCACCCTTTCACGGTGGTGATACGAGTTCGAATCTCGTACGGGCTACCAAAACTCCGAGCGATCGGAGTTTTTCATTTTCGTGACCTGCAAGCCTAGAATTTAGTAATACGACTAATTGCGGCCCATTTCTATCAATCTATATGATTGTCGGCTTTCAATTTCTCCAAAATCATCACTACTCCCGGAGCTACACTATTTTCATTTAGATATTCTGGTAGAGAAAAATATTGCAGTTCCGCAATTTCAGCAGACGGATGGGGCGCTATCTCTTTATTTACGAAGTAACATTCCTGTTCCATTATTACTCCAGCTTTTTCGCCAAACGCCGGAGCGGTGATATGGGTATAATACTGCAGGTCAGTTTTCTCCACTTCAACTTGCAATTCCTCAGCAATTTCTCTGCACAAAGCTTCTTCTTTAGATTCATTCTGATCGATCTTGCCTCCAGGCAAATAGAAGCATGCTTTATTCTTACTAAGGGCTAATAATAACTTTCTCTCTTTGATGATTATCAATCCTACTGTAGGCAATTGAATATGCATTCACAAAACTCGCGATTTTCCTCAACCAACTCAATTAACTATTCATAAAAACAAGGAGAGAGTTTTGGTAATTTTATTTAATGAAAAAGCCAATCGAGAAAATCTTTCGTCGCCCGGAACAGCCTGGCATGGTGGGTGACGGCTTCAGGGTTTACAATTATTTTCCTTCTGGTTATAAAATTCAGCGGAGAGTTAGTCCGTTCCTCCTCTTGGACTTTAACGCTGAATATGTATTTCCTCCTTCGGAAAAAATAAAAGGCGTTGACGTGCATCCGCACAAAGGATTTGAAACTGTGACCATTGCCTACAAAGGAAGTGTTGCGCATCACGATAGTACCGGTAATAGTGGTACAATTGGACCCGGGGATGTTCAATGGATGACAGCGGGTGCAGGGATTCTCCATAAAGAGTACCACGAAGAAAGTTTTTCCAGGAGCGGAGGCGCATTTGAGATGATACAGCTTTGGGTGAATCTTCCGAAAAAAGATAAACTCACCAGGCCAAGATACCAGGCCATTACTTCGGACCAAATGGGTAAATACGTATTACCCGAGGAAAAAGGATTAGTGAATGTGATTGCAGGGGTGTTCAATGGCGTAAAGGGACCGGCTTCCACATTCACTCCCATTAATTTGTTTGATCTCCATTTGAAGAACGGCGCCAGTGTAGCGACCAGTATTCCAGAAAGCCACAATACTTTGATGCTGGTAATAAATGGAAAAGTAATAGTCAATGACGCAGAGGCTTCGTTACACAGTTTTGTGTTGTTCAAAAATGAAGGGGAAGAAATCATTATCGAGGCAAAAGAAGAATCAGTAATACTTCTCTTAAGTGGAGAGCCCATTGATGAGCCGATCGCACAATATGGCCCGTTCGTGATGAATACTCAACAGGAGATCATTGATGCCATCCATGAGTTTCAAGATGGGAGGTTCGGTATTTTGAGTTAAGCGCAGATCGCGATGAGTTTGCTTCAGTTAAAAGTCAAGTCGATATCGCTCCATTTTAATCAGATTTTAATCTAAGGCGCCTTATATCCTGGAGTAACTTCAATGTCTAAATTCCGCGCTATGTATTCTCCACATGCCCGTACTACATTTTATAAAGCGTTGCTGAGTGCCGTTTTTGCTGGCATTGCGGTAACCGTTCTTTGCCTGGGTTATGATATAGCCTATCGCGATGAAACCGGATTCAGTTTGTCGGACTTTATCAACGTATCCTCCTTAATTTTCATAGTCAATATTATTTTTCTTGTGATCGGGATTGTTTACTCATTCCTGGTTAAAGCATTTAGAAAAGCAGATCTCGTCTTCGAAATAATCTTTCTCTTGCTGATCCTTCTTGCCATATGCGCAACTCTCGGCGTTCAGCGCTCTCCCATTCACGCAGAAACAGTTCAATTCAGAGAATTGCTGATTGGAATTCTCGTCATTCTTGCTATAGGAGTTGGAGCCATTCCTATTTTGTTTCACAACAAGAAGTTTGAGGAAACGGTATTGTAGAATGGTGAACCAGCTGGCAGGCAGGTGGTGATGGAGCTGATCTAAGTGGCAAACTAAATAGAATGGTGGCTTTTAGTCACAGTTCCGACCTTTTGGTAGAGCTCTCAGTTTGTAGGGCTCTTCGAAAATGGTCGGAACTGTAATAAAAAGGGGGATGTAGAAACATCCCCCGACCAAAACTAACTGCTCATGAGAAAACTATCTTGAATTGGAACTTTGATTTTTTTTGGGATCGCTGTTCCTTGTGTTAGAGTCCTGATGTAATGCATCTTCAATGTAACTCTTAAGCTCTTCTGTTGATGACGGATTTGGACAACGCACCTCTATCCATTTTCCATTTCTATCAATCAGCAAATACCTTGGAATTGCATTCACCTTATATTTTCTTCCGAAAGCCATTCCAACATCGTCAAGCAAATGCACGCCTGGAAGATTTTCTTTTTGAATATACCTGACCCATTTCTCTTTGTCCTTTGCCTTGTCTAGTGAGATGGCCACAAAAACGATTTCCTTATTATCTCTATACTCTTCTTCGATTGTTTTGAGATACGGCATTTCACCTTTGCATGGTCCGCACCACGTAGCCCATACATCAATAAGAATTACTTTTCCTTTGAAATCTTTCATGGAGACCATTTTGCCACTCGTGTCTGGCAGGCTAAAATCATAGGCCGATTTCCCTATGTATGCAGTGTCATCACTGAACTGGTTATAGATACTTTTATAAGCCTCTCTGGCGGGTGCCTTTTGTGCATATTCCTTAAACGGTTCAAATCTTGATTTAAACTCACTCAGGTTGGTAGCTCCCATTCGCCACATTTGGTCATTGAGTAAGAAACTCTTTAGCGTATCATTGGCTATTGAGTTCATCATCACTCGTATTTTTTCGGCTTGCGATAATCGAACTTTTTTCTCCTTGGCTAATAAGGCAGCATTTAACCTCGCATACAGATTCATGAACTGTCTTGCCTCACCAACTTTCAATATGGATGCAGAGTTGAATTTGGAGGGTTGGATAAATTCCTTATAAAAATCCGGCACTTCATTAAAGTCGGTGGGTGTTACACGAAACCCACGGACTTTCTTTGCAGAAGCCTGGAACAAAAAATTTATTGGAGCGAGGTCCCTGTCAATTCTCATTGCATCCTCTATTGCATTCACTAATTCCACATCTGTAAAATCAAAACTTGCCATGAATTCATCCATGGATGGTCTTAATTTCTTATAAGTGTTTATGTATTCATCAATGTTTATGCTATCCTTGAAGGTTGATAAATTGTAACCATAGCTGGTGATTGGCGAGATCAACTTACTCCAACTTTGCAATAGCTGGTTTGTGGCTGAACCTTTAATTAATGTAGTAGAACCGGTTGCATTATCGATATTCAATTCCAGTTTCTCTAATGGTTGCAGATAAACACGTACACTCCACCGCATAGAGGTGAGATAGTAATAGCCGGGCTTCTTTACCAGATAAGGAACTGCAAAGATACCTGCACTGTTTGTAATGAAACCATTTTCAGATACCAGTTCTCCATCTTCAACCCTTTGCAGGCTGATAAGGAGTGGATTTTTAATATTGAGCACTTTTCCCGTCAGTAATACGATGGAAGATTTGTCATCATCTTTTTTCAAAACCCAACCCAATTTCTTTTTTGGATCCAGGGTTGAAGGCGATATTGTCAGAGAATAGTTTTGAGGAGCATTTAACGATATTGGAATTGTTGTGATCTTTTCGATTACAGGATGATGTCCGGAGCGATTCATGAAGTTGATCCGAACGGAATAATTCGATGCAGAATCATCAGGAACTGCAAATGCAAAACTCCTATCAGTAGGATAGATTTTAAATTCGGCTATTTTAGTAGATTTTTCCCCGGAAACTTTATTTATCCAGACCTCAGCATCAATTTTTTCTGTGAAGGCACCTTTAACAATGCGAAAATTTTGCTGCGCCATTGCTGTGCCAGTAAGAATAAAGCAGGCAATGAGCACTAAGCTTTTATTAAGGATTGGAGTCACGGTCTGCATCTTTTAAGGTTTGCTCAATTAATTTTTTAAATCCTGGGTTAGAAGGTCTAGGAGCATCAACAGTTATAATCTTTCCTTCCTTATCAAAAATCATGAAGCGGGGAATACCCTCCACCTTGTAATATTTCATGATAGACTCATCATAATTCGAAATCAGTTCAATGTTCTTCCAACCTTTCTTTGCTACAAAACCCTGCCAAACATCTTTTCTATTCACTCCATCTACTGATACGCCGATAAAAGTGATATCATCGCGTTGTTTATATTCTTCTTCCACCTTTAGGAAGAATGGTTTTTCATCCAGGCAGGGGGCGCACCACATAGCCCAGATATCAAGCACTACAACCTTGCCTTTAAAATCAGCAAGAGAATGTAGTTTTCCCTTCGTGTCATATAGGGAAAAATTGTAGGCAGGCAATCCTTTTGCGTATAATGTCAACTCATCAAGCTTTTTCTGGTATGCTTCTTTCATTCCAGGAAAAACAAATGATTCTTTAAATGGCTCTACTTCCCTGGCAAACTGCTCGTAGTTGGTAACTCCCAACATATATTCAGTGACAAATGCCCCACGAACTGTGTCATTACACAATGATTTTGCTTTTTCTATAAATGGGGTAGCCAGCACTTTCTCTTTATCGTGTGATTGCTGAAAGAGATTGTAGGACAAACAATATTTCAACAATTGCATTCCATGTTCGGAATATAGCAGACCTGCATTGCAGAATTTTTGGTCGGCCAGCGATTGGTAAAATGATCTATGCTTCATCGTGCTGTCATAATCCGAATTCATCCGCGACGCAAAGTTGAAGAATGCAGCTGCTTTTGGATAAAGGATCTCTGCATCAACTTTTGAAGTAAATAAATTATTGAAATGCTTATTAACAAGAACAGCTTTCTTCTTCAATCGATCGGCCTTTTTTACGAAATCATCATAGCCTGCTATAAACTCATCCCTTTTGGCCCGGATAGGGCCCAACTTGCAATAGTTATTTAAGAGGTTGGTCCATTTTTGAAGGAGTTCGGTTTCAGCATTGGGCTTGACAATTTTACAACTGTCAAAATCAATTGCGATCTTATTGTTGTACGCGTTGATCCACTTTTTCTCTCCTGGTTTAAGGTAAAGGGCATAATGATATTCAGATCCTTTACCACTAGTCTTAGCAATATAGTAGACACCTTCTTTCTCTATTGGGAAACTAAAAACGCAAGTGTCGTTTATTGTCCACCGAAAGGCCAATCGATTTGCTTCCCCATTTTCTACTTTGTACAAGGAAACAGAATTTCCTGAGTTGTTATGCACCTTCACGGTAACCGATGTCTGTTTCTGCGCCATGGCACAAAACAATGCCAAATGACACACCAGTAACAGCACTATTCGTTCGATCGTGATTCGTCCTTTCATTGAAAAAGTTTAATAGAGTTTTTCAACTTCTGTTTTGATCTGATTGGCCACGTAATTCAAATGGTCTTTCGTATCCTTATCAGTAGCTGAAGGGAGAACCTTCAAAATCTCTTGTCTGAGATTATTTAAATGGAAAGCGAGATATGACCCGATATCCGAGGTATTGATTACAGGCATTGCCTCCTCCGGGATACCCATCAAAATGCCGAGAACATTTCCGTTATCCTTTGCTTCTTTGATTGACGCCAGCATGTTTTGGACATAGTTCTTCTGCAGGTTGCGGCGATAAATATCAATCGGCTTGCCCGTTTTTAATTCGCTCCAAATACCGGCTTTTAAATCGCTGAGGTATTCAACCAAAGTATAAGTACCTTCTTTGCCAAAACGCTCTTCAGTCTTTAAAAGAGTATTGAGAATTCGGTTATTTAAAGCCTGGTCAAGTGCCCTTGCTTGTATGTTTGAAACGCTTCCTATTCTAACAGGGCTGCTTATTTTATTCAAGATCTCATTATCCAGCAACCAGCCTGGTGTTGTGAAAACTTCCTTGTGCAGGAATGCAACGGCCTCTTTTTGTTTGGCTTTAGGTGACCTTACATATACATCACCGGGCTGTTCTACAGTCTTCCAGGTTTCATATACACTGGCTATGTTATTTGAAACGTGATTAGTGTATCTCAAAAACTGCGTGGCTATCTGACGGTATATGCCCAGCATGTTTGTGTAAAGGTCATTGTCTTCTTTAGTCCATTCCGGTAGGTGCTTCATTACATACTTCAGGTTCTTGATGCCATATTCACTTGCCTTCATGCTGTTATCACCTACATCTTCAGTTTGGCACCGTGCATCGTAATTCAGGCCCTCACCGCCAAACCATAAGCGTGGATTGGCTTTCAGACTGTCAACAACCCATTGCGAAACGATTTTCTTATCAACGAGGTCATTTTTTTCTCCGGTGTAGGTATAACCCCATTTGATGGCCCATTTATCGTAATCATTGATGCGAGGCATGATGCCTGCTTCTCCAATACTATCTTCTGGTTGTGCTACGTAATTGAAACGAGCATAATCCATAATAGAGTTAGTATGACCATGTGCTTCTACCCATACTTTATCACGAAGATTTTCAACTGGGGTGAGACTACTGCTTCCCATGTTATGACGTAAACCAAGCGTATGACCTACCTCGTGTGAGGAGACAAAGCGAATCAAAGTACCCATTAGTGTGTCATTAAACTTCATCTTGCGAGCACGAGGATCATTGGGAGATGCCTGGATCAGGTACCAGTCGTGCAGAAGCGTCATTACGTTGTGATACCAGCCAACATAGCTCTGCAGAATTTCACCACTACGCGGATCGTGAATGTTAGGTCCATATGCATTGGCTACTTCTGATGGAAAATAGCGTATGATCTTATATCGCGCATCTTCCAGGCTCATGGTAGTATCATTCTCAGGCCACTCTTTACCGATTATGGCATTCTTAAATCCTGCGGCTTTAAAGGCTTCATTCCAGTCGTTGATGCCTGCAATGATGTAGGGACGCCATTGCTTGGGGGTAGCAGGATCTATATAATAAATTATTGGTTGTTTCGGTTCCACCAATTCTCCTCTCTTATATTTTTCCAGGTCTTCTGATTTTGGTTCCAGGCGGTAACGAACGATAAATATTTTTGGATCTACCTTTTGCTGATCGTCGGAAAATTCATAATAACCGTTGGCAAAATAACCCACCCTTGCATCAAAACGACGGGGAGTCATGGGCTTCTCAGGCATCAATAGGATAGAAGTGGAAATTTCCATTGTAACTGCTCCGCCCAATTTTGCTGCCTCAAGCGGTCCAGCCGTCGGCATTCCAGGAATAGGTTTTGGCGGCGCAGACGATGCAGTGTATGTGCGCAGCATCTTTATTTCCATATTGATAGGATAGGATGCAACACTCTTTACATAACTGCGATCGGCGAGCATGGATGATAAAGACATTTTGGCTTTTACTTCAGGGCTGAGTATGGTTAATGAATTCTCCTTCTGAAGTAGATCGGTCACATCTATTAATGATGATATTTTTTGCGGGCCGCGAGCCTTTACATCGTACACGAAAGCCACGGCATTAAGGTTAGAATTTTTCACTGCTTTTGAGATCACATTCGCAGTATCAGATTGGCTGATTGATGTTACTACAGACAAACCGATTTTATTATCTCTGTACTTTTCAAAAAGAATAGTTTTAGTATTCATTATTTCGCCGCCAAATTTTGGACTGCCTCCCGGTACTTTCACCAGCCAGGTAGTAAGCAACAACTCGCGACCCAATAATGAATCGGGGATTTCGAAATAATATTTGTCGCCATTCTGATGAATGGTAAACAATCCTTTTTTGGTGGTTGTATTTACCGTGACGATATCATTATAGGCTTTGTTGATAGATCTGCTGGAATCTGGGTTCGCCACAAACTTTGGCGCGGTTTGCTGCGCTTTGCCAGAGGCAATCAGAACCATCAATAATATGAAGAAGAATATACGTGTCATTTCAAATCATTTAATCTGTACAAACAGTGACAGGCCGAATTATTTTTGTCTTCCTTCCAAATCCTTTTTCAATCTCTCTTGCACATACTTCAAATGCGCTTTCGTCATTTGGTCTGTGCAGCGCGCATCGGCCGCCTTACACATCAGGATGACTGCATTCATATGGGAACGAAGTACAGCGGGAATATCCGTAGTAGTTAAATCCGGAGTGGCAGAACCTGGTTGGGGCACAATGGATGCATCCTTCAATACACGGCCAATGTTTTCGACCCATGATTTTTGTATTGCTCTCCTACTGGAAATGATGACCGGTTGTGATGATTTTGTTTCGCTCCACAATCCATTGCTTACATCTGTCAGGAGTTCATCTATTGTGTAAACTTTTTCCTTTCCGTAGCGCATCTCTTCGGTGTACATTCTGTAAAAGCGTGGTCCATTTATGACGTAATACATAGCATTCTCCTGCAACCTTTGCACCTTTTCTCTTTTCGCAGGCTTGCTGAATTTGTTGAGTACAGTAGGATCAAGTAACCAATTGGGTTGTTGGAACACTTCTTTATTTAAAAACTTTACCGCCTGTTTTTGCAGATCTTTTGAAACGGGAGTGTACACATCGCCTGACTGCTCCACTGTTTTTATGTTTTCCTGGATGCCACCTACCTGCGTATACACGTGACGAGACATGATACCCCACCAATCCAACACATTGTCATACATCATGGCAGCATTATCATACATGTCCATATCTTCCCGGGTCCACTTCAGCAGGTTTGCCATGACGATCTTAAGGTTGTTCATGCCGTATTCACTTGCCTTGGTGGTGTTATCACCCAGGTCCTCTGTTTGAGCTGAAGGATCGGCCGGATCATTCGGATTAGGAAGGGGGCCAGATTCAGCTCCGAATCTTAGTTTAGTATTATTGGCTTGAGCTTTTGTGATCCATCCAAGCACTTCTGATTTTTCTTTTTCAAAATCAGTATTGCCCGTATAAGAATATCCATACTTGATAGCCCATTTATCGTACTCGCCAATTCGAGGAATCAATCCGTTTGGAGAAATACTGTCACCCGGCTGAGCAACATAGTTGTAATGAACGTAATCCATTATTGAAGAGGTAAAGCCATTCGTGTTTACCCAATTCTTGTCGCGAAGCTTTTCTGTTGCCATTGAACTGCTTGCCGCAAGGTTTGTTCTTAAACCAAGTGAGTACCCCACCTGCTTGCTAATTTCTGCGCGGATTAGAGCGCCCATCAACTCGTCACAGAACTTCATGTTTTGCGCACGAGGATCAAGAGCTGAAGCCTGAACGAAATACCATTCGTGCAGTGACTTTAGATTGTTATGGGACCAGGCAATATAAGTTTGCAAGATCTCGCCGCTTCGGGGATCATAGATGCGTTGAGCATAAGCAATAGACTGGCCAGAAGGAAAATAGCGAACTACTTTGCAACGAGCATCTTCGAGGCTCATAGTTGTATCATTCTCGGGCCATTCCTTACCGATGATGGCATTCTTAAATCCTGCTGCCTTAAATGCCTCATTCCAATCATTGATCCCTGCAATGATATAGGGTCTCCATTGTTTTGGAGTTGCGGGATCCACGTAGTAAACAATTGGTTCTTTTGGTTCAACCAATTCTCCTTTTCTATATTTTTCTATGTCGTCCTTTTTTGGTTCCAGGCGTTGACGAACAATAAAGTCTTTTTGTTCAACTTTTTGCTGATCGTCGGAGAATACCTTGAAACTTTCCATATAATATCCCACGCGAGGATCGGCGTGCCTACCAAGCATTTGTTGTTTCGGCAACAGCATGATAGAATTGCTGATCTCCATCGTAACTCCTGCACTTGGTGATGGAGTTGCAGCCACATCTGATCCGCCTTCAGCAGGCCTGGCACCGCCCATGGCAAATGTTTTAACTGTTTTGATTTCGATATTCTGTGGCAAAGAATTTACTGACATGATATAGGAGCGATCAGCAGCAGTGTTCGTTAAGCCCAACGCCTTTCTGGCTTCGGGGCTAAATCCGGTTATATTATTGTCCTTCAGAATAAAATCTGTTACATCTATTACCGATGCATTGTTTGCCTTATTGCGGGCCTTAACATCCATTACCATGATGATGGGATCGATGGTTGAATTGCGCACTGCCTTAGCTATAGCCTGGTTAGAATCTGCAACCGCTACTCTAGTGATGGCACGGAGAAAGAGTTTGTTGTCAGATGCCTTCTCAAAAGAAACGATAATGCTGTTCACAACATCACCTCCATAAGCCGGGCTGCCAGTGGCAACCTTAGACAGGCGTGTAGTAAACAAAACCTCTTTTGCCAGGAGAGAATCAGGAATTTCAAAATAATACTTGTCATCCACCTTGTGGATGACAAACAAACCATTTGAAGTCAACGCTTTGGAGGTGATCACATCTGTATACGATTTTATTTTGGAAGGTTCTGTTTTCTTTGGAGCTGTTGTATCCTGGGCAGAAACTGTTTCGGCGGTAAAGCCTAGAGCCAGCGAAAACAAAGCAATTGTAAGGCGCATCTTGATCATTTTTAACTGGTAGTTTAATTCAACATCCTAAAACTAATTCACCCTAACACCGTTTTTCGGCAAATGGTACCAAATACAGAAAACGATTGACGAATCCTGTTCTCCTTTTGACCATCCATATTCTGCTTAGGCTCAGGCTAATATTTCAAAAGACAATCGCCTGCTACAATAGCAGGCGACAGTAACCCGGTTTCTCACCTATCTGAGGCTACAAACCGAGGCCCTTTTTGAAGGAAATGTCTACAATCTTATCAAACCCAGTATAAACATTCGCGGGTGTTGCATTTATGGTTCCGGTTGCGGAGAGATTTAGAAAATACACTTTATTTCCACCGCCGCTTGCGGTTTCATCAGTAGCCACAACAAGTACTCTACTTTCACTTGAAGGAACAGTGGTATATCCCGATTTGAAAACCTTCATCGTCGTTATGATTGTTCCCGCAGGAAAGCTGTATCCAATTGCTGACGTAGATGTTGCAAGGTTCGCAACTGTACACACATAAATGTTGTTACTATTGACGTAGTAGAATTTTCCAGGCATTGTCAGAAAGGTTGGGCAGGCAAATTTCGAGGCTGTATTAATTCCTGGATTATTAGTAGTAGACAGAAAATAGCGACCTGTCGTAAAGTTATTGTTGTAGGCAAGGTTAACGGGAAGTTGGTATAAAAAGGTTGAATCACCTACATTATTTCTGAATATGCAATCATGCACAGGTTGTGTTCCACTTGCCAATGCTTGTGCATTTTCGGCATAGATAAGGTTTCGGCCTATATTGTTTAAGTCGTATCCTGATCCCGTTGTTGGATGCAGAGCCGCAGCACCACCAGCATAAGGAACAAAATGACTATTGGCTACGTCTGGTCGACTAGTTGGAATCAATGTATTTGTCTCCATGTTATAAAGCAGAAAGCACTTATTAGCCTGGTCGTACATTGTGTAGTACTGATCACTTCCTGCATTGTTAAGCACGAATGGACTCAAAGTCCAGGTGCCCAATACAGGTGCTCCAAACTTTATTGGTGGAGTTTGAATACTGGCAGCGTTTACCCTGCGCATGGTGAGCTGGTTGCTATTAATTAAATATTCGTACTGCCCTCCGTTTATCTGGCCATTCAGCTGCAGGTTGAATGTTGGTGGTGTTACCAGGAACCAACTGTTATGGTCGCTGGAGTCAGTGAAATCAGTTGATTTAACCTGCAATCCACCATTGGGATGGAAGAAGGAAACTTTTTGGATCCGCAGCGAGGCGGCGTAATTAATCGCATTTACTTTATAAGTTCCCGATGGAAGTTTGCGCCCGTTGGCTAATGAATACACATTGGAAAAAATATTGCCTCGATTTACACCATCGCGAGAAGTAATCACGGAAATGTCAGCACCGCCCTGTGCACTTTGTTCCTGCAATACAACCCAGCCTTCGCCACCCCACGGAGATGTATCTACGTTCAACCAATAGAATTTGTAAAAGGACACACCGGACTTGCTGTCGGTTACCTTCACAACAAGCTTGTAAAGATTTGGGGCAAGAATGATTTTTGTTTTGAGTTGTTTATTATTTCCAACAACATATTGACCGGGATTTGCAATACTGGATGCAGATTGCGTAATCATCCATTCATAAGTCAGGTTATCAGATGGAATGGTTTGTGACACCAGGATGTTAACGGTGAGGCTGTCATTTTGCCTCACTACAATAGAATCGTTAGAAACTACTACCTGCGGGTCAACGTTAGCCATATCAGTAGTAATGGAAATCACATTGGCATTGGAGTAGTCATAATTTCCAAGATCTTTTTTGCATGCTGTCCACACAAATATGGAAAGTGCCGATAGCGCTAAAAATCTCAATATCTTTTTCATGATCATCTTCAGAATATCGTTTAATACATTCTCAATTCTAATAGTTGGCAGGGCCCACTTGTATCACTGCATTGTTAGCGTCAGGATCCCTGAGGGTAGGCCCGATGCCAATGGGGTTTGAATAATTGCCAGGATAATTTGTCCTGATATAATTTTTTACCAATTGCAAATACTGCAGGTATGAAGCCGGGGCGCTAAATCTGCTGTACGGAAATTCAATTACAGTAGTATCACTAACCGGGTCATAAAGCGCGTCAAGTATCACCTTATATTTTGTTTTTGTCCAAGTGCCAAAGTTGGTTGAATACCCCGCCCATTGAATACCTCCGATTTCTCCCCATGTGGCCGGCTTCTGTAAATAACCGATGTTAACCTTCAAAGAGGTCTTAGTTGTTATGCCGGACTGAAAGCTTGAATTCGGAGCGAGTTTCAGCATAAGACTCACGGGAGCTATGTCAAGATCAGCGGTTTTATAAATTACAATCGGTAGTTCTGTTGAATAATTGTTCGCAGGCATTTTGTAAGGTGGAAGTAATTTATAATGCACACCTTCAACAGCACTGGCTCCCTGATCGGTAACTTTTTGAATCGTGATTTCCCTATCCACAGCTGCCGCATTGCCCAACACATTCACGGGCAGCTTAATGGTATCCGTAACTCTACTGGGATACTTCGCAAAAGTGTACGCCACACTATCCTTGCTGCTGTTGAAATAAATGCCATCCTGCTGGTTGAAGAGCGTAGGTACGTCTTCCTTGCAACCAGCGACAGAGATGATTGCAGCAAGCAGAAAGAATTTAACTATCCCTTTTTTCATTTCAAATATTTTACGAATTGTCATTTTAAATCGTGAACCTGCCTGCCGGCAGGCAGGTCGTCAGTCGTCAATTGTGATCCTTTGCCTTGCATCTAGTATCCTCCATCAATGATTGTATTCTTTTTCCTTGTCCGGCAATGGAAATACGTAAACATCCGCAGGTATCGCGGCCGTAGTGGATGTTACCTGTTTCAAATCCTTGCTCAATCTTTTATAATAGAACCATGTTTGTCCTTCCTGGATAAATTCCTTCTGGTATTCTCGCATGATTTCAATGGACAAACTATCTGGATTGGTGAAGCCCGCGGCGTTCAACGAATTCAGTCCGCGACTCTGTCTTACCTGGTTTAGAATAGCGGTGCCGCCGCTGATATCACCTTTGGCGTTTGCACACTCTGCTGCGATATAATACATTTCAGAAACTCTCATTACCGGAACTATGTTCTGTAATTCATAAGGAAGGTTATTATCCTGGAAGAATTTTGAAGGAACATTTACGCCTGCCACGCTGTTGTCAAACCAGGATATGTAACGATAATCATTTGCATTACCACTGCCGGTTGTATATACTGTATTTTTTCCTGCAGGTAATAAACGCAATGGAGTGCCGCTGGATTTATTGAATAAATCGGTATTATAATTCTTGACGTTTGAGGAATACACAGCAAACAACTGTTCCTGGTAAAAAGTCCTGTCTCTAATAACATTTGTAGCTGCAGCAACATTAGAAGTGATCAGAGGAAACTTGCTGCTGCCGATTACCGAACGCGCATGGAGCTCGGCGTTATCCTTGTCGCCCTTGTAAAGAAATACCCTCGCAAGCAGGCCGTTCACTGCCCAGTAGTTCAGATGATTTTGGGTATAAGAAGTAAACGCGTCATGACCTGCGTGCATCAGAGCTGCAGTATCCGTTTGAGCTAATAAAGATTTGGCCAGATTTAAATCTGTTATGCAAGAATCCAGTGCCTGCGCAACAGTTGAAAAACTAGTGGGACGAATTCCGAACTTTCTTACATAGGGAATCGCTTTCACATTCATACCTGTAGCTGGCGGTTGTCCAAACATCCTTAGCAAATCGAAATGAAACAATGCGCGCAATGCTATTGCTTCTCCTTTGATGCGATTATAATTATCCCTGGTAAACACATTTTTTTTGCCATCAATTTGATCTATTAGATTATTCAGGTTGCTGATGTTATTATACATTCCTCCCCATATTCCATCTATTTCCTGAGTGATGGTGGCGTCTGGATACACGTAATACACAACATTATTGTAAAATGTACCTCCTACGGCTACATTGGCGGTAGTGGCATTGTCGTAATTGTACGCAAGGGTAGACAACATACCCATCGAGAGATTCGTAGTATACAAACCATAATTGGCACCGTTAGTAGGCTTGTCCATTGCCAGGTATACGCCAATGAGGGCATCCTTGAAACCCTGTTCATCTTTGAACAGGTCCGATTGAGGAACTTTATCCTTCGGGGGAACATCCAGGAATTTTTTACAACCTGCAATAAAAAGCACTGAGACAAGAAGGCAGATCATCCCCAGCTTGTTTTGCATCTTGTTAGTGTTCATCCTATTTTTATTTTTTTGTTTCGTCAGCATGAATCTTTTTTTAGAAGGTAGTGGATAAACCAAAATTGAATGAACGTGCAAAAGGATAACTTGTTCCTCTCTCAACCTTTACAGTACCCCAATGGAAAAGATTATTCTGTGTGATGAAAATCCTTGGTGTAGATAAGTGAAGCGCACGAACCCATTTCAGATTTGGAGGAAAACTGTATCCTACCGAAACACTCGATGCGTCTAAATAATTATTGTCTTGCACAAACCTGGAGGTAGTCTTGGTCAATTGCAATCCAGACGTTCCATCGGCAACCAACGACTTAAAAGAAACTTTATCGCCTGGCTTTTTCCAACGCTCGGTCAATACTCTCTCATCAGCATTGTTTTGAATCAAGTTTACATTTTCGATTTTATCAACCAAAGTTTGGTTGTACAACTGACCTCCATATTGATAAGAAAGGCTAAAGTTGAACGAAAAGCCTTTGTATGTAAGACTTGATCCTATCATACCCTTTAATTTACTTGTACCGTCTCCACAAGGAACCTTATCATTAGGATCCCAGGTGAAAGTTTGACTTCCATCGAGCTTTTCAAATATTTCTTTTCCGGTTGCCGGATCGATACCTAACGATTTCACAGCCCAAATCCTACTCATCGATTGTCCCACTACAAACCTCGGCAGGGGATTACGTTGTTTGTTAAGATCATCGCTATTGTTTGCCTGGTTCAATGCTTCAATAGCTGGAGAAAGTTTGGTAATTACATTTTCGAAGTGACCAGTATTAAAGCTCACGGTCCAGAAAATATTTTTCTTCCTATTCCGAATTATCTGAGCCGTCAGGGAAACCTCATAACCAGTATTCTTTGTAGCGCCAAGATTATCCTGGTAATTGACAAAGCCGGTACTTGGTGCTACATCTAAAGGAAGAATGAGATTGTTCGTTTTTTCTGTGTAGAAATCAATTGAAACATTAAGTGCTCCATTGAATAATCCCGCAATTGCACCAATATTGTTCTTGAGCGTTTGCTGCCATTTCAAATCCGGGTTTGCATAATTCAGCACATTTGCGCCTAATTGGAGCCTGTAGTTGTTCAGGATATTGTATTGATAGGCGGGCTGAGACATGTGGGCGCTGAAATTCTGGTTACCGGTTATGCCCGTTGTAGTCCTTACTCGTAATTGCTGGATGATGCCATTCTTTTTAAAGAATTTCTCCTTGTCAATATTCCAGCCAGCACCCGCTGCCCAGAATGGAGCAATCCTATTGTTGGAGCCAAATTGTGAGGAACCGCTGCCGTTCAATGTTATCTCGGCCGTGTATTTATCAGAATAGTTGTAGCTCACGCTGCTGAACATTGATAAGCTGCGTGTGATATTCTCGCCTGAATTTGGTTTCAGCGCGGTGCCATATCCATTTGCCATGGCTAATTGGTCCAAATAATCATTTGGCATACCCGATACGCGCACCGTGGTAGCAGTACTATTGGTTTCCTGTGCTGAGCCACCTACGTTTGCAAATAAGGTATGCTTGCCGAACCTCCTGGTATAGTCAAAACCAATCTTGCCATCGAGCACGTTGTTTCTTCCACGGGTTTGCGTATACACGCCCATATCTGTGAACAATCCAGTAAATGCTCCCGGTGCAAACATGGTGTGATCAGCTGGGTAATAAACTTCATTTTCTGGAATGTTGCCAGAATAGCTAAAACTTGCGCGAAATCTTAGGTCTCTGGTGATGGTCCATTCCAGGTTCGTATTGTTGGTGAATGCCGTGTAATCAGCATAATTTTTAGAGTTTAACTGTGCATCATATGCGGCATTGGCGAATATTCCTCCCGGTGCACTAACTCCAATGCCAAGCGCACCTGCAGTTGGTTCAAATACTTTTATAGCGTTGCCTAATGAATCATAAGGTCTGAAAAAAGGAAATTGATTGACATATGTGCTATAGGCACCCCATGGCGAATTATTAGATCGACTATAATTCATCGTAAAACTGTTGGAGAATCGCAAATTTTTCGCCGAATAAATAAGGTTGTAGCTTATGCCAGCGCTTTTTCGATCCGAGCCTTTCATGACACCTTCATTTTCATTATAGTTGAGCGAAAGCGAATAACGAACACTCCTTGAGCCGCCGCTGAGATTCAAGCTGTGATTAATACCATAGCCATTTCTCACGGGCTGCGACAGCCAATATGTATTCACGCCACTCTCCACCTGGTATTTCCTGTAATCGTACCATTGTTTCCGCCCAACGTCATTAAAATGGTTATTGGGATCGCTGTATACTCCAGCAAGTCTTTGCGCTTCTAGCAATCCTGCTGCATCTAACAAGTGATAAGAGGAAAGATCAACCACGCTAGCCTGCACATTGATAGCATACGTCACCTGCACTCTTCCTGCGGACGGTTGTTTGGTTTCAACCACAAGCACGCCATTTGCGGCCTTAGATCCATACGCTGCAGTGGCAGCGGCATCTTTCAAAACTGTGATGTTGGCAATACGATTGATATCGAGGTCATAGATAGTTTGCAACGAAGTCTGGAATCCGTCTAAAATGATAAGAGGTTGATTGGGATTCAATAAGTAGCTCGACATGAAATCTCCATTTGATACCGGAGTGGCGGTAGCGTTGCCCGATCCTTGGGTAACTACTGGCAGATTATTCTGTCCCCTGATCTGGATAAC